>Ga0065711_1028198_pt1 | contig 43038 bp, 30 predicted proteins | sample Hoacrofraction12_FD_59098 | JGI IMG/M metagenome (GOLD analysis project Ga0065711, IMG submission 59098) | Hoatzin crop microbial communities from Cojedes, Venezuela - Epithelial fraction 12 v2 (version 2) | ecosystem: Host-associated > Birds > Digestive system > Esophagus > Crop | place... | reverse complement strand
TGCCCAGGGAGGTTGTGGAGTCTCCTTCTCTGGAGATATTCAAGACCCGCCTGGACAAGCTCCTGTGCAGCCTGCTGTAGGTGACCCTGCTTCAGCAGGAGGGTTGGACTAGATGACCCACAGAGGTCCCTTCCAACCCCTACCATTCTGTGATTCTGTGAAGTCCGGTGGCAGCAACAGTCTTCCTCTCTCTGGTGGTTTGGGCAGTCTTGCTGATGGAATAGCAGGGCTTGAGAGGGTCTGCCTGAAGCACTAGCATTGCTGCTAGTAGTCCTACAGAAGAACATGGCACTTCTGCTTGCATCTGTAACTTATGGTTGTGCAAACCGTGTTAGCACATACAGTAGGCTTAGTTTTGTACTAATTTGTGTTTGTAATCACTAGTGATATCAGTTTTCCTGTTTAATTACAGTGTTGAAACATTAGCTCCATTAACTGGCCTTTTCTATCCACTCTCCTCCCTTCCAGTGCCTGGCTCCTTTGCCTGTTCTTACCTGGCACTTTCATAAACACATATTCCATCCTCCCACTTTTCTGCTTTGCTGAGGAGACAAGTCTTCCATACTTGGTTAAGTTCATTGAATATTTGAAACTGATAACTGAAAAATTAGTCCTAGATTAGCAGTCTGAACGCTATAGTGAGTTTGGAAAATGACTGCACTCCCTTTTTTGGGGGCTGATGCCTTCCTTCTGCACCTCTCCTCCCTGCCCCTTACCCTTGCTGAGAGCCTGAGGAAGCTCTGGCTTACCTGGAGCCTGTGAGACATCAGCCAAGGAGCAGTTCTTCCCTTTATGGCCACCCCCATGGCATCTTGATGGAGATGAATCTGCAAACTACTAGTCTCAGCTCCTGGCTCCAGCAGGTATCGAAGGGCCCATCCTTGCAACTGCTCTCAATTTGCTTAGTGTTGTGGCGGGTTTTATTGCAATTTATTGTTCTCCAAAAAGGATCTGGTGGAGACCTAAGCTTGTTTTTCACTGCTCATCTTGCTTCTTGCTTGAAGTCCTGTAGGTTGTCTTGGGAGGTAGGTTCCCTGTAGGTTTCACTATGCTGAGTACCGACGTGTAGTCACAGGATAGGGGAAATAGGACCATAGGTAAAGGTAAAAGCTCGTGTTAGTCTAGAAAGCATGATCTTCAAGGGAAAATGGAGGTAATTGGGAGGTTGCTTAGTTTAAGGAAGGGAGGACTTAAGAAGTTGTGGCAATCATCAAACATATGTGAGGTCAGCTGTGGAAGAGTGTGTTCTCTGTATTCATGCTGGCTGAAGACAAGCTGTATTAGTCTTAGATCATAGCAAGGGACATCAGTGTTTGGGATCAGAAAAATGTTTCCAAGGGTGAGGATAGCAAAGCAGTGGACTAGGTTACTTGGGAAAGAAATGAATGTCCTTTCTTGGAAGTTCTTAAAAAGCAGCATCAAGAACGGTGTAACTTCCATCCATGTCTTCAGCTGTTCTGTCAGAGCAAAAGTTTCTGCAGCATAGAGTGGAAGCACACCTCCAGAGACCTGCCTGGCAAGTCCCCTCTTCTTAGGCCTAGGATCTTTCCTGTGATGGATTCACAAAGATTGTGTGCAGTGTCTGTTGGAAACTGAGTCACACAGGCAAGGGGAGAAGGAAGTCCTTCAAAATCCAGGTGGTTATCAGGATAATAATTTTACTACAGGAAACTCAGGACACATCCCTGGCACTTTTCAGTCTAACATGCCTTCCTTCTGACCCTGGCTGGAGTTAGCGGTCCAGAAAGATTATCCTAGCCTGAGGAGACAAGCCTGTTCTGCATCATTATCCCTTCTCTGGCCACAACCAGCTCTGGCTGCACTGGGCAGTAGCATTACATCGAACAAGATTGCCCCAAGCTAGAAATAGAAGCTTGTAGCAGTCCTAAGTACAGATCGGTCATGTATGTCCCTGTTTGCAACAAGAGACTGCAGCAGCTCTAGGTAGTTTGCAAGAGGCTCCCAAGGCATTGGTTTCATTCTTGAGAGAGCTCGGTTAGGCAGAATCACCAAGGCAAGCCAGAAGCTCTGCTTGTGCTCTCTGACTTAGCAGTAAGCTCCATCTTGCTGAGAGCAAACCAGCAGAACTGAACAGCTGGCTCAGAGACGGAGATCTCATCCGCAAAACACTCTCTCCCTCCTGCTGAGTTCCCTGCTCTGAGTGCAGAGCCAAATTCTCACTCTAGCATGCAGGGATTTTAAATGGGGTGTGAATTAATGCTGGTGTGATTATGAAGTGTCCTGTCTTTCTCCTGAGCAGTGTGAAGGATGTTTAGCATGAACGAGAATTGGCTCCAATGCTGCAGCAGCTGCAAAGTGAGTTCCAGTTTTAGCTGAAATAGGCTGCATTTTGACTGAAGCGTTTTTGCTATCCGGATTTTCACTAGGAACTTACATCTGAAGAATGCATGTCTTCAGTGATCGTCAGAACAGCTTTGTAGCCCGGAGGAATCCTGCTTTTGTAACAGAGCTGCAACACACCTGTGTCACAGCACCAAAACCCTGGATGAGATAGGCATCCTGGAAGGCTGTCTGACCTGTAAGGGTGCTTCAAAGCAGCAAGACAGCTGCATTTGTAAACCTGGTGCAGGTCAGGGGAAATGTTTCAAAAGTTAGGTGAGTTTGGGGGCATACATATTGGAAGATCAGCATATGCTAGCATGCATCTGTGTGTGAATATCCACAGGCAAAAAAGAGCCAGGGCTCTTTCAGAGTGGGAGAACTTGCTTGATCATTTATTTACATGCTCCAACACTTACATTTTCATGAGACTTAGATATTTCATGTATTTGCCAGAGCAAACACAGCACAGGACTCTTCTAAGCTGTTGATGAAGTCATTAAGTGGCTTTGTGTCTACTTGTGATTTTCCACTTCTTTGAGTTTACTTCGAGATGTGAACATAAAATCTGGCACTCACAGGCACCATGCAGATTTGTGATGGTCTTGGGAGTACTGCTTCTCCATAAAACAATGTCTAGATCACATCCAAGCACAGATGTTGTTTGTTTGTCTGTGACAGGTGTAGCATCAATGATATTTGCTTGTTGAGCCATCCAAGCCATGCTTTAATGGAAATTCTTTAAAGAAGTTACAAATAGTTCATTTTAGTACACTGGTTCAGTAAACACTGCAGTAAACTCTTTGGAAGAGAGGCTGAATTATACAGATATGGGAGTTATGTATGGAGGGGAAATGGACACCTTTTTTTTGATGGCATATTGCAGTGGTTACTAAGCCTTATGGTTTTGTCAGCAGTCTCAAGATGATGTATATATATATTTTTTTTAAAATCCCAGCTGCTGGAAGGAATATATTGCATAACAGTCTCCATTTTCTCATTTTAAAAAAGTAAATTTCTAACCCACGTGGTTGCTTGGAAAAACATGAAAACATGAGCTGAATGTTCCAGATGGAATGTTGAAGTCAAAACCAAACAAAATGGAAAACTTGGTTCATAGCTTTAAAATCCAGACGACAGATAAACAGCCTTAGATTGGCTTAGAAATTCAGCAGTTTGGAAATGTATCGGTATGTGTCTTCTGGGACCTGACTGCTGGCTTGAGGGCACATGTTATTTTGGAATCCGAGCTTCATCTCTTCTCGGTTAGGCAACACTGATTTTTATAAAAAGTAAATATTTCTTTAAAATATTTTAAAAATATTTTTCTGGTGAGAACACCTCTTTTCCAAACCTTTCTGGAGCATTGTTTGAGTCTCATTTTGTCTCTTTTTTTTGTTTCTCAACTTGTTTTGTTCTGAAAATTTCATTCTGAATCTCTTTAGGTTCATGCTTCTTTCCCTGTTGACTTTAATGTTTCTGTCTGGAGATTTCCAATTGGTTTCGAGTTGACCTCGGATTTGGTATTTTCTTCCTTTCCTCGTTTTGGATTCTTCATCCTGTTCTTTGCTTTTCAGCTTTGTTTTGAGCTGGTGCTGGAAAATTCCACCTTGGGTGGTGGGTGCCTTTTATTGGCTGAGCATGTGATGTTTCCAAGTGGCTCAGTGCAGCCACTCAAAGTCACATTAGAGCTCATCTTCTCGTGACTAGGGAAGTTGTTGGCCTGTTTTGCTTTTCCAGAGGAGATGACTGAGTTTTTGGTGAAAGACATGCACAATGCAGGAATTCACAAAGAGGGAATTCCAGTTCACCAAGCACAACTGGCCCTGAGGGTCTGTAGTGGCAAACTTTGTGGCCAGACTTCTGGTGAAGCTGTTTGGTAGTGTGAGAGAAATTAGAGGATGAAGAACAAAGAGATCCTTTACTCTCCTATCCCGCACTTGTGTGACATGGAAATGATGATTGTGTATCTTCATCCACACTGCAGCTTTCAGACCAGGTTGTTCTTGCACTTCACTACGGAGCTAACAGGCAAATTCAAGCTCAGATGCTGGCTTGGCCCAATCTGTGGTGCTTTCTGAAAGCTGGAAGATGGAGGTCTAAACACACTTGCTGTGGGCTAAGACCTTGCTCTTAAGAGCTGGCTGGATTTGGCACAGCCCCATCCACAGCAGCTAGCCTGACCTTAGTCATTCCAGCATGAATATTTAGAGCTCAAGCTACAGTCATCTGAAGTAGCCAGCAATGAGAACAGAAACCCTGTTTTATCCCATGCCTTAACCCTGCCGTTTATCTAGCAAAAGAGTTCCCTTTTCTGACCTGACTGACTGATGGAATCCAGGTTTTATGTCATGAACTGTATTCCCTATTTGCAGGATGAAAATAAAGGGTCTGCAAATCCTTGGTTATTGGAGTTCCAAGGAACAGCAGTGGGATGAGTATGACCTACATGGGAAGCTCATGGCAGGAGTATGTGGTGGGGAAGTCCTGGTCCAGGCATGGTGCAGAACCAGCATATAGCACTGTCCAAGGCTGACAGCCCATCTGAAGAGGATCCTGAGGTACGTGTGACAGCTGTGGGTGCATGAATGAAAGAAAGGCACGGTGGTGTGAAGTTAGCATATCTCTGCAGAGGCCAGCTGCAGATGAAATAGTTTCTTTGGAGCCAGTACAGCTAGTGGCTCTTTTCCAGAGATGGTCATCCTGCTCTAAACCCGTCCTGGACTGTTTTGGAAAGGGTGTGGTTTCCCGCCTAGATGGTGGGAGGCAGATTGCTTCCCGTGTGTCTGCATTTAAGGGAGAAGCCACGGGTGGGCGTTAGTGCTTCTACACAGTATTGAACTCTGCAACAATCCTTGCAGACTGCCATCTCTCAGCCTCTCCTGCAGCCAGGCTCCTAGCATTGAGGACCATTTCTCCCTTAAGGAAATTTCACCTGGGTGAAATGATGGTTCTAAACCTGGACCATCCAGTGTTTGGGATGAGACAAAGTACTGTCCCTGGTGTGATTTTTCTTTTCCAGATGTCTTTTGTTATTTTGTTAAGGTTAGAAATCCACAGAATAAGATCTGCAGCTCTGAGCATCATATATATGAGATAGAAATGTCTTAACTATAGACAGGTTTGCTAGAGCTTTTTTGTCAGAGTCCTTGTCTTCAGAGCTTGAGCGTTTGTGTCTGTCATCCTGTAGTTTATCCTGTAGTAGACCTATGGCTGGCCAGGGCTTCGAGGCTGTGTGGATAATTATCAGTCAAGCTCTTATCTTCTATCAAATTCAGGCCTTTCCCAGTATTATTAACCTCAGATGGCCCCTTATGTGCTGGGTGCATGGCAGGGGCTGATCTATGCATTAAGCAATGTTTATGACAGGCTGCCAGAAGGTAGGGACAGGTGTAGCTTTACTCCCATTTTAAATCAACAAAGAGAGGTGCCTCCAAGGTGTAGCTGCCATAGACTGAACAAGACCCTGAGTAACCTGATCAAGCTGGATCTGCTTTGAGCAGGGAGCTGGACTTGACCTCCAGAAATTTCTTCCAACCTATATTACTCCATGATAAATTCAGCAGCATTATATTGCAGGGCACTTGCTAGAGACCACGCAGGAAATCTGTAGCAGAATCAGCGCATCTGCTAACAGAGCCTTCATCCTTCCACTGAGTGAGGCCATGGCAGGCCCTATGGTAGGCTGAGCTATCCCAGCTCAAATGAGTGGCACAGCGGCGAAGAGAGAGAAGTTGGGAGAGGCATTCCGTTGAGCCACACACCAGGTCATGCCTCATAGCACAGACTGACTTATCTGTGTTTGCCAGTCTTTAATAAGTGGTGTGTATGCACATTTCATAGGAAGCTGTTGGATGGCATATAGTGATTAGAAGCACTTGAGCAGGCAGAGAGATATGGAAAGTTAGAGATGGCATGGCCAGGTCTATAAAAATACTGTGGCACTGCTGGTGTCCAGAGCAACTGGTTACCCACTTTTCAAAGCACTCATTTCTGAACTGCTACTTAAAATTCCTAAGTGAGGACTTTGCGAAAAGCATGACCTTAGAATGGGGCTGGTGGGACTTGGCATATTTGCTGGAGCAAGATGCAGTAGCAGAATGAGTGAAAAATCCCAATTTTTATTTTTCTTTACAGGCTTTCTCAGCCTGTCCTCAAACTCTGAAGCATGTGGGAGTTTGACCATGAGAGCCCAAATCCGTGAGCTGTGGTAGATCTGAGAGAAGTGGTTTCTGACAGATCTGGTGCCTTCAGTGCTTATTTTTCCTTCCTTGTCCTTGCCCAGCTGGGGTGTTGCAAAGTGTCTGTGATGTTTCTCAGCAGTGTTTTTGATATTTGCCGGTAATGTCTATGCCTGGTTGCTGGGTTTGTTTGGGAGTGGCTTGCTGGAATATTCTCATCTGAGAAACTTCTCTTGTGGGATATTTGTTCTCTGTGAGAAGTCTGGTTTTGCCTTTTCTTTTAAAACCAGGTGTGTAAAGGCATGCAGAAAATCTGTGTTTTGGCCATGTTCTGTAATATTTGCTTGAAATTGGATGGTCCTGTAAATATTCTTGCCAATAAACTTCAGAGTATCAACAGAGAGCATGAAGCTCTGTCATGTGGTATAGTAAGAAATTTTTTCAGCATTGGGGTATAAGGAATCTACTAAAATATCTGGTTTCATGTTAGAATATGGGTAGGACAGAACAGATGAAATACAACTCCTAGATATCAGAGGTGGAAGAGACCCTGCGTGTCCCTTTTGTCGATTTCCCTGGCTATATGTAGGGTTAACCTAAGTAAAACTTCATAATAGCTGTCTGTCTAGTGGCATGGAGTCTGTCCCCTCTCCTAGAAATCTGCTCCACATCTGAACAGGATAAACCAGATGTGCCTATTCCTGCAGTGTTTGTAGGGAATCTGGATCTGTTGTTTCATTGCATGCTGAAAGGCATGTATTAATTCCGGAATAAACTCAGCATGCATCTGGTTTATTTGTGTGCATGTTTGTGCTTTCAACACTTGCCTGAGCGATTGACTCACGGTGCTGCCCTCCTCTCTCTGTGTTCCTGGAATTTTTGGGTCTGTGAGTAGTTGTTCTTCGGGGCACTACGTCTCTGTCCTAATGAGCTGGGGGAAAGTTTGTCTGACCTGGGAATGTGGTAAGAGCTGCAGAATATTTTTTGAGAGTTACTGAGTGGTTTGGGAGAGTTTTTACTGCAAAGATGCTCAGGTGATAAGTCATGATGTTTTTTCCCAGTGTAATACTGGGAAAATTTACATTTATGTCCCCATTCCTTATGTGGATTGTTTTGTAAACCCTAGTTTTTGCAAGTTTTGTGCTGTGCAAAAGGAGGGAATGTTAGCACTCTCTTTCCTAAGGCTAGGAGGTGCCTTCCTGTCCTACTACATACACACATGGCTAAGGCATGGCGATGTTCTTCATGATGTCTCCACTACCCTTCCTTCCACCTGTCCCCTGCACCTTGCTCTGCTACCTGTACAAGCCCCTCTTCAGTTCATTAAGCTTAGAGGTAGCTCATGTACTTCATTTGCAGTGTGCCCTGGGCCTGAGAAAGGAGTCCTAACCCATAGGTTTGCTTACTGATGCGCATTGGAGGTTTGAGGCTTTTGGAGCTGGCTGCTGACTTTGTCCTAGGGACACCAGGTGGGGAGTAACTTTGACACTGCAACATCAGGAGGCTGATGATGTGGAAGACTGCAGTTTTGGGTTGCTATAGACCTGGAGACTGTATGTCACCTGGTGCACAGAGTTGGTGCACAGGCCCCATGACCCTGGGCAGAGGCACAAAGTGGTAGAGGGAGGTGAAGCCAAGGCTCTCTGTCTCCTGCTAAATAAGATGTAATGCAATGATTTTTGCATTCCAGGGCATTTCTGTTGTCCTTCAGTATGCTTCAGTGGATATGAAAATTATTCTGAATCTTCTGAAGTCTGAGTAGCCCGAGAAAAACAGGCAGATGGTTTGATTTGTAGCAGGAAAGAAATAAGTGTGGAAAACGTAACTGTTAGAAATCTATTTCCACCTCTCACCTCCAGTGAAACTCTTTGGGGTAATACGCAGGAATTGGAGGTTTGGAAGGAAAGGTATCTACCTTTGCATGCATCCTGGGATGTCTGTGAACTTGACAGCTGGCATGGATGGAGCCAAATAGGAACACAGGAACAGTGCTGAACAATGGCCAGGAGATGTGTCAGGCCACATGGGAAGGAAGCTTGGAAAGAGAAGATGGCTCCCTAGCTCTTGTGCCTCCTGGTAGCCCCCAGTGCACATGTATTTTTGGATGTATATCCCTGAAGCATCCAGAAGAGTCAAGGAGATACTGCCCAGGTGAGGGAGAATTGGCTCAGCTTCCTTCCTCAGCTCTGTCTCAGACACCAGCTGGATGTGACCTGTTGGCATCTGGGGAACTTCCACGCTAGGCCTCTGCCTTTGTCAAAGTGTATAAGGCAAATGGATGATAAAAGCTTACTATTTAAGAGTGTTGGGCAGTGGTGGTGAAGACCCTTATATTATAAACCGGGGCCTTTGATTAAACAGGCAGTGGGTTCTTGCAATGGAGATTAGTTGAGTGCATCCGCACTGTCTGGACTGTTTACTTGCCGTGGGACATGCTATTGAACCACGCTCATGCCTGGACTTCTGCCATAGGATAATCATGTGGGTCTTTATGTTCTCTTGTTTTTCCACGAGTTCCAAGGAGAGGCTCAGAAAACGTTGGCCTTGGCACAGCTGCGGACAGGACTGTGGTTGTGGGGGTTTGCAAGCGATGTGATCTCACCCATGACCCCAGATGCCTTTACAGAACCTGACATCTCCCTGCACTATCTCCCCTTCTGTGCCTCGTTCATCTTGACTCCTCTGTAATTGTCATTGGGCATGTTATATTGCAAAGATATCTTGCTGGAGAACATTTCTGCGCTTCCTCACAGTCATGCCCCAAGTCAAGGTGTAGCTGGTTACCAGACCAGCTCCATGTTTCCTGGTTTGTGTTTGTTGCTGTATATCCACTGATGCCTTCTAGCATTGCTTCGCGGCACACTCTTCTCTGTGGGACTGCAGTTCCACATAAATAACAAGCCTCTCTGGGACTGTCTTGTCAGGTGGGCTTGCTCAGCCTGATCCCAGCCGAGGAGGTGCGCTCAGCTTGGCTGAGCCACAAGGCTTACATATCATACCGTACCTGGCCACTTGCAACAGCAAGGAGCATTGCCTGATTGCTAGGGTGGGCAAGAAGGGAAAGAAGGCAATCTCCTGGCTGTGCTGTGAATTTTAGAGAAAAGATACATATATGCGTTTTTGGGAAGAGGAGATGACAGGCTTCCATTCAGTGAAACACTTGGGTAGTGGAGTTCCAAGGAGCGCTCCCTTGTCATGCAGCCAGAGGAAGGGTAGGATTGGTGTCTGAGCACTGGGGTGAACAGAATTAAGGCAGGGACTGAACTGGGAGGTTGGCTGGTGTGTTTCCATGGCTTGGGAAAGAGAGGAGAAGGAGGGAATTGCCAGCTTGTGTCGAGTATGTGTACCCACAAGCAAATGTGAGGTGTGTGCGAAGTTTTGTAGGACTGGTCTGGTCCTATAGGTCTCACAGAGAAGCTAAAGAGTAAAGGAGATGGAATATATGTGTGGTTTGTGCACACCCTCACCCCTTCTCTTTTTGTCTGTTGAAAGTGCAGAACTCCTACACATGAAGCATAGAGCTTGTGGTAGGTACTACTTTGTTTCAGTAGCTTGGCAGGTTTTGCTGACTGTCATAAGGACAGTGGTTAGATTTGGACAATGTTCTTGAAGGGCCTTGTCGTCCTTTGCAGGGTAACAACTCTTCAGAATACTTTATGCCCCCTTGGAGGTTATCACTGTTGGTGCCTATGCTTTTTGATGTCGTTTTGCTGGATAATCACTGGGATTGCCTGCCTCTGAGCACTCAGTGTGTTATACAGCTGCTACTTCATTTTTCCCTCTTAAAACTCCCACTGAGAGAATTGGTGTGGTTGGTGTCCAGGGCAGGTATTCAGCTGTGTCAGTCTTCACAGGATGACTTCTCTACAAAATAGGCAAAACCGTAATTGCAGCTAAAGCCTCTATTTCTTCTGTTTAATTGTGTATGGCTGGCAGCAAGGTTGTCAATGAAAAAGCAGTGAGGTTCTTTTTAAATTTGTATTAATGGAAATAGACACATGGAGAGAGATACATAGGAACTGCTTCCAGCATGGAAGCAGCGGCTGCAGAAACAAGTGTTCCTTGTTTATCAAGACCATGGTACGCCCAAGAGGAAGAAAATGCATGAGGCTGGGATTCAGCAGTTGTGTCCCAGATCTCAGCCCTGCTAGTGGTTGCCTGAGAGCCCCAGGTAAATCATCTCACTTCTTTCTTCCTTTTCTCTCCATTTGCTAATACTAGGAGCTCTCTGAGCCAAGGATTGTCTGCTGAAGTTGAGAGCTAGCCAACCACCCTCATCTTATGGGCCATGTCCCCAAATATCCTCATGGCCTGGGACTCCTCTCTGATCCTGAGACCAACTATTGGTTTACTTCTGCTTGTTTTTTTTTTCTTTCCAGAATCTCTAATCTCTAATCTCAACTGTTTGGCAATTGAATGACTTCTACAGTGGCAGGACACTTTCACCACTTAAATCCAACAGTGCGGGTTTCATAACAGAGGATGGAGTGTTGTGGGGACTGGTTGGGCTGTTGTTCTCTTGAGCTATGGCTGAGAGGGTTTTGGAGAAAGTGGCTTTCATGTGGGGTCAGGGTCAGAGAGGGCGGCAGAGGCAATTACTCTATCTTCAGCGCGATCGCCCCCGCTTGCCACAGGCTTCAACTCGTCTCACCCCAGCAGTGAGTCACACGTTGTGACTGAGCTGGTTAGGCCCAGGCAGGGGAGGGAGAACAGCAAGGGATCAGAGCTGGAGGCGTCTCCAGACCCTGCCGGATTGCCAGGCTGGACTCAGGAGGGGAGCAGAACAGGGGCAGCTTAGAGGTCCCTCACATTTCCTTTTTCCATGGCCAGTCTCTCAGCCTCCTCTGTTCTGTGGATTCCCTGAAAACCCCAGCTTCTGCTTCGTGCAAAGGGCTGTGCTGTCCCCTGGTAACGCTTCTCTCATGGTGAGAGCCCTCTGTGGCCTTTCTTCCCTGTACCCTCTGCTAGGGGATGTCCAATTACTCAGACACTGTGTCTCAAGGACAGCTTCTTGTCTTAATTCACTGATCATCCATTTTGTTCCACCTCCCTTTGACATGACGTTCCCTCACCCACATTGGCTATGGAAACCCCCTTAGAAGGGCACCAGCATTGCCCGTGATGAAGCAGATGGGATTTTTAAGCAGCCTGAATTGTCTCTTAATGGACTTGTAGAAGGAGATGTTGGAGCTCCTGGGTTTCAGGCCGCTGAGGTACTCTGTAGATATTCTCTGCATCTTTTCTGCCATAATCTGTCTCAGGATAAGAGGTCTGCAACCTTCTTTTTCCATCCTGTAGCAGCCTGCAAACTAGTATTCATAATAGAAAAAGTGAGACTGTTTAGTTTCTCCCATAATTCTGGAAACTAGGGCCCTAGCAGGTGCCTTCATCTGGCAATGGGGAGAGGATGTCCTGGTTTTGACCTCAGTTAGAACCGCCCATTTTCCTTGTGCAAGTCTGTGTGAGCAAAGGGGTGAATTACATCCAAAACAAAGACTGCTGGGTTGACCTTGAAATATTGGATACTTTTACAGCCAAAATCCTTTGGGGTGGGGGGCAGAGAGGCTGCATTTCTGATATTATTAAAGTGGACATTGTTAATTATGTGTGAGGGTGGATTACTGTGTGGCATACAATGAGTTATTAATGTTAATCAGAGTACAAGGAATATGTCTTTTTCTTTATTAATGACCTCCTGGAGGGACTTTCCCCCTGTGTTTGAAAGGAAATATGCTGAGGGAAGAAAGAAAGAAATAACAATGCAATTAAATGAGAGGTATTAAGGCATGTTTTCAATCTCCCTCTCTTGATTCTGGGCCTTGATTCAAATCTCATTCAATGTATACAGCTACATTGTGTGTTCCTGAGCAATAACCTTGCTTGTGCTGGTTTTGCAAGCCGTCAGTTGTACTAGAAGTTAAATTAATAGCCATATTGACGGCTCCCCATATTCACAGTTTACTTCTCCAGGACAGATCTGATCTTCAGGAAAGATGCAGAAGGATCATACGGGAGAGGTCTTCACCCAGTGCACACTGACTTCAGTCCAGCGAACTCCAAATGATTAGAGGTATTGTAGCGCCTGAGCACTGAACACGTTGCTTGTGTCTGCAGATGCTCTACCAGCACACAAGAAGGAAACAGTTCTTACTACTCAGAGCTTCAAATTACGGTGTAACATGAACAGCAAGATCTAGGCACAGGGACGCAATGGGAAGCAGCAGAAAGACAGGGCTTTAATGCACTGCCTTCCTACCCACTACTTTATTTTTTTTTTCTTGTCAAAGCAAAGTTCCATCTGGAATTTGAAGAAAAATGAAGGAAATTTGAGGAGGAAAAAAGAAAAGATGGCTTTGGGAGTAGTTCAGATGAATGCTTTTGGAGAAGAATAGAATTTTTCCTTGGGAAGCCAGCCAAGGGTTCAGGAGACATATCCTCATCTTTGAAAGTTAGGGATAGCTAAGGTGTTAGTCCTGCTTCTGCTGTTTGCATCAAGAAAGCATTACCCCACCTAGCAAAGTGACATTATTTGGTTGCCTGTGTGTTTTCAAGCCCAGAATTGGAGTGCTGGACTGTAAACACTCCAGGCTTCTTGCTTTGTACAGATTCAGCACAGTGGGACTATGCTTGCTTTGCTCAGCACAGTGGGACTCCTAGGTAGATAACGCTGCTTGATGTAGATGTTGCTGTGGCATGCTTCTAATGACTGCCTCAAGGCATGCTCAGTTGCTTTCTATTTTCATAGTGAAGTGCAGCCACAGTAAATAAGCCCTTGTTGCTGTTGAGTGATTTCCTACTAGGTGAAACCTGTTCAGCTGGAGTCCTGAAGTTTAACAGCCAGTATCTAAATGCCCAGCGGAATACTTTTACACGAAATGATTGAAAATAACTGGAAAGAAAATATCAAGTGTCAGTGTGGTTAATTAATTCCACATACAGCTGCCTAACTTCTCTTTATTCTGTCCCCGCTGATTTTAGAAGTCCCTGGCATTTGAAAAGAGGAAGCGTAGAGTGCATAATGTCAGTGCATTCTTCAACTGAGACTGCCTGCCTGATAGGGAAGTAACTGTTCAAACATCTGAGTGGCAATTTAGATTTTAAAAACAGTGATCTCTCAAGAATATAGGCTCATGCATCATTTTTATTCCCCTTGCTGCTCTCAGTTATTCAGGTAGTTATTTTTTTTTTATTGGATAGGTGTCTCTGTGTGTTCGTATGTGCATGGTTTTATTAGTTTATTCTTAGTCTTGTAAGAAACATCTTTTGCCTAATAAATGTCTCTGAGTACTACATGTGGCTGCTGGGCTGGTGCGGTGATGTATCATCACAGCCTCGCTAACCCTTATGGATTTGGTTTCCTCTCAGAGATCTCACAATAATTTCGAGGTTTTTTTTCAAGTTCCAGCCTCTAGACTCATGTGAACACATCCAAGCCCTGTTATTTGTTATACTGCATTCAGTTCTGGCTGCCAGTTTGGCAGAGGAAAACTGGGAAATCTAACCCTGATTTACGATTGATATATTTAAAAAGGGTACCAGGAAAGCAGATTAAAAAAGCATTCAGATTGTACTTGTTTTTTGGAGATATTTCAAAGGTAATCTCCTAGCTTTAGGGAACATGTTTACTCGTTTTTCAACATCTGAGGTTTGCTATCTCGTTGCTTAGTGACAGGAAAAACTGTTGTCCCTCTTGCAGGCCCTGGTTTCTATCCTGAGTGCTGTACAGAGATTAGAGCTTTGCAGGCTGGCTTTCCAACCCTGCAGGAACAAGCATGGGGCTGTGCTAAATGTAATAATCTTCAGAGAAATGCTGATAGCAGGCCTGGTGTGGAGGTGCTTAGATAACGTGCAAGGGACTGCAATAATGACGATTTTTCTGGGAAGTGCAGCCAAACTCTGGAACTCTGTGCCCAGAGAACAGCTCTGCATACACGTTAAGAATCGCCAAAGCTGAGAGCATGTGACAAAATTTCCCACACTTGCATATATTCCTTTTCAAAAGAACACATGCCCTTGAGTTTATTTTCACACTATGAAAGCAAACTTGGGAAAGTGGCCCATAGCAGCACTACCTTTTGATGTGTGCCATCTTACTTTCACCTGCTATTTCTATTGTCCATGTCTTTATGAGTTTAATCCCACAAATCTGACTGTTGAATGAAACTGGTGATTTTCTCTTTCAGTCCAACTGAGACAGAGCTGCCCATATAACTATCTAAATGGAAAATGGTCTGGCTGACTATTTCTCAGGATTCTCTGTGCCCGTACAGATGGCAAGAGACTTTGGCTAGAGGCCAAAGAACATTTATTTGAAGGATTTTCTGCAAATATGAACATATTATAAGAGCTGGACTTGTAAAAGCAAAGTTTAGATCTCATGTTTGAGAAATACATTTTCTGGGTGGTAGAGAATGAAGAAAATGTTACCTAACTTATTACTGAACGCTTGTGAAATACTTAATACTCATAAAACCAGCAGCATGCCAAAGACAATGGAGGGGATCCTGCAGTGGGTCTCTGTATGTTTCCTTGCAAACCTATGCCAAAGCTCCTTAATCCTGGTCTTAATTATTTCAGTGGAAGGCATTTGCTGAACGAAGAACTGTGACTGTGTCAAGTCTGTGCACAGAGGTTTGTGAGGAGGCCAAAATATCCAGCCAGGGTGGAAGCAACCAGGTCCACCAATACCGTAGCATTGTGGCTGAGCTCCTAAGATTTTAAATGGAAGGCCTGATCCATGCAGCTTTTCCTACAGGAGCTGGGCACTTGACTCCCAAATAAATCGCGGTGAAACTAAAGCTTCCTTGTCTCTGCCCTGCTGTCACGTTCATGAAAGCCTAATTATTATCCAGCTGGCAATCCGAAAAGGGGTATGTTCACACAGTTTAATTCTTCCTCCTCATGTTCACACAGTTTAATTCTTCTTGCTCAAATGAATCCTTGTAAGCTAGCCAGCCAAGTGCATTCCGTCTCTTTTTTTACAGAAGTACATGTTACGCCGATTGCTGGGAAAAAGGCTGTGCAAATTTTTGTTTGTGATCAGCTTCATAGGTAAGCGTTGGCATCCTAGGTGCTGAGACCCATTCTTTGCTACTCTGCGCCCTTCTAAGGTTCCTCTTCAAGGTTTGTGCTGGTGGCAGTTTACGGCTCTGCGTCATCAGCTGCATTGCATGCTGTGATCTGGCTTTCTGCCTCCCTGCTTGGGTGACTGAAGCTTTTGAACTGGACCGAACCGACTGCCAGCTGCTGGATACGAAGCAGCCTTGCTCACTCACAAATAACCACCTTCTTGTTTGAGTAAAGGTACTGCTCTGAAAGTGAGTCTTTGCTTGTGCACTTGAGCTTACTGAAACCTGAAGGATGGCTAGCTGTAGACATGGGAAGCAGCATGGCCTGAGGATTAACTGTGGGGACTTTGTATGTATTAGTTTAATTAATGATAATAGATGCGGTATTCTTAGTTATGTGTACCAGTATGTACTCTTCTGCAAGGCTCTTTGATTTTTTGGAGTGGGATGGTCACTTTGCTGAGTGTACACGTGTAGAGCAGCGTGCGAACAGCTGGCTGGGTGAATTTTGGGGCTGTTCAAAATTTTACTTCCCCCTTGAGGGGAAAATCTCAGTGGCCAAGTATCCCAGTTTGTCTGTTATGGGTGACTGGTTTTGTTTGCAAGCTACCCTGACTTCCTAAGGATTTCTTGCAGTTGTTAAACATAATAAGTGTTCCTGCCCCTTCCCAATGCTTTAAATCCAACAAGCACAATGTAGAAAAGAGCTTAAGTTCTTTCTAATGAGAAGCAGCCAGGAACCATGCTGGCAAGTCAGCCCCTTGAGAACAGGCTGTTCTCTGCACTCAGATGTTTCATAGACCAGAGTTTTTCTTCCTCATACCAAAAAAAAGCCTTAACCAGGCAGAATTTGCTGCTCTGAAATGCTGAGCAGACAGAAACCGTAACCACTTCAAAACCTAGCACAGAGGTTGGACATATATGGGGACTGTGAATACATCCAGGCTGTGCACCCTTCGGTTGTCTTCCAACAAGAAATCAATGCAATTACTTGACAGCACAACAGTTGTCTCTCCAAAAAAAAAAACCCAAACCCCAAAAACAGTTGTGACTGTTGTGTGTCTGTCTGTGCGGTGCCATGCAACCCGAAGCAGTCTGGCATCTGGCTGCCAGCTGGCTTGGGTCTGCTGGGAACATAGCAGAGGTGCTCGCTTCAACCGAGAAAACTCGAGGTTCTGGATGGCCCTTTAATTGTGGGTTCTTGCAAGCACTAGGGATTTGTAGTCTTGCTCCCCTCAAAGGGCCTTCATCATAAATATGTGTATGTATAGTTAAGGGCTGATACCATGCCTAGTGAACACCCAAATTTGTGTTATGTCCTAAAGCCCTCGGACTTAGCAGTAGTGAAGTTACGGCTACGAGCTGTTGTCAAGGGAGGACAGGACTGATTTGATTTATAGCAAGGACAAAAGCAGTGTGGCTAGTGAGCCACCTTCTCCTGGGGACCCTTGGGGAATTCTGCACAGACACCATGCTACTGGAGAGGAAACTCTTTCCCCTCTGGGTTTCCTGGGAGCTGTGAAGCCTCAGGGCATGAGCCCTAGTCTTTGCAGACTTCTCTGCTACACTTTGTTTCTCTGCTGTGCGCAGACTGTGGCCCTAACCTGAAGACATACTCCTTCTTTATGGCCTGGCTTTTCTTCTCCCCTAAGCAAACTTCTGTTGAAACATCTGACCTTTTCACTCAACTTTAGAGCTTGCTGCTGGAAGAGACAGGAATGGACAGTACCCCAGCAGGCTGCTGGAGGGCCAGTTTCAGCGCAGCACACAAACATACACAATTTCAGGCTTATTTTTAGCCATGTGAAGTCACTGGTATTCTTCAGAAGCTAAGCTTAAACATGTGCTTTGTGTTTCTCATTGGATTGGAGACCGAGGACAGAACACATTTTCTTGTCAGCTCTGAAAACAATTCCTGGGGAAGAAAAGAACATCTAGTAAGAACTAATGAATACAAATCTTAAGCAGTAACGCTATTTCTCCTGCAGGCTGAGGCGAACAAATGCATAAGAAGAAGAATACAGAAGAAAAGGGAATGGCCAAATTATTCTTAGGAAATACAAGCTAACACAGCTGTCAAAGGTACCAGACATCTCTGGCGATAATTTTGAATATGTGCTATTGCTGTGCCAGAATTTATATTTCTCGGAGTAAAAACGGATGCTGGTGTAGGGTTTCTTTTTTTTTGCTAACATCCCAAGTGCACCACTGCTTCACTTCAATCAGCATTCACTATCAATACCGTGGCTTCTTTGCTTCAGTTGCACAATCTGACCATAACTGATTGCTTACAGTTATTTGAAATGTGGCTTTTCTGCTGGCAATTACTTTATTTACTGCTTGCCTGTAAAACAGTAATGCCTTCTCTGGTGGGCACAAAGGCAGATTAGCATCAGTAATTACTAAAGCAGATGTTTGTTTGTGAATACCCATTTCTTAGAGGCAGATTACCTTCTGCATTGGCATAAGGGAACGGGGTTCAAATCGAGTGATGCTGTCATCCCTCAAGCAATGTGAGCAGCATGCGACTCGGCAGAGGGCACTGGGTGCTCTCCCCACCTCACCTCCATCGCATAGGAATCGCTCTCTGTAGGGTGACAGTCGCTGACCTTATTGAGATCAGTCCTAAGAGTGGTTTGGCATTTAATTCCTGGAAGTGACTGCCAGTGACTGAACAGTGCTACTTGCACTTGCTTCCTGTTGTGGTTTTTTCCCCTGTTCCCAGTTCTCTTTCAGGAGAGCTCAACACCTGGATTGAGGGCATGTGTTTCCTAATAGCTCCATGCCCGTTGAATTGCCTGAAAGTTGCACTCAGCACTAAATGCTGACCTTATTTAAAGCAGACAGTCATTAGCTCCTTCCAGGCTATGGTGAAGAGCAAAGGAAGCATGGCTGTGTTTCTGAGGGACTGGAGGAAGGGTCCACACTAGTCCAGTTGTACTGCCAGGACTGAAACACATTCAGAGCAGCCCTTTGGTGCTTTTGAAGCCTGTCCTGGCACATAGTGTTTTTCAGCTGAAGAATCGCCTTGCAGTCTGTCCAGAAAAGCCACCCTTGGCTGCTTCTGGCGAGAGGTTGCCAGCATTTGAAGGTGTGTGTATGTGCAGAGAGTTGTGGCGGTGGTCCTGGTTCCCTGGGGACTTTCAAATCAGCTGCCTAGATTTGAGAGACCCCGCTTTTGAAGCCGAGAGCAAAAATAGGGCCCCAATTCTCTTTGTGTGGACAAGTCATGGCATTGCCTCCATTCCTCTCCTGAACAAAAAATGCCTCTGCATGCCGGAGTGGACAGAGGTGGCCATGAGTCTCAAACAAAGGCACTGAATCTAAGCTGCTATGGGATGGGTTCGTTTCCATAAGCAGAGGGCACTCTTCAACAGCAGTGAAACGGCTTTGCCCTTGGTATTGAATCACTCTCAGCCCCATCTCATAAACTGCTGACTATCTTGCTCAAGAGGCTTTCAGCCTTCGAAAGCAATCCCTTTACGAAACGCCTCCCTTCCATCACCTTGTGTTAGTTACGCAGCGCGGTGGGAGGAGAAGGGGGAACCGTGTCAGCACCCCACCCTTTGCTGCTCTAGATTCACTCGGCGGGATGCAAAGCACTGACCCCAGCACAGATTTGGCCTGCTGCCCCTCGGTTAAGAGAAATTGAAACCCGATGTTTAGTGTTTGATCATGCTTTTCCTATTGTTCCTGCCTCTATCACAGTAATTACTCTCTCTTGAGGGTCATTCAGAGTTCAGCTCTGTGGAGAAACTGTTATTCTTGATTAAAGGCCTAGCTGCTTTGTCAAACATCCTTGTCTAATTGTACTTTGAAAGACATGTCACAGTATTCCAGAGCTTTTCAGTTAGCTACTGAGACATCTATAATTGTTCCTTTGGATGTCGAAGGAGAGATGAGGAATGTCAACAGCAAGGGCAAGGAATACAGCAGTTACCTGGAGAAATGGGTAAGCCTGGTAACACAAAAAGCTCACCAGTCCTGAGCGAAACTGAAACATAGACAAAAAGGTAAATGAAAATATATTGGATATTGCACAAATGCTGTTGAACCAACCATGTAAGAACATACTAAAACTCTGTTTTTCTGGCTATACTTATAGCACACAGTATTACAAACTGTTGCAATGTTAGGAGCCTCCTGCTGCTTGGTATATGCCTTAAATTACCAGTTCCTTTGGGCATCTGGTTATTTCAGAATTTCTGTTTTACTTATATTTACAAAAGCACTTCTCATAGAGAAAAATGGTTGTACCCTTCAGAAACAAAATGCAGTTTTATTTCATGAACCAGGTCCCCTCTATTAATCGATTGTAGAGCACCAAGCCTTTTTTTCCCAAAGTTGCTTTGGTTCAAGTCCTGATTTTGTGAGGTTTGGACTGGCAATAGTCAACAAACGCAGGTTGCTTCTGTTTTTGTTGTGGGTCTGCAGGGTCCATCTGGCACTGCCCAAGCTGGAGAACCAGGAACTCCAAAGGGAAGGTTTTCCTTTGCAGCCATTCTGCACAGCGGAGTGAGGCATGAACTGTGTCAAAGAGGAACTCTGTTGGCCACCCTTTTGCAGAATAAATGTTGGCACATCTGTTAGGAAAGACAAAGAGAAATCCTGGCACCAAAGAAACCCCAGGGTCTGACACTACTGAACACAGACCAGCTCTGCTTTCTGCAGTTATATGTGTTCAACTGAGTGAAGTGTTGATGACCAAGGAAGAGGACAGCATGACATTGACCGACATGCAACTCCTTTCAGACACTGAAAAAAGCTGTCAGGCATCCGCCAGTTCTCCAGATAACGTCTCTGTTTTCTGTGGGAGGGAGCAGGAACGTAGAAGGACCAGGGGAGAGAACCAGGAATTTTGATATTGATGCTTGAGGACCATCAGTGCTCAGGACCTCTAGCACCTGGCTAAGTCACTTAGCAGAAAGGGGCCAAGCTGACTTCTGAGCTGCAAATCCAGCAGACTCCTTGGCTCGGGTTGACTTGTACTTGGGGAGGAAACTCTAAGTGGAGATCATCAGTGACCTTAAGTATCACAGTGACAGAATGTCGAAGTGCCCAATGCACTTTTTTGGGGGCAAAAAGCAGGATGTGGCAGACTGGGCACTGCTGTTGCTACTGGCAATGGGATGGCTCTCCCCTGCCATGCGGTGCTTGTGGCCAGCGAGCTGCAGTCTTTGAGACCTCTTCCTCTCTCTCAAACTGAATGTAAGCTTTGCCTCTAGGTTCAAAAGCTGGTGGTGTGAGCAGGAGGGCAGAGACCGTTTTCTGGAAAGTCTGTCTGCAGTGTGCAGGAAGGGGTTGAGAATTGTTCCTTGGAAAATATTCCTTTGCCTCAGCTGCAGCTTGGGAAAGCTGTAGGCAGTGGTTTGATGAGGAGAAAACTTTTGGTTGAAACTCCATAGAGACACTTCCCCATCTGTGAGGAGCCAGTACGCGGGGCACTTCCCAGAGAGAGAAGAAACCCAGGCTGAAGGCTCTGCTTCATAAAACTGAAGACAGAAACTTTTCCACCTCTGTGCCCAGGCTGTCACCTCTCTGGGGGCAAGATGGCCCTTGTCTTGGGGAGGATGATCTGCCTAAGGAGGAGGATGAACCTTCTCCTTGCAAAAGGTGCCAGCACCCTTCACATTACTGAAGCGAGTCTCCTCTGCTTCCTCAGTCTTTTCTGCTGGAGTGGCTTTGTGGCATGAATTAATCATTGGGCCAGTGACAGACTGGCATGTGAGAAGAAACTGAAACCCTGGGTAAGGGCTGGAGGCAGAACAGGGCCGGCTGAATGGGCATGCTGTGGCATCAGAGGCGAGAGGGAACGCAGCTGTGTCATCCTGTACCTTGCACGATGTCCGCTTGCAGAAATAACCATGAGATCACCAGGACTGCACTGAGAGCGGACTTACTGCCTGCTGGTGTGAGTTCAAGCCACCCTGGATACCTTAACTCGAATGAGGTGACCCAAGCAGGGCTAAGACTTTGCTTGCTTGTTTGTCTGCAAGGTCAAAGCTACCTGAGTCCCAAAGGCACTGTTTTTCCTTCTCACGGTGCTTCCCTTGAGTGATAGCGTGAGGCACAGATCCTGCATGTGCTGCACGGGGCTGGTTGGGCATCTCCAGTGGCTGGGAGCTGGGGCACTGCCTGGTGGAGGCCTGAGGTGGCAGGGTCAGAACAGGGTGGTGGGAAGAGACCTGGCAGGTATGTTGGAGGTGCAGTGGACTGGTTTAGGCCGGAGCTGGCTGTTCCCGTTGGCAGCAGTCACTGACAGTGCAAAAGAGAGTCTTCACTTCTAAAGACGCTTAGGTGAGCTCTAACCTTGAGTTTTAAACTGATGCAGTCTGGATCCAAGGCCAGTTAGGGAAAATGTAAATGGAGACAGACTCCTGCAGGTGCTAGCGGCTCTGGCTCATGTCCCAGTACTGATGTCTCGGTCCCCTCTCTGATGCTTTCAGTGGTCCTCTTGCCCTTCTCTAGCTGTAACAACTACCCCGGCACCCTGTCGCTGTTGAATTAGTTGCACAGTTTGATGCCAACCGCAGGGATTCTTCCAGTGATAACTCTCACGCTGGGTATTGCCAGCGTGCAGGCAGCCTTTCCAGTCAGCACGCAAGCCCCTTCCTTTTCATTATGAGGCGTGCTGCGGATGTTCAGGCGAAAAACATCGCCCTCGCTTAACCTAACAACTCCACGAGGCTGAAGTCTTGCTTGAGCTCGCTCCCCCACACTGTACTAGGTCCTGTCTTTCCAAACTTAGAATTCCTGGCGGGATGGAGGAGATGGGCTTGTGGTTATGAGAGGCGACTGGAAGGCAAGCTATCCGTCTGGGAAGCCACCCCTGCCCCGCTGACCTTCGGCGGAGCAATTAGTGCAGATGAGGTGACACCAGTGCTGTGGGGGCAGATACAGGACATGACACACGGCGTTTTGTGCCGGGAGCCACATTTGTAGCCCAAAATGCTCTGTGGTTTTAATTTCCCCGCTGCAGCAGAGGGAAATAAGTGCTAGAATAACCCATGAGGAGGCAGAGCCTGGGAAGCCTCCGGCTTCCCGGATCCGTGCAGGACAACATCCTCCTCCACCCGTACCCCCACAGAGGGCCGTGGGCAGCGCGATGCCAGTGCCGTGTCCTCCCCTGCCTCCTGTCCCCTTCCCGAGGGACGGGGTCACAGGGCGCGCTCCCGCAAGCAACGACGGCTGCGGGGCACAGGCCTCTGCTCAGCGCCGGGAGGGTTCAGAGGCTGCTGAAACCCTCTCCCCCACCTCCTCCTCCTCCTCCTCTTCCTCACAGCGCTGGCCTTTCTGAAGGGAACAGAGAGCCGCGCCAGGAGGGACTTCGGAGGGGAGCTTCCCCCGGGGCGTCGGGCACCTTGCCCGGCTAGCAAGCCTGCCCCAGGGCCCGCCGGGTGCCCTCACAGGGGGGCCTGGCGCTGGGGGTGCTCCTCATGCAGCCCGACGCGGCGGAACAGCCTGCCCTGGGGCCCGCCCCCGCGGCACCCCCCTCGGGCGGGGGGGACGGGGCGGGACGGGGCGGTGTGTTCTGGGCGGAGGCCGCGGCCCGCCCAGCTCCGCCGGCCTTAAAACGGCGGCAGCCGCACGGCGGGGCGGTGAGGAGAGGAGCTATGGCGGGTGACGGTGTGTTTCTGGCGCTGCTGGCCGCGGCCCTGGTGTTGGCCGGCGCTGTGCTAGGCGGCCCGGACCGCCCGCGGCTGGTGGGGGGTCCGGTGGACATCGCCAACCCCGACAACGACGAGGGCCTGGATCGGGCCCTGCGGTTCGCCATGGCGGAGTACAACAAGGCCAGCAACGACATGTACTCCAGCCGGGTGGTGCGGATCATCGGCGCCAAGAGGCAGGTGGGCGCCGGGGCGGCCCGGCCCCTCGCCGGGACGGGCTGGGAAGCGGCGGGGGGCCAGCGGGAAGCGAGGCCTGCGGGGTGTCTCTTTGGAAAGAGCAGGCCTCAAGCTGAAGGGGTTTTAAAGCTGGTGTTTTTTTTTTCCCCACAGAGGGTGAATAAAAGCCTGTTCTTTGTAGCTTGTGTCTGATCGATGTGAATGCCCTTGAGTGCTGTGTGTTGTTGAGGAAGCTGGTAGCTTAGGCTGCTGGGGAGCTAACACATGCCTCTGTTTACTGGCTGAGGAAGCTGCACTGTGAGACTTGTTTACTTGGATTTTGTTTCCTGTTTTTGAAAGGGTGCCCAGGGCTCCTGCTGTGGAGGTTGCCACGCACAGTCCCCTCTGCACTTCTGGAGTCTGGTTTCCATTGTGTAACCTGAAAACTGTCAGCTTTCTTGCTAGGCTTCCCTCATCTGAGAGCCCCTCTGTATAAGCTGTAAATAAAGCTGTTTCTGCCTGCTTGTCTCGTTGCAGATTGTGTCTGGACTCAAGTACACGATAGAAGTTGAGATTGGCCGGACAACTTGCCCCAAGCCAGCAACTGATCTCCAGAGCTGCGCTTTGCATGAGGCACCGCAGATGGCGAAGGTAGGCTCCAGAGCACGGCGTGCTGGCCCCTGGGTTTCCAACCCCTTCCCTCTGGCTGGCTTAGCACAGGGAGGTGCGGGCAGTGTCCCGGTTTTGGTTAGAACAGAACTTAGCTGTAAGGAAGATTCGCTAAAAGAAATTGTTACGTTTTGACCAAAACCAGGATGCCCAGTCAAGACTGGAGACCTTGTGTTTTTACATTTAACAAGATACTGCCCTTGCAGAACTTGTCTTGCCAGATGATGGTGACAGAGAAGGCAGGGCCTTTTAGCCTGTTTTGTAAGTGGGGATGTGAGGCCGTAATGCATGAAGGACTGTGCATGCTTCAGTCCTCTTAAAGTGCCTGTGGTCTGAATCACAGAAGGGTATGTGGCAGAAACTCTGCAAGCCTACAGGTCTCCTGGCTCTAAGCTCAGTGTCCTGACTCCCCATACCATTCTGAGCTCCTCATGTCACATGGTGATGTAAACATGCTTGACTTACTGTGCTTTCCTGGGGTTCTTGAATTACTGTGAGTAGTGCTTTGGGCTAAGCACTGATCACAAGAGGCAGATAGCTTGGTGGGCACGGAGAACAGGGGCAGTTACATGGGAGTCTTGTCTGATAGCAGTGCTTTTTAATGAGTGCTTTAGCTTTTTAGAGGAGAGCACCAAATATGCCTGCCTTGATCTGGCCTGAATCTAGTTCTTCCATAGTACTTCATTACTTGTATTAATTACAGTGATAGGCTTAGCTTCCCTGTGTACAGGCCCTTTCTTGCCTGTATGTAAGAGAACTGGAACTGCACAGAAGTGATCCGTTAAGCTCCTAGGAAGTGTGTGTGTACCATTACGACAGCTGCAGTGGTTTGACTCATGCACATACAGGTTAGCTGTGCAGGTGTGCTTACCTGTGCCTGAGAGCTTATGCTGGAGTATTGTTCATGCTGAAAGCTTTCCTGTGTGTGAATGGGTAAAGGCGGTAACCTGATCTTCAGAAGTGCTGACTGCCCAGCTTCTCTGCTAGTGTTTCTTCAAGAGAAATGATTTATCCTGAGCAAGTACTAGCAAGAGTGGTGTTCCAGAATGCTTGCCAGGAGAATGCTAGTCTAGAGAGCCATGAAAGTGGCATAATTCTGGGTCATGTGGGCTAGTAAATCAGTGTAGAACCACAGTCAAAGACAATGTTTTATGTTCTTAATCTGACAACTGTTTTTTTCTTTCTCTCCTTAGCACAACATTTGCACCTTTGTAGTGTACACTATTCCTTGGCTAAACGAAACTAAACTACTGTCCACTAGCTGCAAGTAAGCCTACCTTGGTTCCAGCAGAGACCAGCAACCAGTTGCTCATATTTGAAAGCAAAAAAACAAAATAACAGAAATTGAGATGGGCTGTATCAATGCCTGTTAACTCAGCTACTTATGTATGCTTGTGCTATGCAAGTTAAACTATGTAACTTTCCTTTAAAGCACAGTATGATCTCAACTTTGTTTTTCTCCTTTGTAATTATTTTTTAGAGCAGCTGTTTTGGTTTTCCTGCAGCCTTCCAAATAAAGTAACTCCAACATCAGAATTCCAATTAAAAAAAACAACAAACCCTTAGTATGCCTGTTAAGTGACTACTGTAAACAGAAAAACAATTGATAATTGCTGTGGTGTGGGGGTTTTCTTTGAGCTTCTGCTGCCTTGGAGGGAGGGTTTGCTCCTACTTGTGACTTGTCTGTCATGCCCAAAAAATGGGGTGATGAGGGGTCCTGACCACAGCGGAGATAAACGGTGCTTCCCTGTCCCTTAACCTGGATTCGGGTTTTGAATAAGCGATGGAAGTCCTTAGTTGTTGTGACTGAAGAAACACTCTGCTCTTGAAAACACTGCATTTTGCAAGGCTTGATCTTGTGAAGATGAGCCAAAGCTTGTACTAGGGCTGTGATCATTTTGGGCCCTGGCTGCTCTACTGTTGTGTTGCCAGGACTGTGTGTGTTCATGCAGCAGTGTTGTGTAAGAATTAACCACTCGAGTGCCTTCCTGCACTGCCTTTGAGGTGTTTTAGGAAGCCTTCCTTCGTCTGACATCTGGTCTTTGTCGGTTGCCCTGTTGTATCCCTGGCTCTTCTGCCTGGAAAGCCCTGGGGCTTTCTTTCCAGTCCAAGCACTAGCGTGGCTCACTGCATTGAGAACTTGAACTGTAACCGGTGGAGCTGGAGAAACAGCTTCTTCAGCACATGTGCCTGACCCATCCTAGCTTCCCTTTGTGAGCAGAGATGGGTGTAGAAAGGCCTGGAGTGGACCAGTGACAAGCCTGAGAGACTTGTGTGGGGAAGCTGAACTGTCGTCTGGCTCTGTGTTAACTGGGGGGAGTTTGAATTATGTCTGATTGGGGCAAATACCTTCAGATCATCAGGCAGAGAGGATCAGCACCCGAGAGCTGGCTGAGGTGTTTCTTGTTACGCTGTGATGAATTTGTATTGCAGGGAAATACTGTGCCTGCATCAGGAAGGACAGATGACCCTGATACCTGTAACCTACTTAGCCTGAGGACAGCCTAGTGCAAAAACAATAGGAAAGTTAGTAATTGGTGGTAAGTAGATAACTGATAAGAAAGAAAGGAACATCATTATTAGCCAGCGTAGGTTTATGGCAAACCGGGTCTTGTCCACAAACCCTGGCTTTGTTCTGTGGATGTGAATGTTCCCCAGAAGCAACCTTCTAAATCCAGGGTACCTCGATGAGAGCTAACACAACCACATCTTTGGACTCAAAACTAATGAAGGAGAGCAAAACCAGAGTAAGTAACCAGACAACAATCTTCTAGTGGGAAATGCCGCTCGCTGGGAGTGCACCTTCAGCTGTGTTCATCAGCCAGCAGCTCCGAACAGCGTAAGGGAAGAGTGGCGGTGCCAGAGAAGATGGGAGTTGGGGTGTTACGAGCTCAAGTGAACAGCACAGCTCACCCCACCCTCACGAGCTGCTGAGTGTTGGCCTTGGGGATTGTCCTTATGAGCTCTCCACTCAGAGCAAATGCGGAAAAGGCTGACCTAATTTGAGCACCTTCCGCTGTGGGCTGTGTTATTGTCTGTTTGCAACAGGCAAAGAGCTGTAGTGGAAGTTCCCCTGCCAAGAGCATGTCACTTGGCAGGTCCTTCTGCTCGGCTGGCTGGTGGTAGTTCGGTCAGCTGAACACCGAGCCCTCGTTTTTAGCTGTGTTTGCTGCCTGCCTTCTTCAAATGTTGGTGACAGATGTCAGCGAGAGTGGTGCTTGTTTCAGGCTGTCTCTTGTTATGCTGTTCTTGCATCTGACAGATCAATTCTGGGGTTGTGCCTCCTTAAACTTAGGGGGGTCAGAGCTTTGCTGCTGCTGCAGCTCGTGAAGCCAAAGCTTTTTCCTGGCTCTGAGCCGGGGAGAGATTTGGGGCCAACCGGCTGAGAAGCATAGCTCTCCTTGGAAGTGCCTGCACTGCAAACCCGTACTCACAGGGACTTGTAGCTTCCTGCTCTGCAAAGCACAGCTGAGACGCAGCGCTGTGAAAGGCATCATGTTTTTGGAGCCTGTGGACATTACTGGTGTGCCGCAACTATGTCATGCTCTGTTGAAGACAGCGCTGTATGCTCTATGCTCCTTAGCGTGAACAAGCAGCAGCGTTGATCCCACCTGATGGGGCTGGCAGCATTCGGCCTAGCGGGCGTTTTTGGAGAGCATTTTGTGTATGTGAGAGTCTATGACAAAAAGCAGCTTTGCCACGAGAACTGAAAAGCCCAGACAGTGCTGGGAAATGGGGTACAGGTTGCCTTTGGCTTTTTTACCTTATCTGGGACCCTCACCCACACACCTCCTCTGCCCATGGCCTACAACCTCATTTAAGCTTAAGCCTGGGTCACCTGTCCCCATCTAAGCTGCATTAGATAAGTCTTTATCTTCAGCCCTGGCTACTGCATGGACCTTGAACCTGCCTTGTGGCTTTGTCTCCAGCCCCTTCTTCTACTCCAGACCAGGCTCCCTGGAGGGACCCTGGTCCTGGTTCATCACCTCGCTGTGTCTGGGGCTGTTAATGGATCCCTGTTCTGTCTGGCTCTGCTGGCCATGCTGAGACTCCGTGGGACTGTGCCCTGTTGGGGAGGGCATGGCCAGTGCTGGAGCCCCCTTGGCTCCTGGCTCATCCCCTCCTCGTGCTGCTCCCTGGGGCATGTCCCTGCAAGATCTTTCTGAGATGCTTGAAGCTATCAACACTCCTGTTGGGTACGGACACTTCCCTCTGCACATAGCCTAAACTGCAATTTCCTGCAATTATGAAAGCGAATGATCATGTGAGGATCCAGGTCACCCTGCAGCCTTAGGGCTGGGCCACCCAGTGCTGTTGCCAATGTTGCTTAGCCTAAGGCATGGAGGAGACCTCTCAGTGAGTGGTTGAAGATGCTGGGTTGATTGTGTTCGTAGTTAACGTGAAATGCCTTAGAATCACTGTAGTGTGATTCAGGAGATCAAATTTACTGATCAAACCACATCCCATTTTGAATCTTGGGGCTTTATCCCCTGATTGATGACACCACAGAGGTAAGACTTCAGATCCCTTTCCTTGCAGGACGCAGTGATGATCTGGAGATCATTTCCACAGGGTCGAGCAGGAAAGTGTCCCAAGTTTGTCTTTGCTGATGATGCTGGGCCCTTCCACAATTCTTTTCACCCAGCTTTGGTAGCGGCCTGCTGGTGAGAAGGTGGGAGGGCAGGTTCCTGATCCTGTCCAGGCAGCATGGTCCCAGGCTTGGCAAGGAGGGGTGAAGAGGACTTTCGATGCCTGCCAAGCTTGAGTGAGGGGGAACCAACCTGTAGGCTCCACAGTGCAAATCCCTTGCGAGCCTCTCCCTGCCGTCCCTCTCTGACATGGGGCATGGCTTAGTGTGGCAGTGGACCGTGGGACAGGACCCGGGGCTCGAGGTGACACTTGCTAAAGCCTCTCTCCTGCGTTGTTGGGGTGACATTGCTCAACCTCCGTGAGCTGGTAGGCTCCTGCTGTAGGATTTTGCAACAGGGAGGAAAATGAGAAGCTGAGCCTCTCATCTCCGTGATAAGCCAGTGCGTGAGTGTTGGGATGTGTGCTGGGTGCTATTTCTGACCTTGCCGGAGGTGGGTGTGGGTATGTGCGTGCGTAGGACTGACGATGGGGAAACTTTTCTCTGCTTCCAGCTGGAGAAAAACCATCAGTGACTCACAGTGCCGTTGTTGCACCATGCCTTGCTGGGAGGCACCGTCCCCTCTTCCCCACCAGCTGAGAAACGTCATACCTTGTGTCATGCTGTCTTGGCTCCTTTTAAGCACCCCGGGGTGATCTGGCTCTAGCTGGGGTGAGGCCATCATCAGCAAGCGAAGGCCTCTTCTCCCTGTAGTTATCTCCTGGCCCATGTCTGCGGGCGAGTAGCGCTGGAGGTGGCTCTTGTCCCTCCTCTTGCAAGCAGGTGTCATGGCTGTTCACGGCAACAGTCTGTGGGGGACACTGTATGGCAGCATCACTTCATCCTCCCCTCTTAACCTGGGGAAAGACAGGGGAAAAAGACAAAAGAAGATTAAAATAAAATCTATGTGTGCAAACATTTTATCAGTTAAAAAAAATAATCATGTGAGCAGATAGGAACCAATAAGAGTGCTGAAAAGTGAAACTTTCTCCCTAAGGGACTCTTCTGAAGTAAATGTGTGCATATAGTCAGTTGCGAGATGATCCTGTAGACAAACCAACCCAGCAGGATCCTCTCTGTCCTCCTGTGCAGTACAGGTATTGCAAAGGGCACTCCCCCCAGCTGGAGAAGGAACTGGGGCTCGGGCGTGCCCAGGGAATTGATTTTATGTCTTGAATCTAAAAGCTAGCAAGAAAAGAGTAGTTTCAGGTGCAGTAGTGATGTTTACACTAAGCATCCTCCTTCTCCCTTGTCCCAGGTTAAGTCCCCCCATCTGTACAGGTGACCAGTGGTTTTCTTCCCTTCTCATGGGGCCAAGGGGGGAAACCCTGACATCCTTGGAGAAAAGGTACTATCTCCAACTGCTAGAAGTGGCTAAGAGCAGCTTAAAACCTGTGGCATTAACATCAGTGCAGCCTGAATCCTCCTTGTCCCCAGTAACATCGCCCACTCTTGACTGGGGAGTGGGAGGTGAGGTTAGTGCTGTCACCCTCAAGGGCTTCCCGAGCAGAGACATCCTGCCCTCACTAGTGTTGAGGGAAGCATGGACTGCTTCTCTCTGAACCTTTTCAACCCTCTGTAGTCTCCTGATTGAATTGCCGCAGTGAAGAGTTCCGTCAGGCTGCGGATTGCTGCGTGACAGAGAGGAAAACGAAATGCCACCCTCCATCACATGGCAGCTGCGACAGCTGCAGGGCCGGTGAGCATATCTCTTCACCTGCTCTTTGCTCCATCAGTGTTGTAGTCTTGGGTTGACCAAGGTGCAAGATGAACTGTGGCAGGGCCTGTTCTAAGCAGCTGCCCAGGGAAGTTACTATCTCTGTGTACCAAAGGCCGAAAGCACGGTGATTTTCCCCTGCACAGAAGCATCAGGAGACTTTTGTGGTTAGTGAGCCTGATGTCAGCTTGTTGATGGCCAACAGAGCTGGATGAAGCCACTCATGCTGATGAGGAAGAGGAAGAGATTGGAGAAAAGTTTGGCTGGGCTTTTTGGGTGACTTCAGTTTACAAACACAGCCACGCTGATTCTGAGCACACCTTCTCTGGAGGAGAGGGGGCACCAGAGCCATTTGGAAAGATGCTCTTCACAACACATGTTGCTGCTTGTCCAGGTGAAGCTGGATGTGCCGAGCTCCAGTTGTGTAGAGGTGCGGTTTGGTGAACTCGGGGGTCACAGGGCCAGTCCCAGAAGGGATATCTGGGAACTCTTCCGAAGCAGGCTCCCCTCAAGAAGATCAGTAACCTATGAAATGAAATTAGCTTTGGACCTGTGAGCATGGCTTGGCTGGGTAGGTTGTGTAATTACACTGACCTTCCCTTGTTAAAACCCATGGGACTTCTTAAGACGACTACAGATTTTTAATTATCTATTTTTCTTCCCTGAATAGTAGGTCTTTTCACTGCTTTCTGCATTAGCCAGATAGCATAGCTGGAAATGTTTGTCCGATTCAATCTGACACTTTGTCTGTCTCCTGCACACCCCAGGGGGCTCAGTGAAAATTATTTCTTCTGCGAACTTTGGAGAGAATAATGAAACGTAATGTTTCCACAGCTCTGACATGCCTTTTGCCCAGCTGGCTTGCTCAGAGGGGTTCGAACGAAACTGACTCTGGGATTTCAGTTTGATAGGAAGTTGGAGAACTGGCAAGAGACATTTTGTTCTCTGCCACTTTAAACTACTCTTTCCTGAATACAGCAAATGCTTCTTGCAGATGCTTGTGCTGGGAAAGCAAGAAGCAGCAGAGTTCAGATAATACAGCAAAAGGAGCACAGACACGCTTTCAGCAATCCAGTGCAAATCAAGAACTCTCAGAAAAATCTTGTTTTGACCCCTTGATTACCACCTCTGATGGGACTAAAGAAAGCCCAAAGCCTGCGCTCACTGGGGGAAGCAGCCGCTGGAGAGAAACTCAGTCTGCAGCACAGGAGGGCAGAGAGAGAGATTTAATCTCCCAAGCAGGTGTCACTGGGGCCCACTGCGCCTGGAGCTGCGCGGGGGGAGCCAGCGTGGTTTGTGCACGCTGTGGGATGGGCCGATGTGTGAGCAGGACTCGTAGGAAAAAGGGCTGGTCTGTGCTTGGGTGTGGTGGGGCAGGATTCGCCAGGGAAGAGCTGCGGCTGCCGTAAACCAATTTTTTTCCACCTGACCACGAAGACTGTCAGCTCAGTACTAACCGCAGAGCTTATGGTAGTGGGGGGCAAGGAGGGAGGGAAAATACCCGACAGGCTTTCAGAACCTCTGCTGAGTTTGTGGTGCTGGCAATTAGAAAAACCCCAGCATCTTTTGGCTATCAGCAGAGCCAATTCGACTGGGAAGTATTGAGTGAATAGTGAGTGAGAAATTAAACACTGGCCCCAGACTGCCATGCTTTGGTCACATGTCAGATACCTACCACATTTTACACTGAGTGCACTGAAATTAGCCTGTTTGTGCCCAGAAGGGGAAAAGCGCTCAGTGCTTCATGGCCTCTGGGGCTAGGAGGGGAGAAGGAAGATGGCGACGTTGCCTCCCCATGTGTTGGCTATCTGGAGAGCTTCCAGTCGGGACTGATGCTCGCTGTGCTGCGCAGGGACAGGATGGAGAGCACCAGACTGGTGCAAAGCCATGGCTTGGGGAAACGGTCCCCAGCATCCTTGCCCATCCTGGGGGTGATGCTCATGGCAGAGTCTGGTGTGGAAGACACTTCTCATCCAAAGCAATACTGTGCACCAAAGTGACTTGCTTGGAAACGAGCCTGCCTCTGGGCCTGCGCTGTAAGCTGGCTGCCAGTCTTAACATTTTTTTTCTTATTTTTTAAAGAGGATTAGAGAAATCTTCAGCACTTCAATTGTCCTTCAAGCACTTTAAAGGAGAGGAGCTGCCTGGGTGCTGCTGAGAGCAGACCCATGAAAGGGCTGCAGTGCCTGCAGAGTATCCTCTCCCCTCCCGGTGCCAGCGGGGCCATGCTAGCCCAGCTCAGCTGGAGAGCAGGGACTGGTCCTGGGGATGACTCCTGCCAGTGAACCCCGTGAGTGGTTGCAGGGCTGGCATGTGCTTCTTCACCTTGACACTGCCTGAAGCACATGCAGCCAGCGCAAGAGCTGTGGCAGGATGCCTTGCTGTCCGTGGAAGCTTCCAGTGCCTGGCACTGGCAGTGCAGACAGCAAAGGGTCTCACACTGTGATCGGCTCCCAATTACCCATGAAAGCACAGAGGGTTTCTCGGCCTTGCATTGAATCTTGTGTTTAGTATCCACTGCTGGGCTAGGTGATGCCCCATACGAGGGGCTGTATGTCACCTGGTATGAGGTCTATAAGCACTTTGCTCAAGCACCTTTGAAACCTTCACATGGTGTCAAGGTACCTGCTGTGAGGGGAGCAGGGCACTGCAGAAACCCTGCTTTAATCAACACAGAGGCATAGGCTGGACCTTGCTCTGAAATACTGACATGGGCGAGCAAGGTTTTTATTTTTATTTTTACTTTTTAAAATTATATTTTTACATCATAGGGAACATTGAGGGAATATCTACCCTTGGGGAAGGTGCTGTGTGATGGGGTTTGAAATGAGTCCATAAGCTACAGATGTGACCAGAACGTCCCTCTGCTGACGTTTGGAGTTCTCTTTCCTGGCCTTGATCATCACCATCTGCATTTTCCCAGGCCATCTGTGTTGTCTTGTGGAAGATGCTATCTCATGAGCCCTCCTGAGAGGCAGATGATGTCTGACCATTGCACGTGTGTCTCCTAGGACTGGAAGAGAGAAAAAGCCACTGCTGGTGCCCAAAGGCTGGAGGAAGCGCCACTCACTCCTTTTTGTGGTCCAGCCTGGGCTCTGCTCTGTACTGGGGCTGCAGGGCCCTCTGTGCTTCTTCCCGTGGGTGGGATGCTGCCTGTAAGCAGGTCCCTCTGCAGATGCAGCATGGCAGGATCTCGCTTGTGGAGTAGTCTACCCTGAAGAGGTCAACTTCCAGGAGAAGGAGTACACAGTCTCCCTTTGCTCATGCCCTTTGGGAAACAACCCCAGCCTCTGTTTTTGGAGAGCGGGACCAGGATGGGGGGCTGCTCTTGGCTGGAAACACCTGGGTTGGGCTTTCCCCTTGGTGATTGCTTGGATGTGCTTGACATCGGGTTGCTGAGGTTGCCAAATGATGGGTGCACAGAACCTGAGATGGCACTTGTCTGATGGCTCTTGCCTCTGTATGGGATGGGCCACGAGTGGAAGGAGATGCTGTGGTCCTTTCCCACTCTTGTGTTCCTACTGATCTTCAGAAAGGTGACGTGGCATGGTTAGCAGGGAGAGACAGGGCAAGTGAAAGTAATGGATGAATTTCCAGCAGGGAAAAGTGGTCCCAGATACTTGGGGTTAAGCAAACCCTTCCTTTCTCCAGTGCTGAGCTGATGCTCTCACCTCTTGCAGCCTCGTATGTGTAACCTAAAAGCTTTCCACAGGGGGTCACCATCTCACAGGGGATGCTAGACTGGGCTGGGGATTCAGGGAAGGCTGGTTTCTTATCCTTAGAACAAGCAAGGCAGAGCCAGGCGTCTGCCACAACCCTGTCCCTTCTCCCAGCAGGTACGTGGCCACCTTCTTCAGGTGCCTTCTGGAGGAAGGTCTGATACAGCCTGTATCAGATGTTTTGCTTTGATCATCCAGGCACAGGGGCATGAGAGGGACTGACGCTGCCTCAGTCAGGCCCTCAAAATCCTGAATGTCCCAAACAGATGCTCTCCTGCAGGGTCAGCACCCGTTCTTGCAGCTCTTTTCCTGGACATTTCCACTATCAACAGATACCTCTCAGAATCTTTTATACATGTGCTTCTTAGACTGAAGGAAATTATTATAATTTCACCCCATCTTCTTGTCCTACTTCTGAGGATAATTAAGCTGTATGTGTAAGTGCGAAGGGCACAACCACATGCAGCTGCCCCTAGGCGGGGAATAGCATTTATCATGTTCCTTGAGATCAAGATAAGATACTCCCTGAGTCCTCAGTGCTTCTGAGTTTTCTCCCTGTCTGTTGAGGAACACTGATAGGAACATGCTTGTCTTCCACAGCTGACCCTGTGTACACCCCAAAACGTGTTCTGTGCTCGTGATCTCGGGCTTAGCATGCAGCAGCCCTTAAAAACACACGGTGCGTTGTGAGCACATTCTTGTTCATCTGCTCACTCTGGAGCAAGGAAAAAACATCTCCCCATATACATTCCAGGCAAGCACGATCAGCCGCGCTTACCGGTTCAGAGGCATGGTTTACCTGAGGGACAACAAATTCCAGTGCAGCCAGCAAACGCGTCCCCTGGAATGCACTAAGACTACAGAAGCAGCCCAGGAGCAAACACAGGGCTTCCTTTGGCCAAAAATCCCTCTGGTGGCTCCTTCGGCTGTGACAGTCGCCAGAGCCTGCACTGGGCAAAGGGCTGTGTGCCATTTTTACACTGATGCTGTAGCTGGATCAGACAGAGCGGTGGGAAAGAGAGCAGGGAAATGCCTTGTCCTGAACCTTCCCGCTGCTCAGAGGCAGAGGGGCTTGTGCATTCCTTTTTTGTTGCTGGGTTGTTGAGTGGTCGTGTGTGGATTTGGTTTGGTTTTTTTCACTTTGTGACTTCTGTTCATTTTACAATACAAAATGCATTTTTGCTAGATAGCCCAGATGTGACGAAAATAGTCGCAGAGCTTCAATCATGCATCTGTGAGCACAGGTCCCGAGGCTGTGTAAGCAAGCGCGAGAACCGGGATACTGAAATACGTGCATCCTCGACCACAGATCCTCCACCACCCTTGTACCTGGCAGGTGCCTGAAGAAGCAATCAAACACAAAGGTTGACAAATTGCTTTTGCGGGCGTTACAAATGTGGTATAGATACCAGCATAAATGTTTGTGGGGAAGGGCTGTGACCTTTTCTGAGTTCTGCTAAAAATGTTACACTGGAGATATCTCATTGTGATTAGCTCCTCAGGAGAACCAGGCTCTGCGTAAGAAAATATTCACTTCTGATGGTGAAACAATTGGCTGGTTATCAATATGTTGCCATAAGAAAAGAGGCAGAAATTGGATGTTTGTCCAGCATGTTCAATAAACTACAGGAGTTATAATATATTAATGGCAGATTAAATTAATGTAGTGACTCTTCAGATCTCTGGCCTAATTGAAAGGCAGTCTGTTGTGCTTTCATAGAACTTAGTATTGCTTTCCCAGGAACAGCTGCCGACACATGCCACTGCATTGCTTGTAGGCATTGGAGCTGCTGGACACCGGCTTGTACCGGCACACCCTGTGACGGCGGCCAGTAAACTGCTAGCTCTGCAGACACTGAAACCACCTTTTTTTGATACTGGTGGAATTTGATCCTGGCAAATAAAAGCCAAGTGGGAAACTGTCTTTATGCTGCCCCAAAAATGTTTCAGGGCCACATGCAAAGCCAGCAAAAGTCGTTTGCACACTTCTGAAATTAGTGGTAAATGTCCTCCCCCCCCCCGGAAATTATTGCCTGGAAACTAGATGAGATCTGGAGGATTCAGTTTATGTAAATACCTGGGATTGTCTCATGGATGATTGAAACAGAACAACTAGAGCCTTACTCTAGTTGGCTCCTGGACCCCTCAGGCTATTAACTTGCATAAATCTTGTTTGCTTTGGAATTGAAATTAGCTCCCTTAACTGCATCAGCATAAAGCAAGTGTCTCATTTTCTATAAGCCTTTTTTTAAAGGTAGGCTGAGATTAAATGGCTTGCAACTCAAGCAGATATAAAAGGCTGTGTTGTAGCAATGCAAATGATGTGATATATGGTATAATAGGGATCATTGTGCAGAAGAAACAAAAAACAGGATCATTTTTTGTTTGCTTGCTGCTTGCTTTCTTGCTCCTGAGATATTGTGCCATCAATTAAGAGCTTATTTCTTCCCTGTGAGGGTGACAGACCCGTCTTTGAGGCAAGACTAGGAAAACTGAAGGTACAAATACTAATTGGCAGTGCTTGGCTTAGAGTCCTGGGGATGGTCCTGGCTGTGCCCAGGTCAGGTGTGACTAAATTCCTTGCTTTCTGCTAACAGCCAGACAGAGTTTAATGGGGCAACATGTGAGCGAACGCAAGATGCTGAGTAAGGGAAATGGGGCTCTTCATAGCAGGACACATCACCAGCTGGTGCTATGAGAGCTAGGAGGCAGGACATCCCTTCTGAGCCCTCCCGTGGTCATTTGGGAAAAGTATTTGCATTTTTGCAGTCCCCAGAGAGCTCTGCTGCAAGGTCCTGCTCTCTTCAACGCCTGCTTGGGGAGGTGGAAGGCTAAATCATTCACTTCCCTAGAAGCAAAATAGCTACTGAACAGCTACTAACAGTTTATACTGAGGGTTGTCTTGTCATCAGCTGCATCTCAACCCTAAGTTACTGAGTTTGGAAAGTAAGCTTCGATAAGAGCAGACAGATCAATGCTTATTTTAGCTATTCTTTGATTCCAGGAGGAAACAATACATTGAGATTGAGGAAAACCTTTTGCTTTCTGTGCTTAGTAACTGAGTTTGGGCTGTGCTTGATGTGTGGGCGGTTTCTCTTGCTGAAGACCAGAATGGCTTGACATTTGGTCAAAGCTAACGCTGTACTCTGAGACCATCGCCAGATGGGAAAGCATCCTTTTGTTACCCATCCGGAGACCAAGACAGGATCAGCAAATGGAGTTTTTTGTCTTCTTTTGGATTTGATTACCAGCTGCCATTTTTGGAGGATTTGGAAATCTGAGACAACACTTAATTCACCAATTTGAGTTCATCTCAGAAGTAGCTTGACTTTAATGCTCTGTTTTGCTCTTAATGAGTTTAGTGTTATCATATGTCAGTTTTGCTGGTATGTTCTGTTTTTGTTATTATAAAGTACCGTAAAAAGTGGATAAGACCTTCAGACTGCACCAAAACCAAACAGTCTGAGAATGAAGGACGTCTAAGGATGGTATCTGCTTACTTGTTTCTCCTAAGCTCTTGATGTTCCCTTGCAAGGCAGAGCCCAACACAGGTACCAATGGCTTCCAAGGCAGAATCCTTTTGTGTATTAAATTAGCACCTTATCTGGAGGGGCATTTCAGATGGCACCTTACATGAAGATTTGTTCTTGCTCCCAACTGCCATGACCCTGCCACTGTGCTGTGGGGGATGTGAAAGGAGGCAGCTGGGTTCTGGGGATGTTTACACAGATTTGGCAGAGGTTAGATCAGGGGTGGCAGCACCACTTTTTCTCCCTGACTGACTGCTACCACTCCTGCAAGGATGCACAACTGTTGCCTGAACTGTGTTTATCTGTAGTCCTACATAAAGCCCTAATAACCCAAATACCACAAAACGGTAGTGTTTTTACTAGTGCATTTCCACTTGTATTAGTGGGCTTTGCCCTAACTCAGTTGGAAAAGCCTTATCAATGATATGGTTAACATTGTATGTGAAAGCTTCCAGTATCTGTCCCTTTTCGTGGGTGTCACATTCACCCTTCCACCTCTGGGTCCTTCGGTTGGGACTTCAGTCTGAGTCACATGGAGAAACTGGGTGTTCACAGTGACTTATCCTGAGATCTTGGCATGGAGAAGTCCGAGAGTAGTGGTGGGTTTACTTTTATATATTTTCTTAACATTGTCTGCTTACATGCTCTTACATGCTTACTCCAGCAGTCACTGCTCTTTGGCCACTGTGGGTTGTGTTTGTGGACTGCAGCCTCAGTTATCACCTTTGCATGCACTTGGCCTCTCATCTAGAGTCACAGCTAAAAGGTGGCAAAGGTAGCCTGGGCCAAGGCACACCCTGAGATCTTGTACTGTCAACAGTAGAAAGCGCATGGCCTTTTATTAGCAAAAATCACATTTACTGGGGTGTGCTGGAGCTGGAGTAAAATCTCTCCCAACTCCCAGCCCTGCAGGCCTGAACAAGGTGTTTTGGCAGGAGCTGGGGGGCTGCCAAGGAAAGATGGATTGCTGATCCTAGAGGTAAACTCATTCCACATGAATCTGGCTGCTGCAGAGTAACTGGGACAGTGGGGTGGTGGATTAATCAGGAGAAAATGGATTGTGTGCACAGTGATGTTCACAGAGCAGGACAAATCCTGGCTCGCCCCTTTTGCACGGGGGAAGAATTTTGTCTTCTGCACATTTCTGTGGTGATGTGATATGGCCCTAGGTAATGCATACTGGAGAGCTGTTTGGGCTGGAGCATTTGCCCTGTGAGGTTCAGCCTGGAGAAATGATGTTACAAGCGGACCTAAGAAAAGGTTCCCAGTACTACAAAGAGGTCATCTAGAAGATGGGTCTGGGCTCTTCACAGCAGTCTGTGGCAAGCAGATGAGAGAGCGCAGGCATGTATTGACACAAGAGATGATGAGACTGGATTTCTTGCCCAGAGAGGCTGTGGAGTCTCCATCCTTGGAGATACTAAAAACCTGACAAGGCAGGTCCATGAGCAACCTATTTTGAGCTGGCCGTGCTTTGAGCATAGCGTGGGACCAGAGATGTCCAGAGGTTTCTGGAAGCCTGCATTAATCTGTGAGTCTAGCTGTGAATGCCACGTTTCCCAAAATGTGATCTTTGGTGCTGCTGGTTTTATGAGGTCATTTGCTGGTGTCGAGGTCTGCGCCTGTGGGTGTTCTCTGCTTGTCAGAGAGCCTTGGTGGAGGCAACAGGGAGCCAAACTGCTTCCCAGGGCACAGCGTGTCCCAGAAACCAGCGTTGCATCTTAAGAGACTCGGTTTTACTTTCTGGCTCTGCTGCTAGCATTTTGGGTGATCTTGGGCAAGTTGCTTCATCTTTCTGTGCCTCAGTTTCTCTCGTCTATAAAATGGTGACAATAATGAGGCACTCCCTTCCCCTGAAAAACAATTTAAAACTCATTTGAGAGCTACTGGTAGATATAAATGTTCACTGCTATGATTACACAGGAGCTGAGCCCTTTTTTGTTGGGGCAATTTTCTCAATGTGTAATTTTTAATTTGTTCTGGCATCTGCAGAATAAACAGCCTCATCATAATACAAGCAATTTGCAATTTTTGCAGAGGAACATTTTCCAAGTATTTCAATCTGACCTCATGACACATGGGTCAATTTATTACTTGGAGAAATTAATTGTGCTATACAACATCAGCATCTTTCTGCTTGCGTCCTTTCATGCCAGTGTACAAAATGCTGTGATTATGTATGAAGCTCTGGAAAGAAACATTGAACTATAGTGATATTAAGTTTCCCTGAAGCAAACTCACCTGTAGAGCTGAAATTTTAGGATTGTTTTTGTTACGTAGTGCTGCTGATGCCTGGACAATATTTGACTGTAAATTGCTGAGATGCTTGCCTTGTTTTCCTGTATAAGCTTTTCCAATTCTCAGTGAATTAAATAATTAGAAGATAGGCTTTACTCGTTCCCCTTAGAGGAAAAGAATAATTTCAGACAGGGCAGGATCTTCTTTTTCCATAAACTGATGCAAGAATATAAAATTGTTTTTTTATATTGCAGTTTTTGTTTCTTTCAAAGTTTTGCACTGAACAAGTTACCAACATCTGCTGTGCGCATGAGACTGTGCAATTCATTACCCAAAGTAGGTCTGTGCTGCTGAAAACCTGCTTTAAAGAGGTTTGAATAGTGAGGAAGCAATAAGAGATAATGGGGATTCACCTTCCTCCTGATCTTGTCCGAATGCTAGTGCAATTTTTTGGTGGGTCCCTCCAGCCAGGAGATGCTATTGGGAGGGCTGCAAGAACAGTAAAGCAAGGCTTGGCCACACTGGCTTTGCTGTGCGTGCCCATATCTTGGATCATGTATTTCTGGCATCACCATCACGGGGTGCTTGGTACACCCAGATCCCTGACAGACTGGCCAGAGCTGCCAGGGCACACACATGTCTGAGAAGGGCAGATGTACAGAAGATGTATGCAAAATGCATACATGCAAATATGTTGAGGCAGAGCAAAGTGCGAGGTGACGCTGGTATGAATGTGGCTCAGCTGTTGCAAGACCTTGGCCTGGGGTGCAGGTCTGCTCTCTGCTCCGTAGATGAGGGCCAGCTGGCGGCTGGGAGCTCGGGTGCAGGATTTAAGACTGCAGCCTAGCAAAGGGACCGGGAATGGTGGCAGCAAGGGCCACGAACCTGGCTGCATCGGGGATGAAAGAGCGGGAGGGAAAATCAGGGAAAGCCAAGAGCTGCGATCTCCTGCTACTCCTCCCATGGCTTGGTGGGGCTGGCTATCCCCTTAGAGCAAAGCAACTATCACTCTACCCCCAGTATTTCGCTGCCCTGTGCAGATAGGTAGAGGGGACAGGCTGCTCCCAGCGTGTCGTTTCCTCCCCAGCTGACTATCGTTTTCTGCCTTGCTTTTCAAAGAGTGCATTATTCATTCCTTTTGTTGCCACCAAATGTTGGCAACCAAGGCAGGCTGGGAGTGACACCTCCCTGACAGCCTGCAGAAGCGTCGGGTGTTTAATTGGCTGCTTCACCCCAGGATAAATAAACCTTCAGAGCCTGTTTAATCAGAGAATTTAAATGTTTAGGGGATTGGATTGCTTGATCTCTTTGCTTAGAAGTTTTCCTGCTTCTCCTTGATGAGCCAGACATGCTGACAGTTGGCAGAAATCTTAAAGATGTTTGTGCAGAGGACAGCTGTAGCTGAAATGTTTTTTTCTGATTGATACTGGAGACTATTGAATGAAGAAGATGTTGAAAACAGGCAGTGTGGTTCCTTTCTCTCTGATATTGTCTTTCTCCTCCTGAAAACGTCCTGCTCGGCACGACAGCTGTGCTTCCTGCTTATGGAGACAAATGACCTTTCCATCAGGACTCCTGGAAAACACAACCTGGCCGCGCCACTGCACGTTCCTGGTGGACGGGAGCAGGGTCTCTCAACCTGCCCAACTCTTGCTTTTCCCTCTCCGCTCCATGTCACTCCCGTGCAGCAGAGCAGCTCCAGCAGGAGAAATGTGACCATGAATCACTGGCTTGGGGAAAACCTAGGTGTTCCTCTCGTCTTGTTCAGCAAGGAAATTTGGTAATGCCATACCCCAGCGCGGAACTGACCCTGACTCACCCGCGTCCCAGAGGAGGGAACTGTGGCAAAGTGCAGATCGGTGCAAGCCCAGGAGTGTCGGCTGTGCAGTGAAGGGAAAGTTCACTGCTCATATGCATTTCCCTGGGTCTCTTGGTGGTAAGGTTTTCTCGGTAGCTGATGTTAGAAATGCCCCAGTACAGAGGAGTGCAGGCGTGTTTGAGGAGTGAACCCCCAGCCAGCTGTAGGCTGGATCTGGCAGAAGTCTTCTTGGAGGCAGAAGTTTGACGGGACAGTATTGACTTCACGTCATTTAATTTTTATCGTAAGTGAAAGCAATAGGCCTTTGGATTGTGGTGTTCCTCAGTCTCCCCAGTGCAGAGGGTAGTCAGGGTGTCAGCTGAGATGAGCTTGAAAACGTTGTTCCTTTCAGGCCTTGGGGATTGATTTCCAGGAGTTTCAAGTGGAACGCAGATGGTTTGCAATTGCTTTTTGTTCTGAAGTGAAACACTGAAATGAAAAATGTCTTCAGCGTTTTAATTGCAAATAAATGATTTGCGATGATAAATGTTTCCTGTTTAATTAGATTTTAAAATGAAAATGTGTTGTCCTTCAGAATACTGATTTCAGGTGATCACAAACCTAAGGTGCCACTTTTGTTATAAAATGACACCCTGTAATTCATAAACTTTTTTACTTTGGGAAGGGGAGGAAGAGACAGCAAGCAGTAAAACCACTTTTGGCCAGTTCTGGTAATTAAGACGGAGGAAGCAATAACCTCTGCTGCTAATGTTTTCAGAGAATAGCTGCTGTAATTGCTCACTTCTGTTATTGGCCTGGGCTGTAACTTTTCAGCCTTTACATGTGCTGAGTATTGTAGAGGCGAAAAACTCCTTTTGAAACATTTATAAGGTGGAAAGCAGAGAGAGAAGTGTCTCTATTGAAACGCCCAAAGTTATTCCATTCAAAAAAAGAAAAGTCCCATAAAGAAGTCCAGGATTGCTCTCACTAGGTAATACCCCCAGGAGCACGGATATGAGGTGCAATAGATGCTCATTGTAACGCCATGCACTGGTTCAGGGTGGGGATATGTGTGTGTGTGTGTGTGTGTGTGTGTGTGAATTTGCAATTCACATCCAGAGGATATGGAGGTACCATATGGCTAATACTTTGGACAAATCACAGAATCACAGAATCACAGAATCACAGAATGTTTGGGGTTGGAAGGGACCTCTGTGGGTCATCTGATCCAACCCCCCTGCCAAAGCAGGGTCACCTACAGCAGGCTGCACAGGACCTTGTCCAGGCGGGGCTTGAATATCTCCAGAGAAGGAGACTCCACAACCTCC
>Ga0065711_1028197_pt1 | contig 43038 bp, 15 predicted proteins | sample Hoacrofraction12_FD_59098 | JGI IMG/M metagenome (GOLD analysis project Ga0065711, IMG submission 59098) | Hoatzin crop microbial communities from Cojedes, Venezuela - Epithelial fraction 12 v2 (version 2) | ecosystem: Host-associated > Birds > Digestive system > Esophagus > Crop | place... | reverse complement strand
TCTCCTTCTCTGGAGATATTCAAGACCCGCCTGGACAAGGTCCTCTGCAGCCTGCTGTAGGTGACCCTGCTTTGGCAGGAGGGTTGGACTAGATGACCCACAGAGGTCCCTTCCAACCCCGAACATTCTGTGATTCTGTGATTCTGTGATTCTTACACATTTTGTTATTCAGACAGCAGTGTTGACAGAGATTTTGTCCTTAAAGGACTGTGAACTTTCCTTGGAAAGACATTCATCCCTCTATGGAGTGAAAGTCAAGCAGTTTAACTGTAATATCACAGGCTCAGAAGAGCTTTGTGAAGTCTCAAGGATCATTACAAACGGCCAGGGTTAACAGAGTGACATATATTTCTTAGGTCTGTTGTGGCTTAACTGAAACCATGGGACAAGTCAGACATACAAGAATGAGATCTGTATATATGACCAGGTCTCATGTCTGATAGATTGTGTAAGTCCTAGTACTTTCAAACCAAATCGTAGAGGTGTATGGAAATGCCACTCCTGCAATCTTGTCTTAGAGTGGGCTATTTATGACCTCCTTTTAAAGGTGTCTAACTGGTACTCCAACCTCTCAAAAAAAGACAAAAACCTTTTTGTCCTTTTGCCTTGAAGATGAAACTCCAGAGTGAATTACTCCTTTTCTCCACTAGGTCAGAGCTTAGCTCACATATCCAAAAAATCAAGGGGAATATGAGGGTACCAGTTAAATGTAACTGAAATCAATCAGGACTTGGATGTGGTGCAGGACAAATTGTTGTAACAGAAGTTATAAATACTTACATTTTCCTTAGGCACTCATATTTAGCCTTTGTCTTCTTATGAATCCAGCATTCAATAAGGAAAATTACAATATAGAAGTAAGGATTACTCCTACTGTTTTATTATAGTTGTACGTGACAGTGTTGCACCCACAGTATTCTTTCCAGATGTACTCATGAGTATGTTTATAAATGTTGGATTAGGAGTAACTTTTCAAATATTCAAGCAGATGGAGCATCTGCTTCTGTCAAGTCTATAAAGAGGGTGGGGTGTTAATAAAGACTTCATTATTGGCACAGCAAATGTGAGAAAGATTACTATTGCTTGTAAAAGCAGTAAACACTGTGAGAGGTACAGTCTGCATACGGATGGTGAAAACTTTCTGAAGGTCTCTGCCTCTCTCATCATTAGAGTGTGTATTAGCAGCCTAGCAAAAGAGGAACTCTATTAAAGAGACAGGAGAAAGGCAGGGTAAAATGCTGGAAGAAAAGCCACATGGCAGTAATCGTGGTGAATAACTCTAGCTGTAGAATTTCATTAAATGAAATTAACTTTACAGTCACAATAAAATTTGAAACAGTAAAGGTTATGTTCTTTCTGGAGAGAAAAACCTAGTTGTTTCTACTTTAGAGGGAATCACGTAGGCATTTGAAAGTGTCTGTAAATGTACTATTAAGCCCTGAAGTTCAATTACAATGAACCATGAAAGAGGAGTAGAAATCTACATATAGGTGTAATGTAAGGTGTTACTGTATTAAAATTACTTGAGATCTATGAATCTACGTGTGGGTGTGCATGTGCACAGTTGCAAGTCCCAGGAGGGGAAGCTTCAAGGACGTCAGTCTTTATTGCTAAGCAGTGTTACATGTATTAGCTTACTATTCCTCTGACATTATTTGCTTGCTATTCACTTTTCCACTGTTGCCCTCTCCTGCATCAAATGTAAGGATTGCAAGAAGAACATTGCCAAGACTTCTTTTGTCTCCTTGCAGCCACAACAATTGCAATCTCTTATGTGAACCGCTATTCAATCACAGTGCTTTCTCTCCTTACAGAGAGTTGCTTTTAGCATATTTTTAGAATTCCTAATAAAAAATTATTACCCTCAAAGGCTCAGACATCTAAATTGGGACAGCAGTGGTTTCTGGATTCCACCCCCAGCCCTGTTGTGCTGTTCAGAAAAATAGCATGAAATCATTGTTCTCCAAATACATAAAACACAATATGGTCATTTTGGTTTTCATTTGAATATTCACCAAAAAGTTGTTATTAATATTAGTATGATTTGCTTAGCAATAACAATTAGTTTTGAGTGACTTCTGTCCTCAGAACAAAGTCTTCTCTTTACACCCGAAACATGCATACAGGAAGAAGGTTTTGGTCATGACAGAAGAAGGATGGGGAGAGCGAGCACTGCCAGCCAGAGTTCTTATTTATAAACACTCTGATTTATACATCTAAAACAATGCATAAACTAATCAAGGTTGTAGCACCATTTAAGCTACCTTTAATACTGGTGGCATTCCCTCAGGACAGTTTCTCAAAGAAAAAGTCTGAGTCCCTCCAGCAGCTTCACATTAAAGTGTGTGTATAATATGTACGTATGTACGTATGTACATAAATATTTATATACATACATGTGAAGCCAGCCAGCAATCTAACAGTATCTTGCCAGTTGGTGATGGTATGCTGCCTGGGAGTGACTATTCTGTCATTGAATTTAACCTTGTTCTGTTGCTACTTTAACCCCTAATACTACTTAGCACTGCTTTTGTTTCCTCTCTGCCAGTGTGTGACCTCCCTTTTCCAAGCCTAATACAATCAAAGTGAAAAGAATAAAATGGAATATGTTTTTATGCATCGTTACAGCTTTCTATACGTTTTATCATTGTAATTAGCTTTACAGTACCAAACCAGAAACTGCTGAAGTGTGTTGATGGGAAATAGCTCTTTCCAGATTTCAGCCACAGGATCCAGAGCTCCGGGTTGTGTTGTTTCCCATGCTAGGTCTCCTTTAGTGCTGAGCAGACTTTTTTGTGATTTTGGCTGTTGTTGTGTTTTGTTTTATGCTGGTAAAGTCCAAGAGCACATTTTGATTAACAACAAAGGAGAACATACAAATACATTTAGTTAGGATGAATATCTCACTAAAATTCACTATGTACAACCTAGAAGTCTTTATTTAAAGCAGATTTACATACAATTTAGATTTATTCTTCAGGATCCCAGAATTTAACAGCATACCTCTGGAATCAAAAGAATATCTGTACCTTGTGTGTAGTTTAGCAATGTTTTCAGAAACATTGTACAGTTGGAGATATTAAACAATTTAACCTCAGTGAATTATATTATCAGCAAATACCAGTTACTCTTGCAAAACAGAAAGTAATACTTTCTTTTCAAAAGGGTGGTCCTCAACAATTAACTGGGAAAAAAAATGTTGATGTCCAATAAAACAGCAGAACAAGAAAAGATCGTGGTAGAAGAGTGTTAATTCAGACTTCATCTAACATATTACTCAGAGAATGGTCTTTTACTAACTCTGGTGTTTCAGGTATTCTTTTAAACCTTTAAAACTTTGTGATTTTACTAACATAAATATATTTTAATAGCGTTTTCAATGGCCTTTTTTTCCTAAACAAGTTTTCTACATTGAAAAGCTCGGAGAAGAACACACCTAAAATGTTCTAAGAAATTTTCCAAGCAGCTAAGACTACTCCTGAAATGTAAACATCAGTCTTCAATTCAGGGAAGAACAGCAATACATGTCCACAGAACAAATGGGAAGTATTTCAGCTAATGTCTCACCCCAGTGACAGTAGTCCAGCAGTAATTTTACTTTCCTATCTCCTTCATATGACTCAAAATGAGGAGGATTCAAGTGAATATATACAGTTAAATATTTAACAGTCCCGTCCCCCCTATTCCTACCTTCCCTGCTCTCCTTACCTTTTTTGCTTTTTGCGTATGCCTTCCTAGACGATTTCTTCCCTCCCTCTCAATCAACATAATGTACACCCTTATACTGTCTCTCCATGTCCTGTTTATCTCCAGACCTCAAAACATCAGAACACCTGTAAAAAGTTCATGTCAGGAATTAACTCCTCTTCTATGATTATACTTATAACAAGGTAATTTCACAGAGGTATTGTCTTTGTACACTACCAGAATAAACTGAATCAAACAGTGACACTTTACGATACTATTATAAATCCTTGTTATGCCACAGAATGGATGCTACACTTCTTTTCCCTTCACTTCAGAATCAACATTCTCTTTATACCCAAGAGCTGAGACTGGAATGTAGATATTTTGTAGCCTGTATGGGGACAGCCCTTTCGATTATTCATCTGATAACACTGTCTTTCTCTTAGCATGCTGTTACTATCAACCTTTCGCTTTGCCATAAACAGCAGAAAGTGAGCATAGCAATATATTCCACTGTGCTGAGTTTAATTATTATTAAGCAAGGGATTGTTGACTGGTCTCCCTCTCTTCCTCCTTTTCAGAATGAGCAACGGCAGAAAAGGTAATTTTTCCCAGGCAATCAGTTTTATTATTCTCAAATAGATTAACTAGAGGAAGGACTCAGTGAAACAAGCTGTTACACTGATTATGGAACAGTAAGGCTTGAAAGATTCCTGAGAGCCATGGCCAAATATGAAAATGTACATGAAGTAAAAATGAGGGCAAGCCAAAAAATGTTTTAAGGATGAGCAAGGGAAACGCCAAAGGGGCATATCAGAGCGAAAGGTCTTATGTTCACTGAAGCAAGCCAAAATCTGAATGTAAGCACAGTGAAACCACAGAGAGAATGACATCACACCACTCTCCACGACACCAGCAGTTTGCTGAATTTTTCTCATTTTTTTTGTGCTAGTATGCTTTCAGGTAGATTTCACATAGGAATCCATGTGCTTCAGAGGAAACCGAGAGGAGTAAGTGTGGGGGAATACATACTGTATTATTCAAACACAGTGGAAAACGTGTAGGACTGGGAAGCCTTTAGACAGAGCACAAGAAACAAGAATAGCTGTAAGGAGATGATGTTTCTTTTGGGTTAAGAAAGTTGTTCATTCGTTGTAAAAGAAAGTGACCTTTTTCTGTCTGAAAATGGTATCTCCTACTACTGTGAATTTGTGCATGAGCAGCGTGGTGACAGGGAATCATCAGTCAGGCAGGTGGTCTTGGTGACTTGGAGCGCTATTTTAAAAGTTTGTCCACAAACTGTCAGCATCAGCGACGACCCTGAAAGAATAACTGGCTTAGAAAGCATGAGGATCATCAGAAGCTTCAAATATTACATGATTTCATTAGCATCTTGTTATAAAGAAGCTCTTCATTGCATTTTTTTATGTGGGTCATAGAAATAGAATATGAAGATATGTAAAGTCTGTGACAACTCTTGGGAAATGCAGCCATGCAGTGACCCTAATTGTTACTAAGGCAAGCCACACAATACAAAGCAATGGTGAAGAAGATGGGAAGGAATAGTATATTTTATAAAGCAACCCTGTCATCTAGACTTCACAGAAGGCAATAAAGGTGGTGGGCTGCCTCAGCTGCCTGAAACTCCATCTCCTCAGTAGTGTCCCTTGCAGATTTATTTGGACATTCATGGACAATTTGCCAAAGGGAGCTTTGGGGAAACCTCCTAAGCCACTGGCCTCTAAGAGGTCCCTTCAGAATCCTTGGGTCTCCTTTCTTCCAGTCGCCACCGCAACAATGGTAACCAGGGCACATCACAACAGTGAGAATTCATTGACCATCTATTTTTTCTCTGTCATCTTGCATCACTTCTATGCAAGAAAGGAAGAATATTATGGTAGAAGATGCTCTAAACAGGTGGAAAAGAAGGCATAACTCACTGACGTGAAGAACAAACTCACAGCAGAAAATAAAAGAGAAAATTTATAGCAAAAGTTACCATCACAAGTCCACTCATCTGGCTTTGATATCTGGTTGCTGACAACATGTTCGTTTGCAGCAATCACTGAGCTTGATTAAACATGGTTTGTCTCTTTGCTGGAGGTGATAGAAAGATTTCTCAGTCTGTAATCAAGAAACAGCCAAACTTTGAAAAATACACATTGAACCGGCAGGCTTCACCTGAAACCAAATTTATATCATACTCTCTGACGATAATTTCTATGACCAAGTGCTAGAGGTTTGGTCAGTCTTCCTTACTTCACATTTCGCAACTCAATTGTGCTGCTATATAGGGAAATTATAATTATAGCACTTAGAAAAACTTTGTATTTCCAAAGGTCTATTCAAAAGCTAATTACTAAAAAGTGATATAGTTAACCCCACTGGCTGTATATCCTGGCAGGGCTACACTCAAGGGACAATTCTGGGAGGTCAGCAGCCCTCATACCCTATCCTGAACTGTGCCACTGACTTCCTGAAAGAGTCTTGTGAGATAATTTAGGAGCGAATTTTGCTCATCCTAGTCACACTCAGTCTAAAGAAAAAACTTACAATCACTTCATTAGGATTTCATTAGTCCACCTGACTAACACTGTACTCTGTGGATAGCCTTAATGAGGGATCTTTGCGGTGAACAGAGTAAAACAGTAATAATAAAAAGATGTATTTGGTTTGCATTGGCAAGCTTCCCCTACGTCCAATGGAGCCAATGCCCCCAGCTTCAAGACAGACCCGCTGCTGGCCAAGGCAGAGCCAAGCAGTGACCATGGTAAAGCCTCTGGGATAATATATTTGAGAAGGGGAAAAAACCCCTGTGGAACAGCAACTGCAGCAGGAAAGAGTGAATATGTGGGAGAAACAAGTCTGCTGACACCAAGGTTAGAGAAGAAGGAGGGGGAGGAGATACTCCAGATGCTGGAGCAGATATCCACCTGGAGTCCATGGAGAACCCTATGCAGGAGCAGGGCTCCTGGCAAAATCTGTGGATGTCTGGAGAGAGGACCCCACGCCAGGGCAGGTTTGCTGGCAGGACTTGTGACCCCATGGAAGGGACCCATGCTGGAGCAGTTCTTGAAGAACTGTGGCCCATGGGAAGGACTCACTTTAGAGAAATTCGTGGAGAACAAACTTGTACTGCTGCAGGGCAGGAGGTAAAGAAAATCAGTAGTGAAGTTGAGACCAGGAAGAAGGGCGGTGGGAGGAAGGTGTTTTAGCATTTAGTTTTTTATTTCTCATTATCCTACTCTGATTTGTTTGGTAATATATCAGACTAATTTCCCCAAGTGAGTCTGGTTTTACCCATGACAGTAACTGGTGAACGATCTCTCCCTGTCCTTATCTCGACCCATGAGCCTTTTGCTACATTTTCTCTCCCCTGTCCAGCTGAGCAGGGGAGTGATAGAGCAGCTTTGGTGGGCACCTGGTGTTCAGCCAGGGTCAGCCCACCACAAGACAAAAACTGAAAGAATAAAAAAATTATCTTGGAACATTAATATAATTTTTACTTCAAATGAGTAATGAACAGGGTGAAAATATATTTTTGAAGACTTTTCAGCCTGAAAGTATTTCCTTAAAACCTTGAAGCATTCACAGAGCTTGTTCATAGTCATTAACTGTGGAAAACCTTCCGCATGGATATTTTATTCTTAGAGCACAAAGCCACAATACATATAATAATTAAGGTACAGACAGAAAAGATTGAATGTTAGCTGTGTGGTCTGGCTTCTTGGTTGATGTTTGCAAGCTACATACAGTACAGCAAGAGATTTATCTGTTATCTGTGTCTGTAAGTCAAACCAAAGAGTAATGTTCCGTTGTCCTCACTACTGGAGAGAACACATAGTATCTATAGGTATTCTCAAAAACACTTTGATGTTTATCCGCAAAACTATTTTCTCTTTCCATATGTTAAGTGCCTTAAAATATTCCTAATGTTGTCTGAGGAAAGTCCACAGAACTGTGGGACCTTTGTAGTCACACTAACAACTTGGAAAGGCCTCCTTCTAAGAGAAACAATGTATTTTCAGTTACCCTTACGAAAACAGTAAAGCCCTCTTGTAGGCAGGTTGTAAAGGTAAAATTTCTAACCGCACTGGCCAGTCTATCATGCCTGATAATGTTTTTATAAATTAATATATGGTTGAGGTTCTTATTTTGAGAAGTTTAAAGGTACACTTGATCAACCGGATGTTTTTTATTTATGCTAAGACACACTCCATTGCAAGGCCTTTTGTTCCATTTCCAGTTGCCCTTCTGGAAAGTGTGTGAAAAATGTGAGAGACATCAGTGTGACTGTTATACGTCTCTTTATGATTACTATTCTGCTATTTGTTATGAAAGAGTGAAAGGTTAACTTATGAGCTGGATGACCTTGTATTTCTGGACAAAGTCAGAAGTTGGTTTTAGGCAACACCCATTATCAAAATGTACAGGAATATATAGCTTGCAGACCTTGCACATTGTACCTCTGAATATACCTTTACACCCATAGAAAAGAGTGTGAAGAAAAGATCAGAAATGATAACTTCTGAAAAACTCAGCTCCTACGAATACTGGGAAGAGACTGTCTCTGGAGAAAAGCAGAGTGCTTTATCATCCTGACTGTTGCAATATCGAGAATAAATTAAACTGATCAGGAAAATAATTTTAAGATGTGTGAAGTCTTTTAGTCATTTTACCACTTTCTGTCCCCTCTGTTCTTAGAGGAAAAGAAATTCTTACTTAAGAGCAATTTATTCTCTACTACTCCAAGGACCTAGTAAGCAATACTGGACACAATACTCCACGTGCAGCCTGACAGACTCTGAGTGGAGTGGGGTGATCATCTCTCTACCTCATATAATAACACCCCTGAGGAGGCAGCCTGGGATCCAATTTGCCTTTGCTGCTGCAGCAGCACACTGCTGACTTGTGTTCAGCTTGCTGTTCCCTGGGACCCGCAGGTCCCCTTCAGCAAGGCTGCTCCCCACACAGATCCTAGTCTGTACTGAGCTATTTGGTTATTGTATCTCAGGTGCAGAACTTTGCACTTCTCTTTGTTAACTTTCATACTGTTTTTGCCAGCCCACTCTTCCAGCCTGTCCAGGTCTCTCTATAAGCCAGGTCTCCCTTCTGATGTGTCCAACTCATCTCTCAGTTTCGTGTCATCAGCAAACTTGCTGATGCTGCTTTCACTCTGACCATCCAGATCATTTGTGAAGATGTTGAACATTGATCACCATGAACTCTTAGTCAGTTTCCTACCCATCTTGCACACCATCCATCCAGTCTGTATCTTGCCAGTTTGTCTAGGAGAAGTTTTATACTTCTAGAAGTATTACAGTTTCATAAATCTCAGTTTTCTCTCATACTGTATATTAGGCAGTATATACTACCAAGGCTAACGGTTGCACTTATAACTAAAGTGAACTTGAAAAACTAATTGCTAGTTGCAGTTGTCATTGAGATTTGCCGCTATAGTTTTCCAACTGAGGTGCTGCTTTTTTTTTTTTTTCTCCCTGGACATTTATTTGAAATGAAGGAAAGGCATGCACATATCTTAGTTTGCCATATGCTTTAATGTTCAGTAAAATTAGTTTGGAACAAAAAATGGCTAGAAACACAATTTCCAGTGTGTCTGCAGAGTAATATCCCTGCTTGTAATGAACGAAATCTAATCTTTCCTATCAGTTTACACTCTGTTTCTCGGTATGACACATATGGTAAACTGATGTAGATCTAAATAAATACCACTAGTAATAATAAGGGGAAAAGAAACATGGGAGAAGAGACACATTATAGCATGGTTCTGCCTTACTGTTAATTTGAGATAATGATTCAGCATTAGGCACTAGAGTAAATGTACCTTGTGACTAGCCAGTCAGAAAAGGCAGATTTGGGCATAAAGGCAACTGAATATTACAGAGATGAAGTGCAAACCAAGTTCACATCCAGAGCCACAGTGAATATAACCTCATAGCAAAGTCTCTTAAGCAGTAATGTTATTATTAACTAATCCTTTAGAAAAAGTTGTGCTTGCATAGATCTCTTCATTTCCTGGGTGGGTGAAGCATGATCAGTTTGGGAACTTCCTTTCTTCCACACTGCGCTGTGGTTTAGACAAAATTAAACACATACTATTCAGAGGTAGGTATCATTGAGTGATGCCATTAGCACAATCTGGATTCTAGTCAATGTGTCCTTACACAACTTGTCATTTTCTTATTCTTAGATGTTCAGTAAACTACTTGTTAGAACACTTTAGAAATACAAGGTTTTATCTGAAGATACACTGCACAAAATACGACATTATCCCATGAGAAATGAGTGTATAAATACGTTTTGATGGCACAGCTCTGTGTCAAACACTTGGACTCTGGTTTCTAAATTTGCACTTGAGAAAAATATTGTTGGAGGCTTGTTTTCAGATCATTGGTAAGCTTAAAATATGTATGAAAATAGGCATGGCTTGGAGTATTACCTTGGACTGATTTTCCCTACACAAGAATTTAGACATATTACAAGTATAATTAATAATGATCCAGAATTCTTGGAAGTGATTTAAAGCAGTTGATTTAAACATCCATTGTATGAAAAATTAGCCATAAAAACTTATGAAAGAAAAACCATTTGGAGAAATTCACATCTAGAAAATTCATTGCTCTGGTCTTCTATGAGTAGTGGTATGTGATATCATCCAGGTTTTATATCTGATTTCTAAATTCCATTGCATGTCCTATGTACATAGAAGTCCAATAAAATTTCTAAATGTAGATAAAAACCACAATGATGTTCAAATGCATGGGAAATATTGGACCTAGGAGATATTCTCCCAACTTTCAGTAAATTCTTAACTCCACCCCCCAATCCAATCTTGATACGATAGCAATAAAATGCAGCTTAACTTCGCACAATTGTTATTTTGTGCTCAGACTAAGCAGTTAAAACATAAAGGAAAACATCCACGAGACACCAAATGAAAAACGTGTGGGAGCCTAAGTATATTATGCACACTTGCACTTACTTCAAAGCAAATTCAATTTGTTGTTTTTTTTTCTGGTGACCTGATAATTTAAATACAGGATCCCTTGGATCCAGATTAGGTTCTGCAACAAGAAACTATTATGTGATGATAAGCTCTGAAGAACACCAATACTTTTGGATAACCACAAGCACATGTGGGCTACTATTGAACTACATATAAAGTTCAATAAATGTAATAATTTAAGCATGCTATTTGAATTGGTGACAGCCAATATGGCTTCACTAAGGCCAAATCACACCTGACAAATCTGGTGGCCTTCTCTAACAGGGTTTCAGTGTTGCTGGATAAGGGAAGAGCAACTGATGTCATCTACCTGGACTTGTGCAAAGCATTTGTCATTGTCCCACATGACATCCTTGTCCCTAAACTGGGGACACCTAATGTGACGTACGGACCACTCCGTGGATAAGGAATTGGCTGGATAGTTGCACTCAACAGCTAGATGTCCTAGTGGAGATCAGAGACAAGGCCAGTTTGGATGGGGCTCTGAGCAACCTGGTCTAGCTGAAGATCTCCCTACTCACTGCAGGAGGTTGGGCTAGATGAGCTCTAAAGGTTCCTTCCAACCCAAAGCATGCTATGGTTCTATAACAAGTGGTGTTCCTCAGGGGTCAGTATTGGGACCATCACTGTTTAACGTCTTTGTCAGTGACATGGACAGTGGGACTGAGGGCACCCTCAGCAAGTTTATTGACAACACCAATCTGTGTGGTGCAGTCAACACGCCAGAGCAAAAGGATGCCATCCAGAGGGACTTTGACAGTCTTGAGAGGTGGGCTTGTGCGAACCTCATGAAGTTCAACAAGGCCAAGTGAAAAGTCCTCCACACAGGTCAGGGCAGTCTGAAGCACAAATACAGGATGGGCAGAGAACGGATTCAGAGCAGTCCTGAGGAGAAGGACTTGGAACTCTTAATTGAAGAGAAGCTCAACATGACCCAGCAATGTGTGTTCGCAGCCCAGAAGGCCAACTGTATGCTGGGCTACATAGAAAGAAGCATGACTGGTTGAGGGAGGCGATTCCGCCCTTCTGCTCTGCTCTGGTGAGACCCCACCTGGAGTCCTGCATCCAGTTCTGGAGCCCTCAGCACAGGAAAGACATGGACATGTTGGAGCAGGTCCAGAGGAGAGCCAGAGTTGCTCAGGTGGATGGTACACCTCTACTAAGAAGACAGGTTAAGAGAGTTGGACATGTTCAGCCTGGAGAACAGAAAGCTGCAGGGACACCTTATAGAAGCCTTTCAGTACTTAAAGGGGGCTTATAAGCAAGATGGGGACAAAATTTTAGCAGGGCCTGTTGCAATAGAACAAGTGGTAATGGTTTTAAACTAAAAGAGAGCAGATCTAGACTACACATAAGGAAGAAATTCTTCGCTGTGAGCTCAGATGGTGAGGAGTTATATATCCTACCAGTTGTAAATATTTATATTTTGACCTTTGATTAAACCTCACTTTGACACAAGTCCATAGCAAACAGTCAGTTAAGAAAGTGAAGAATTCCATTCTATATAGACATGCAAAGAATTAAACAGGAAGACTTCTAGAGAAAGCACTTTGAAATCTTTCAGTAATAAAATTTACAGTATTTTTTTAACCATTTTGGATTAATATTTTGTAAAAGAAACACAAGAATTTCACAGATCTAGAAAATTATCTAATATTCTGCTTTGTGATTTTGTCACTCTTCATGACAGATATGAAAAGTATGTTCTGAAATTCTCATGAAGAGGAGCAGATAGGCGATTGTTTTTTAAAAGTTCCTTAGAGCCAGGCTGTGAAGTTAAAATTTTGACTCCCTGTTGGCAAGCAGTTTAAAAAAAAAAAAGGAAAAAAAGTGAAATAAAAATAAGGTGAGATAGGATAACTGTTACAGAGACAAATCTTGCCTGATGTTATCATAACAAAAAAAATTATGATGAAATTCAGACACATAAAAGAAAATCACATAACATTTAAAAATTAGATTTCCTGTATATTGCCATGTGTGATGACAGCTCAATCTCCTTCCCCATCCAACAGATGGTGTTAGTGTAGTCATCTCTTATTTAACCAAGACAGTATTATGAGAAAGTGAGGCTTCATGTCAGTGATGCAGAATGTTTTTCCATACACAGTTAGCTGCTGTCCTCTATTCAAAAGGTCAGTTTTCCTCTTTCTATTGTGCTCTTGAAATTTAGGTGTTATTCAAAATATGAGTAATCAATCGGTGCTAACATATAATATGAACATGGTAATTCTTATCTTTTCTGCCAGAAATGGAAAACCAATTGATTTTGGAAGCTATGTTTGACACATGCCTATGTATTTTGGTCAATGAACTGAACAGTATAGCAGTCAAAAATAGAAAGATTTCTCTAGACAAGGGGGATTACTTTCAAGTGAGAACAACTAGCATTATTCCATTGTATGAATTGTCAGGAGTAAACTACTCCTAAAAAGAGAGTGGAGAAATTTCTGTTTCCTGTTTCAGACACTTATTTTAGAATAAGATAGCTCTCCATCTTAAGGAAAATTCCTTTGCCTCAAATGTTGAGTAGAAAGGGACCAGCTGTGACTAGACAGGTAATTTTTAGATGGCTAGCATCAGATGGGATGAATCCTACCCTGTAATTAATCACTTCTCACAGTGGGACTTCTACCGTATTAAGTGTTAAATACTGTAGATAGCATCCCAAACCCTTTTATGTTTTTTCCAGGTTTTGTGCTCAATTAAATGAATGACATTATATTTACTGCAAAACAACTAGAAGCCATTATGTTTTGCATCTGGGGACAAATTCTAAAAATCCTGTAATTCCTCTCTTCTAGCCCAGGATCCATCTGTTTCTGGATAGCCAGAGTCTTTCTAAAATTCCTAAGCCACCATCTGAGATAACAGTATCATATGTCTAAATTTTCCATGAGACTTTCTCTTTTCCATCTGGACATTTTACCGTTCAGGATTTTGAACACTTCTATTATTATTTGTCCAGGAATTCTGGGCATATAGCTGCTCAGTAACAGCCAACTGTTTTCTTCTCAAAAATCCTAGTTTGAAATATGGCAGCCCTAATTAGGGGAAACCATCTGTTCTTGCTGTGGTGCTTAGGTTTGAGCACAGCTAGATATATTTATCTGGACAGCTGCAACTTTGCAAGTGCTGCACTAATCAATAGTTTTTGGCTGCAATTTTTGCAGCAGCAGCAGTTACATGTACATTTTCTTTCCCAGCTGCAGCTGCACCAACAAGAGAATGAAAAGAGCGGAACACCGAGGAAGCAGAGCATCCGGAGGTGCTGATTCACAAGGCATTTTCTTTGGGATCTCTTTACTTCATGTTTTAGTATGTGAGGCTCAGGAAAAAAAGGACTGATCAATGGCTACAGACTTCAAGATGACAATGAGCATAGCAAGCTGCACTGCTGTGCAAGGCTCCTCTGACTTATGAAGCCAGCTCACTGCTGTGAGAATTCATTGTCCATTCACTGAAATGCGACCATTGCCATACTGAACCTCCCAACTATAGCTTGACACTGGCACTTGCTGCCCAGTTGGGCAGAGGCAGATCAGCTGTTGATGTTGTTACAGTGGAAATTAATAAATCTATTAAAAATGTCCTGTTGCTGTAAACTTTAAACTAAAACTCAGAAATCTAATGGTGTTTTGGCACATGGGAATGGACTTCTCTAATTGCATTGGCAAAACTGCACATTTCTGTCATTTTTCAGTGCAAGGCTTGAATTTATAACTGGAAAGTGTTTTGCTGAAAGAACACCCTTGCTAATGTACACTGGAAGAGTAAATGGCAATGGTATTTCTTTAGGAGCACAAATTTGTTTTCCTTTCTGCAAAAAAACTAATTTACTACCACAAACAACAACACAGATATTGGTGAGGCAACTTTTTTCTGCTCTTTCTACTCTTCTTCAGCAAAATTTGCTAACCTGCCTCCTCTATGGTTTATGAAGTCTGATAGAGGATTACAGAATAGAACAACTGACTAAACTTTTGAAAGATGACAGTAGAGTATCTACTTCTCTGCTGATCTTTTTGTTTATACCTGTTATATCTGAGAATCTGTCAAGTTATGGGACCTTCTCTCTAACCATTTCCTGGTTGTAGCCCAGCTTGTCATCCATTCCACCAGAAGGAGGGAGCTGGGAGACACGGGAGATCCTAGGGATTATAAGAATCATTTCTTCCCCTCATCTTGTCATAAGAGCAGGCAGCACAACCTCAGGCAACAGACACTTATTCCTTGGACCTTCAAGGAAGAGGGTGAGCAGTTGTGATCTTCTACTCAATGTCCTCCAGTCTTTCTACATGTATGATCATTTCATCCTTCTGTCCCATTCCAGATCCTCTTTTTTTTTCATTCATCATCTGCCATACTGGATATTCCTCATTTTTCTGTTGCTCCCAAGAATGGGCTGATGCCAGTCTTTAAGGAGAAAATGAGCAAGGACACAGCTGTAAACAGGAGCATAAAGGAGGTGTTAAAAGAAGAAACTCACTTGTAATTGTCCATCCACAGCCCAACACACTCCCAGTGCCCAGGTTTCTTCAGTTCAGAGAACTTTCTGTGCTGAAAGTACATAAAAATGCTAGGTAACTCTTTTACAGGTCAATGCCCAGTCTCCTCACAACTCAGTGTAAGCATTTGGCATCCCAAAAAACAATTTTGTCAAGGAATCACACAGGTTTAATACTTTATTTCTGTCTGTTCTGAATCTGGGTACTGCTCCCTTCATTTGATGGCCACTATTTCTTGCACTGTCAGAAAGGATGACACAGAGATCCTTATCCACACGCTTTATTCCAATCATGGTTTTGCAGAATTCTATTTCATCCTCCTTAGATGTCATCATTCTCATGTGTGGTTTCATGCACTTTGAACTGAAAAAAAGAGTATTTGAAAACTATTCATGATTTGGCACCACAGGAAAAATACATGGGATACAGGGGAGACCCACACACAACGTGTATCTCATGTCTGTGTTACTTGGCCTCAGGGTCAGAGAACAGTCCCTGATCTTGCTTTCCTTTCTCATTTCTTTGATTCATTAACCAGTCTTTAGGCAGTTATTGAGGGATCCTGGAGAAAGGACTATTTTGACACCATTCTGTGCTTGGTTGTTAGCATCAAGAAGTTCAGCCTTGTCATTTTCGGAACCAGGCAAGAAGGAGCTACAACTGTTCAAGTAAAGAGTTTTCTGTTGATCACACTCCCTGCAGTCTGTAAATTGGGATTAGTCATCCTGGGGGCAGATGAAGTAAAGGAGGAAATAGAAAGCAACAGAAGATAAGAAGTCATGTTGATTGAACTTGATTGCCTTCTGGGACACATCTCTTCACCACTTCCACCAGCTACTGGTGCATCTGTTTGTCCACCTGCATAGGAAAGCTTTACTCTACAATTGTGCCCCTTTTCTTGCTGGCTATTCTTCCTCTAATCTCTGGGAAATTGTGAGGGGTTCTTTTCTCTTGTCCTGTGCTTCTCTTGCTTGTTAGCAAAAATCTTTCTCTCATGGAACAGCCTCCCTCATTCCCAGAGCCTTTCTGAAATTCTCAAAATATTCCTGACTTGCTTCTGTCTGAGAAGACCTATACCTGTTGAGTAAGAATATAAACAGGCAGTTTTTACTAATGGTTCAGTTTCTATGGAGTAAAAAGATTAGAACATTTTTGCAAGGCTGGGATGATGTTTTCATGGCATCTTTCTCTTGTTTTGGGAGACCTGAGTAATGGACTGTCCTTTTCTTCCTTGTCTACTATGTGATCTGGGCAATGGGGAACTTCCTTAGCACAGAGAGATTATAATAACTGGGGAGAAGGGTGATCACTGTAAAGGATATATTGAATTGCTGCTGTGCTTTACTCCATTTAACATCCAAAAAACCAGCATGAGCCTGGAAGACCTAGGGCAAATATTCGTATTAAGAATGCCTGTGACTTTACATGCTGGGGGTTGAAGTGAAAAGGCAGCTGCAGGCAGAATTTTTTTACATCTATGCAACACCTTTACCACTAGCATAAACATATGGGTCCAAAAGTAATTTATAGTGTGATGAAGACAATAAATAACTTGGGCTAGATCCTCGGCTGCTACAAAAGCTAATGGAGCTGGTCTAATTGCACCTTCTGAGCTATATGCTTCTAAGTAGTACATATTTTTTTATGTTTAGAAGATAGAACCCATGTCGCTGAAGTGTTAAGGAGACGTAAAAAGAGAGGATACAATGTAATTTTGCATTAAACAACAAGAGAGAGATCTTTCAGAAAACTAAGAAACCATCAGCAGGTTTCTTGCATAAATGGGTACACCATACTGTCTAGAGGTCTGGACACTGTGACATTCAGTTATCATATTTCCTGGTCAGAATATGTCAGATCAAATCTCCTACCATTCTCCAAAATCCAATAAAATATGAACCTGCACTTCTACTTCTGTCTCTTATAGCATAAAACTGAAAGTAATTTGCTTTTGTCTTTTTTTTTTACATGTCAATATACTTAACCTTTTTAGAGGTTGTATATCATGTATTTCTAACTCTTTACAATGTGTTTTCTAGATAATCGATAAAAATACCTCACAATTATCAATCATCAGTTTCTTAAAGACTCCTTTATCTTTAAATCATTGTAGTGATGCTGTCATAAAATATGGTTTGTTTACTACTATTTTATATGTGCTGCAGCTGTCACACCATTACAATTAGCTTCTGTCTTTGTGATCTGGAAACAGAGAGAGGAACTTATTTTCTTCATACTGCATGGAAAATAATTACCAGTGATATTATGCATCGTAACTGAAGGAGGATTTTTACATCATAACTTGACTGGTATCTAATTTTGTAAGACAAATGTATTTAACAACAAATATTAGAAGAACTTATATATAATACTATTAAGATACTGCTTTAAATTTCAGAAATTAATTCTTTCGTCTGGACAATCACATAATATTTCTAAGGCCTTAATAAAGCTCTACTGAACAATAAAATATTTTTATCACCCACATATGATGAACAGGATCACAGCAACCTGAGGAAATAAAGAGTTGTTCGGCAAAACAGTTCCACTGTGTCTTTTTTAACAAAATAACAACAAAGGCAATTAGCAGTAATGGTCAAATCCCACTAGATTTGAAACCTTATTTATTTCAGAGTAGAAGCTGAAATTTCAGATATTTATCTATTTAAATATAAACAGTAATGATAATAAACCCCTCTAGTCTGCAGTTCAGTCATCTTAGGCAGACTCTGAAACATGTGTAGAATCTTCCTGAGAACAGTGGGGTTCCTGCCATGATCAGAGGTCTGACCACATGCATTTTACTGCAGGAAGTGTTTCGTCACGAATTATTCAGGTATCCTTCCTAATCAGAAAACCTTGAGAATGAGTTCTTTTGCAGTATTTTGCTCCTTGTCCTTCTAATCTCAGAACTGGAAGAAAAGCAGAATGCAGACGTGAGAATGAATAATAGGCGACAACAAACACAGCCAAACCTTGCATACATCCAAGAAGAACCAAGACGTTTCAACTTGAATTGAAAGTGTGAAGTATTCCTTGACTCTTGACCAGAAAAAAATGGGTTTCAAAAGCCTGTGTGAAAAAATGTCACTGAAAGGTTATTTTATATTTGCCATTACAACATAAGGGGAGGGAGATCTACACACAAACCCACAATAAACTACTGACTGGAAAATTGCAAAAATATCCTTGCCATCCCTCAATCATAATTTATTGCCATAAAAGGAAACAAGTTCCATATTTCTGCATGATAAGAACAGTGACAAATATAAATACGCATTTTTATGTAGAAATTTAAAATTAATCAGATTTTGGTGCCTGCAGGGGAAAAAGAATCTATACTGCAGTGCAAACAATGTCAAAGAAAAAGGAACAGTCATGGATCAAGTTTCTGATAAAAAAAGTTGCCCCGGGAAATTCAGATATTTTTTCATGATGGTTTTACATCTTTATACAGTGTAAAGACCCACTCTTCATTGAGCATGTGATCTGAGGCAGCAAAATACATATCCTTCAATCCCTGGTCATTATCTGGTATTGAGATTAAAAAAGAACAGCAAAGCAAACATCTGCAAGAAGACTTTCTCATTTAAAAGATTAACTCTAATATAAAATTACTTTATCTTGTCTTGCAACTATTTGGAAACTCATTAAATTTACAACAGTCACTTCATATGGAAATTACTTCTCTCCCCTGAAGAGACTGTTAACTGTAGTCACGTATTTCATGGTCTATGATTATACGAAGTTGCCCTGTTTCAGCAAAGAGCTTGAAATCTGTACAACATTAATGCAATGACAAGGCCTAAATATGGAGTTCAGAGTGACTTTCTTGCCTTTTCTTCACGTCTGCCTACAGAGAGGCTGACAATGCATGTATTGCCTTGCTAATTGAGCATTAGATTAAGTGGACTGGTGTATTTGTTGACTGGATTTTAGCAAATAAGTGGAAGAAGTAATTGCCATCATAAGCACAGCAACAAATCCGCTTTACATTTTAATTTAATGTGTTTGTATGGGATCTTAATCCGTACAACAGTTACACCCTACTGTAGCTAGCAGTAAATGTGAGGCATAAAGAATCTTTCTAATAGCGTGTCATCAGCATTTGCATTTTCAGTTTGGAAAAAATCACTTTGGAAAGGTTGATGCATTTAGAAATATTATGGTCAATATTTTGCAAGCTGATCAAATACTGTATTTTCTAGAAAACAACTGCAATGCCATTGCTCTTCATAAAAGTTGTTAAACAAGAAAGCCAGTGAATTTTAAATGATTGTTGCAATGAAAGTTAGTCATATATTTGGTAAATAAAACTATCCACTTGTAAGCAGCTTTAGGAACCTATATAATCCAATGTTTCTCTTCAGTTTTTGCCTGTCAAACCCATTATAATAAACGCAAACAAGTCCTTGAACTTATTTTTCCGAGTATTATTACTTTGTATCATGTCTTGTTTTCACTGGAGGAAAAAGGTTCTTAACATAGTGGTTAAAAAACACAAATTTTTGAGACAATCCTTTGGTCCATGTGTGAGGATTTGGAGGGTACAGGCAGAGGTTCATGTCCCCAAGCAGCTTGGCAGGGCAGCCACACCCATGGGCCAAGGAGCTCAGGGCAGGTCAAGCCGGGACCCCAGCCCCACACCCAGCCCAGGCCCTGCTGAGCTCATTTGGGCTCCCCACATGGACCCAAGCCTTGCCTCATGGGGCAGCCCCAGTCCTGCTGCTCCCCGACGTCACATTGCACATCTTCCGACCGTAACTGCCGTTGAATGTAAAAATTACTTACATCTTCTCGCACTACAAAAAGCTAAGCTTTGTCAAAGTACCATCTGGCAACAATTTATGTTCTTCTATAGGATAAATCTCACCTTTAAACACCAAGATACTATATTCATTTACATGGAAGTTAACTCATCATATAATGGTCCCCAGCTGCTCTGACAACTGCTCTAAGAAGAACAGATAAAATCAGGAACAATACTGGTTTGCAATATAGAACTTGTAGATACAGAACTAGAAAAAGAATGAGAAGTGCAAACTCACTTTACATAATCAATGAAAGGTTTAACAATAAAGTGTAAGAAGAATTGTACATAGAGGAGATGCGTGAATCACTGCCAGGCAAACACACAGGTTGCTGAAATTGAGTAGACAAAGATTTAACATCCACTGGCTTCTTAAGCACCTTCCCAATATAGACTTGCCCTCTTCAGGATTTGACAACTCAGTGCCTGGAAAGCCTTACGGTACCCAGAGCTCTGTCTCCTGAGGAATTCCTACAGCTTCTGCTAATGTGGAACTGTAACAGGAATGTAACAACAATCCAAAAGAAAAGTGCCAGTCTGGACTCAAACAAATAAAATATTACACAATTCCCTTATTTGAGATAGAACTGCCACTGAAAAACTGCAAATTATGACCTGCGAGTATAAGCACTCTCATACTTGATCTTCATGGAGACCTTGGTCAAGTCCTCCCAAAAAGTGAAATCCATTAAATGTCAAAGATAACCCCCTAACGTTAACAGTTTTAAGTACCTTTTTTGTTAATGTCTTCTACACAGAGATGCTACCATTATTTTGCTTTTTGTTTGCATGTGGCTGCCCTTCCTTGACATGACAGTTGTAGCTGCCATTTTGGTTCTGGCCCAGTTTTCTAGTTCCTACATTACTGTATTGAAATTGTGTTCAAAAATGTGATCCCAGCTGTCCTAGAAAGCTTTTAGTTGCTGAGGAGAAAAGGAGATTATTATTGTTATTGCTGCTTTAAATGTAATCATGAAAGTGGCAGAATTTACACACTGTGATTCCCATGCTTCATGCAAGAACAGTGGGTTTGTCACACTATATAGGTAATGTACGTCTCTGATAGTGTTTAATTCCTTCTACCTAAAACGAAAAGTAACAACAGAAATCATCAAGATAAGTGTTAATGGCAATAAATTATTGTATGCAGTCACTGTGCCACACACATAATGTTAGTAAAGCATTTTATGTGTGATTCAAAAAAACATGGTATCAAGAACCTCAAGTTTTTGAACAAGATACGCTGCTGCTATAAATCGGTATAATTGGTGTCAGATTTTTGGTAAGATTAGAATGGTTATTTCTCTTCTAAGTAGAATGCATGAAATCCTAACGTTGAATCACTGATTGACTTCTAAAGTTTATGTTCAGTGTCTTCTAAGTTTGTGTGGTTTAGTATTTGATTTTAATTTAGTCTGGCTATGACCAACGAGTGGATAGACATAGACAGAACTGCTTTTTGTTTATAAATGACCTACTAATAACATCTACCAGTCTCTTTCATATATGAAACACCCATCCTCAACGATACTTATGATACACAGTTGCACTATTCCAATGGTTGAGTGGTACAGCGCTAATATGTGTATCACGTCAAGATTTAGGACAATACACTTTCTTAATTATTTTAGTTATCTTGTAAAATAACCTAACATTTTGCTTCTTTCCTCAAGAGATGTTCCATACAGTGGAAGGATTGCAAAGCATCAATGTATTCATATATGTGTATTTCAACAGTACAATGCTTCTGCCTGGCAAAGTCTTGAACAGCTTGCTTGATGCTGACATGTTGTATCGGCAATGTAGGTATCTGGTAAGTAACTAAGAAAAGATAGAAGCATGGATCACTCAATATAGTTAATATCTACACGCACCTAAATAAGCAGCTGATTTAAGAGGCTATTATAGATAAAAACAGAATGCTGAAAAAATATAGAAACTGACAGATGCAAATACAAACAAACAGGAACATGAGAAATGAAAGGTGGGGAAAAGTACATGTCTGTATAGACAGGTTCATATGTGTGTGCATGAACACACTTTCATACATGTACTCAAATATTGCTTGGAGAGGGAAAATTCAGATTACAGTAGAGGCCTACACATTTACGTATCCTGCAACTTTACACTTATGTAAGATGTCAATATATATATACAGTGGAATTAGTGGTCAGAATAAGATTGAAGATAGAAGCTTACCTTGCCAGTTCTCAACCCCTAAAGATCTTGTACAGGAAATTCCTTTTTGTCGGATGAATACTTAAAGCAGATTGAACCATTGCTCAACATGCAATCAAACCAGACACTTGTAAACTTAATTATGAATTACAACCTAAGCCAGAACGTCAGTGCTGGCTCACTTCACTCCTTCATCTGTATACCCTCAGGGATTACAATTCTAATGCCTCTGTCACTGAGTAAATTATATCATTAAACTAGCTTTCATAGAGAGATCAATTGTGCCTCAATTTTTTAGGTTTATTTTTACATCCCAGAGCCATCTTCGGGACTTCATATTCAACAGACACATCTAAAGCATTATTTAATATCACCTATATTTTTCATTTTCTTAGAAAACATGTTTCTACTTTTATATTCTTGCCCCTCCATATTATCCCCAAAATAGGCACCTGGACGTTTTTACTTTATGGTTTACTTTAATGCCTCTGATAGGGCTGATGTTATACTTAAATTATCAATCTGTCCTTACGCAGACAACAACTATTTCTGTTTTAGAAATGTCATATCCAGCTGTGTACCCTCCCACTCATTTTACTATTATTCCTTCAATCATACTATCCATACAGAATACATAGATACATGTGTGTGCACACATGTACATGTGTGTGTTTAAGTATCTACAGGTGTATAATGGAACTTAATTTCTTGCCTGGTCAGATTTGCTTATGCAGTTCCAATTTGTCCTGTCTAATGAGACAACTTCTAGCTGTAGTCATATTGACAGTAAAAGTAATAGCTTTACAAAAGCAGTAACCTGTTGCTGTACATTGCTATATTGAAAAATGGATGCTCTGGTTTGGAGCACATTTTGTTATTGAGCGACTACTCTCCATGATGGAAGATATGTGTGAGAGAAGAACACTCCTAATAGCCAAATGTTCTGATAACAAGGACCAATTAATCTTAGTCTATTAGAAATGAGGATAGGAATTAACTCCAATAAACTACTGTGAAGACAAAGTTCAAACAAAACTGAACAATATTAAAGTTCTTTGCAACTCTCCTTTCATACTCTGTGCCAAATGTTTTGCACTCATGTTAGTCTATGGCTTAATACGGTTTCTGAGATCCAGTATGTCAGTAATGCTGAGAAAAGCTCAGAACTATAAATTATCCTGGCAGTGAGTATTAACTAAACCCAATTGACTAGCTGCATTTAGATTAGCTCATCTTTCCCTGTTGTTATCTTTAGGGAATTCAGCTTAATACAGCCAGGTCTGTGGCAAAGCCAGCTATCAAGCTGGAAGCTCAGCTGCAGCTCTGCTTGCCCTGGCTACTAGTGCAGAAAGGACTCGGGAACACCAAGAGCTTATAGCCTGAACTGCAACAGGTCCTAACTGCAGCCTTTTGGTTGACCACACAGGTTGTTAAGAAGCTCCTGGTTCACTGACGTTTGACATTATGGTTTAGTCTTTATGTACTAGACCGATGCAGAGTGCTTTCCTCTGGCCTTCATAATGCCACAAACAAAACTCTTTCACTTGCTGTGAGCATATTCACAGTGTTTCACAAATCTTGGGTGATGATTAAATACCGCACATTTCTGAGCTCCGAGAGAAGTCAGTTAATGGGAAATTCAAAATCTTTTGCAATGCTGAGCTTATTGTAATTCACGTTTACCACTGTCTTCACAGAAAAATCAAAAAAGAACAACAAATTCACTCTCTTGGGACATGTACAATAGGCTTTTGAGGGATTCTTTAATTAACAATAATATTGAGGGATTAAAAAGGTAGACCATCAATCTAAAACATCCATTAAGATTAGATGCAGTACAATCCACACGTGAAACTCTTTTCATTTGCGTGAAGTCAGTAATCTAGCTGTACGCAAGAAGAGCCTGGAGGCCTCCAGGTTCTTCATTTTATCCTTCCAACCCACTGCCTAATCTGCAGAATACAGAGCTCTCCCAGAGCCGTATCTCCTACCTGCAGACTAGAGAGAGTAGCAGCGTGTTACCCAGAGCCCTGGGATAAACGGACTTGCATAAACCTGCCTCCCTTGGCATCCCTTGCACAGTCCTTCCACCTGTGCCTTTCCAGCGGATGCATAGACACATGCACACAGAGACATAACTTCACCCTGGAGGGTTTATCATCCCCTTCCTACCTGCAGACATTTTCAGCTAAGAGAATTGTTCTCAGTTGGGGGGTAATTTAGACCTTTTTTGTAAGCTAACAAATTCTCTAGGTTGGATCAATAATGCAGAAATGTTGACAGCGTGGAAAATTTACATTTTCTGAAACATCTTACTGGTACTGTAGATTTACAAACAATACTAGGGACTTTTTTTTAAAGCCTAGGTAACATGAACAGGGATATTAGCATCGAAGAATGTCCACCAACTTTTCGACTTACTAAAAACTTTTTTTCTCTAATATTTAGTTGAAAATATTTCAGTCATATTTTAAAAACATCACCAGTCACCAACAGAACAAACTGACCACCTTTTTTCCTTTCACTGACATTAGAGAGTATCGTTTTTATGCAATACTACAGTTGCATCTAAGTTTTGCTAACAAATTCCAGAAAATTTCACAGGAGCCTAAAAAGAAAATCCCTGTCATGTGGTAAGTTCTAGTCAATGGTATGTCATCCACTCTGGGTCTCCATTTAGTTTAAAAAGGCTTAACCACTGTCAATTTAAAGAAACAAGTTTGGAATAACAATGACCATCTCATCTTGTTTATTGATTTCAGCTGTTCTATTCTGTTTTATCCAGTGTGCTAAAATTCAGAGCCTCCCCAGCAGTTTTCAGATATACTTACAGAACAACTTTAACACTGGTAGATGGATTTAGAATAGATTTTTCCTGGCTAGCTTATAACAAAAGAAATGTTCAGCAGCAGTTGGTTCTCCTTATTAGAAGCATTGTCAACTATGAAGCTAGGAAATAAAGATTGCAAATAGTCAGTGCTGCCTTTAGAAGGAAGGTTTCTCTTCGGTACAAAACTGGAGGAAGGGGGTGGTCTTGGGGTTGACCTGAGTTTCTGACCTGTTTCTCAGTATCTCTGAATTCTCAATCTAGAAAAATCCATGACTTACACTTAAACATCATGGTGAATTAGTTTCTCATTTTTCTGTTGACTGCCCCTGTATTATGTCTTTTCAAATTTTTCTTTGTGCCATCAGAGAGAGATATTATGTTTTTTCCTGAGTTCAATATACATCTTCACCACCCATTGACATCTTGTCTTTTCCCCAACACCTTATACAATGGGACAGTGCAAAAGAAATATCATTATTTCTTTTACCACCAACATTGAACTTTTCTGCAGAATTTGGTTTAACAGCAGAGGACAAGGTGTGAAGGGATGTCTGTTGGACTGGCAGCTTTGAGAACAGACTGACAAAGTTTCAGTGTCAGAAAAAAAAGTCCCTAGGAATGAGGAGCAAAACAGCAGGAAAGAAAAAAACAAGTGAACAATAATAAAGATTTCAACAGACTCCCAAATCAGGACTGAAAGTGAAAAAAAAAAAAGGAATAATACAAAAATTCATGACTGCCAAAAGGGGTTAGCCCTCTTCTTTTATAGCATCTATGTGAAAATGACAGTACAATATCAGCTGAATGCAGCGGTTATATGTTTGCCATTTAGGATTTATGTCATATTGTGTCCTATCTATCAATTTGGGCTTGAGAGCAGCTGCTATGACATAAATCCTCACCAAATGTTTGCATAAAATATAGGAGGCGTTTTTTCTTCCTTTTTTTTTTTGAGAGTGTTGGGGAGGAGGTGTGAGGAAGAGAAGGTGGATGAGATTTTTAAAAAAATTAAAAGAAGAAAGAAATCATTAACACTTTGCATCATTCTCAGCCTTCAAAGGACAAGAGTTTGCAAAGTTTTATGTGCCATCTAGCTTTTTGAAACCAGGAAGCAACAACTGTGCAACCTCTGTTCCAAAACTGCAAACAGCCAGGGAAGAGCATATGCAATTGTTAATGGATTATCTTTTTTGTGGATAGTGTCCATGACATAGGAGTGGATAATATTTGCTGAATACTCCAGAACAGCAGCAGGGAAAGCAACTTGTTCCTTTTACCAGTGCTACCTAAACAGCTGACCATGTAACAGTTTTTATGTGTTCACTCAGGCCTTGACTCTTTCCTTTTGTTGTCGTTGATTTTGTTGTCATTGATTTTGTTGTCTTTGGTTCTGTTTTGGTTTCAGTCCTTTTGCTGCTGCTGTTTGTTGCAGAGGGATTTGAAGCTCAGAAATGTCTATGCCCTACATTTCTGTCCCATATATCCCACAAAACTTCTTATCTGATATAAACTTTGTACAAATGTTAGCACTTAGTTTACTGCTATAAATTGTCCCTGTGTTGAGTTAGAAGCACTTTGACAAAACATATGGCCTCAAAGCTAGTTGAAGCTGATCAGAATTTCCATCTGGATTTAATGTGACTTGGGTTTAATTCACCCAGTGCTGCCTGAAAGTCAGACAGCGTGAGCCAGTCAAGGGTCTCCCTAGGTGGTCAATGGATAGAGATAAGCACCATCCTCCTATTTCTCTTTTTCCACTGACTCTAGAGGAGGATTTAATTTTATGTAGCTAAGTTACATGAGACAACGCTCATTCTTTGTAGATCCATTTATGAAGACCACTGTTTAGACAAATGCGGGTACAAGGTACAGAAAGAGCCTGAAAATAGGCAGGGACAAAATGTGTCAGTAATGACATCTTCCATCTCTCTTGCTCTGTACCTGAAGTGTTGGTGTATGGTTTGTATTCCTGCTGATATTTATTAACAAAATAAAACTTTGTTAAGGAATAAGAGACATCTCAGTGTGGAGTGATAAAACTGTTAATGCATGATTTTAAAAATCACACTGTTCTATGTGTGTTCCATAAAACCCCAATAATTATTTGTAGTCATCTTGACCTATCCATAAACATCAAAACAAAACTATAAATACATCTTCACACAATTTGACACATAGCTGTTGCACTCAGCTGTGAGAAAATTTAACAAGTGTTGGTAATCATTTCACTATAGATAAAGCGGGTTGTGCTGTAGCTAATTTTTCTCTAGACTCATCTAGACTTTCATCTAGACTTATTCAGACTTTCTCCCTATTCTTTCCTTTAACAGGCAGAGAAGCTTAAATAAAGGTTAATTCTGAGCACTATAGTCATCAACTCTTGGGAATGAGTCAGAACCGAGATCCACCCTGTCCAACAGTGGGACACCCTTAGTCCTGTAACATGATGGGAGATGCACATAGGGGTTTAACAGAGATTTGAATGGGTAAGTGTAAGACAGTTTTGACTAATTTGTTCTAGTACTATATACATTTTTTAACTTTTGGACAATAGAGTTGTTTTCTTGAAATTGCAATACCCCATTCTGGCTTCTTGTGATGGTGTTCACCCTGTGTGTATCTTTTCTTTTTTTTTACCCTTTCTACACTTCTAAACTCCTGTTATCTTGTTTAAACATGGGCATGATTTTAACCCTAAAATGTTTGAGGATTTGGTCTGAGATGGAGAAATTACAACAAAAAAACCGTACCCATTTTCCTCTCTTAGCTCATTCAATCCTCTTGGTGTTAGTGGGCTGCTGTGACCAAGAATATCACCCAGACTGCTGAGATGTCTCCTAGGCATAGGCAGCTGATTTCATGGCTTGAGATCTGTAGCTTTTTCTATGGTCTTGGCATGAATGACCCTTTAGATTAGAACCACTCTGACAGTAGGACTGCATTTAGTTGCAGGAAGATGTTCAGCACTACAGCCCCTTTATATGGCTATTACTGAATGTCATCTCTTAAACTGAGTTGTAATGTTTGTCTTCTTGAAGGGTGCTATAATAAAGAAGGAAACTGCAATAAATGTTCACAAAAATAAATGGTTCTTCTAGGCAGAAATGGCAGGGGGCAGAGGAACTCCTTATGTCAAGTAGAGCTAAGAATGCATTCAGCAGCTGGCTTCATAAAACACATATAAAATATGTGGTAAAAACACTGGAATACCCACAGGATTCCACAGGTTCCACCACAGGAGTCCAGCATTGTTTAGCAGAAACAGGTTATTTAGACATTGTTTGTACTGCAGGGAAAAGAATAAAGGAAAGACCAAGACACAGTCTTGATATCCTGCATTGGGTCTATTAAACATTAAGCATTAGTTTTTCAGATGCAGGAACAGTAGCAGACAGCAAGAATTCTGTATAGATCTACTTTCATTCAGTAAAAAGTTAGTTTTTTCAAGAATTGAGTTATGTAATATTCTGTATTTACTTTTTGATTAAAAGAATAATTTGAGAGCCAGTATTAATCTTTCTTATTAGTTTGTTCCATTGAAAAAAAAAATTAAAATAGCTAGGAATCTTTTCAACAATGTAAATGACCCTTTTTGAGAATTTTATTTCACAGATAAACTGTGAAATTAGCCATTTTTTGCTTTAATCATTCCTTCAGTTTGCTAACAGTGATTAATACAGTACCCTAATTATCCATGTCCCAATAGTTTCATATCAGTTACAGAAGATCCATGATTTAAAGCAAAAATCTGATGATGAAATAGTCATAATTCATCTTTATTAATAGAAAGTGAGAGGTTTTTTACTTTGAAATATATGTGTGAGGGGGGGAGAAAGAGTGTTATGATATGAAAGCTAAAGAATGCATTCTAACACATAAAGGAATGACCAATTTAGGGGCCAGTATTTTCAAAGCTATGGGGTTTTTTTTCACAGATTCTGTTTTCTCTCACCAAGGGCATCTAGGTGAAAGTCAAGGCAGACACATAATAAACACAAAGTGTCAAAAAGGGTATTTATATGAAATTTAAGAGTCTAATGCCAGGAAAAATAAACCGTGTTGTCTCAAGTACATGAGACATTCTAAAGCTCCTTGTCTCCAAGTGTTTTACTGCTGTCTATGACCAGCTGAATCCTTTCCTTTGCTAAGACAAATACCTCAGCCTTCACCTGGGTCTATCTGAAAAGCCTTAGGGTATCAGAGACATTCATACAGGGATGACAGGTATAATACAGAATTTATGCACGCTATTTTTGAGTAGCAGCCGAAAGCCAGGCCAGGACATTGTGTAGCACCTGATATCCCATCCACTGCAGAGAAGTAATGCCCAGTTAATTTGCAGAATATTACTACCGTAATCACAAGTAGTGAGACTACTTTTTCATAGCAGGACTTGTGGACTTCAGTTGTCTTCATCTGGACAGAAATTGAGCTTATAGCTTCAAAACCCCTGAAATCTGCCTATCAATCAAATTACTGGATAGACAAAATGGAAGCATATGTACTACTGAAGTCTGGCCGCTGATGAATCAGGAATATGAAAGTCATGGATTTAGAAAGACGACTGTTGAGAACACATGACTATCTTAATGAGTCAAAGACTTGCTTGCTAAGAGGTAAATTGACCTATAAAGTTGTTGTTTATTTCAGGTGAAGTAATCAGGAGATTATTACAGAGCAAATCAGAAATAATCACCATCATGTGACTTTTGTTTAAGTATAAACTAAAAGTACACATGGCTGTTTAAAACTTGGAATCTCAGCTTCAAATGGAAAAGAAGGCAAAAGAAAAGGATAATAAATTCAGACTATTGCTATGTCTTTTAAAGACAACCCTTATGTCTGTAGATCATTTAAGATGATATTACAGTAAAAAGGACACAGGAATCACCAAAACAAGGAGTTCTAGTGAACAGCTAGAGATAAGGAAGGACAACATCTTTAACAACAGAAATTACTTGACTTTATCTTACCACAAAATTATAATGATTTATGTCATTTATTTGTCCTTGTCTGGGGTGGAGTAGAGCAGAGCAGATGTTGAGGGAGGGCAGGGAAAGAGACAGGGAGTTGAGAACTCAAAGAATGTAAGATTCTGCATGGATGGGAATGCAGTATCTTCCATCTATATAGAGTTATTACTATAGGAGACAACTGTCTCATGGAACACCATATTTGCCATATGAAAAAGCAAACATGGAAGCAGAAATTTAGAGCTCCTTAAGGGTATCAGCTGTTAATTCCCATGGACTGGGAATCCAGAGCTTTAAGACATTATTGCTGTTTCATGTGGCTAAAAATTGGAGAGTACCCAAGTACAAATACTTGGCTGATGTCCTGGGGGTCAGATGTGTGTGTGTGTGACAGAGAAAGAGAGAGAGAGCAAGCATGATGAAGAAGTTGCAGGCTAGCTGACATGTGCAGACGATGTGCAGGAAAAAGGCACTGCCTAAACAAAAGGAAATCATTCCCAGGGCCATTTTCTGATGCAGTAAATCCACTATCAGCAGCTATGAGGAGGTGCATTGAAAGAGCCTACCCAGATGCGTATTTTGTTTGTTGAGAGACGTTGACAGCAGATACTGCTTTTGGATGTGGTATCTGAAATAAATTTCAGAAGGAGCCAGAAGAAAGCATGCCTCCTGCAAGAAGTAAGGGGTAATCCTTCAGAAGAGTAATGTCCAAACATGATGAAAGAAGAACTGTAAAGTCCACAGTCATCACACACACACACACACACAAACACACACACACACACAGAGAGACACACACACACACAGAGGTCCATTATGGTATGTCTCCTGTTTCCTCAGGACCTCAGTGTATTACAATCTTCATCTCACTCTGGTCCAATAATCATGCCTGGCCACGAGAACAAAAATGCTGTATTGAGTTGTGGTTGTGTACCCTTGACATGACTGCAGAATACAGAAAGTTGGACACAGAACCCTGTCACTAACAATCATTTTCACTTTTTTGTTACTGTCCTTATCTGAAAGGAGAACTGTGCTCATGAATGCAAGTGATATCTCCTTCAGCAGAAAGTATTGCATTTTCATTGTACTTTATCTTCACTTCCGGTCACAGATCAGAGAAACTAGAAGAAATTTAAGTCATGTATGTGTATCTTGAAGCTGTTATTTGTAGTACTCCAATGAAGCATTTTATTTTAATATAATGAACTCAATGGACTGATCTTGGTGTGTAGAGTCCAGAAGTCAGACAGTGATATGAACTGCCTGTGAACTCAGTGTATTGCAATATGCATGCAAAGTATTTTATAAAGACCGACTTTGTGGGTAAAGAAAAATGGGCCTGGGTAAAGAACCCTACTGAAAAAATGCTGAAAGCTTTCAAGACAACCGATGTTTTCACTGAAATCAGAGAAAGACATAATACAAAAGAAGGAACAGATACATAAAGAACCAACTACTCAGAATTTGATTGTTGTAGCTGTACCTGAAGTGCCAAACTCTGTAAAGAAGCAGAAAGGCTATGCAATGATGACTTCGATGCAGACAGTAGAAAGAGTTAATGTGACTGATTGCAGCAAGCCAATGGGGAGTATTTGAAACACGAGCACAAATGGAATATACCCTGCTGCCGTTTTTCTGTGATTGTGTCTCTAATGCATTAAATTTCAATAGCTCTTCTTACAGATAGCTCATAGAATGAGACATGAACATTTTCCCTCTGCTTAGTCAAATTCTTTAGAATTCCTATTTCATTTTTCCTCCTCTTTATTTAAAAATGTAACATAAAATATACAAAAGTCTATTGTGCTTCACTATTCTATCATTTTATGCATTTTCATAATGTATCCTCAAGATTTGTTTAAAATGTGCTCTAGTGAATTTGTGAAGCTGTACTATCATGTTTAGGTTAACTCTGTTTTACAGCTGAAATTGGGGTTCCATTTAAAGGGAAAAGAAAAAAAAAGAAATAATCACTAAAATAGTAAATGCTGTCTTTGGAAATTATATTTTTTTGTCTTTTGATCTGTCTTTATAGTTATGCTTCAAAACCAGATCTGAAAATAACCAATGACTTGAACCCCTTCATTATATCAAATGCGCTCATTATGTTGATAATCTATTTTTCCAGAGGAGACAGATTTTAGCATTTCAGAACCATCTAGAAAGTGTCACAAGTCTTCACCAACAGGAAAATGTTAAACTTTTAAATATCCAAACCCATTCAGTACACCATGAAACAAATTCTTAAATCTTTCCTTTGTGATAGGTATGTAATGGTTCTCCACAGTAAACAAAAATAAAATCAATAAAAATATTGGTTTTTTTAAATAGTGTTTGACCTATTTCTCTCATTTCCAGATATCATTAAATTCTGTATGTAATTTTTACTGATAGAAGCATTAGCACAGTAATTATTGTGTATGAGGCTTTAATAGGAACTTACCAGTTTATACTTCTTCCAGCGACGTATTTCACTTGTCTCTGTACTGAGTTTCTATAAGTGTTATCACTATAGACTACATAGCGATTACAAGGATGCTGCCCTGAGTAATGTACAACTTTTATGATTACCACTAAGGAAACATCTCAAGGAGGAAATTGAATCACAGTTTTCTTGATATTTCTTCCTTGAACTCCAACAGGGAATCAAAATCTTTCAGGGTAGCCAGCTTTTATCCTTCCTGCTCTCCTTTGGGAAGGGAGTAAATATAATGTGTGTGATCTGTCTCTTGATCTTCACTAGTCAAAATATTTTTAAAGATTAGAGCCTGTATAGAGCATTCTCTCCTTCTATGCTCTTCATAATCTTCTGAAGGTCACCATAGGAAAACAGTGTTTACACAAATTTACCTCTGTCTCAGACATACTCATTCCTCTTAATAACTGAAAAAAATTTAGTATATTGGAAGTGGCCTAAGAGGCCCTTAAAAGTTTGCTATAAATTGTGTGCTTAAATTAGGTAGACTGGATTCCACCCACCCACTTCTATGGCTTAATATCTATTGAAAGAATGAATGTTGGTTTAGCCAGTTATTAAAATGCTAATTATGTAGTACAATATTTGAATCTGTTACAAGACTACACTGACATGTTGTCTTTTTAATTTGCCCAAGTTTAGTCATGAGCAATGTGATAACATCATCCATAAATCCTACAGTTTTAAAATCAGTAAGCCAATATATATTAATATAATATATATATATTAATATAATATTTATTTCAGCTGCTGTAGGTGACCCTGCTTTGGCAGGAGGGTTGAACTAGACGACCCACAGAGGTCCCTTCCAACCCCTAACATTCTGTGATTCTGTGATTCTGTGATTCTTTGATTCTGTGATTTTGTAATATATTTCCACTAAAACCAATGCATAGCTCAGAAAGATACAGTATTCTAGAACTGCAATTTGTTAACTAAACACTTTACTAGTTACTAAGAACTAAAACACATTTTCTGACTTCACTGAATACAGCTTAACAGCTGTACTCTGCTATTTCCAAACATTCTTGTTAGCTCCTTTCTAGCTTGTCTATGTCTGTGAAGCATCACATTTTATAAAATTGGGACTGGAACAGAACTCTAAAAAGTGTTTTCTCTGTAAGGTGAGAAACAACAGAAGTGTAAGACATGTCATTCTACTTGCTCCCATGCCTTCTGTAAAATATACAACCCGAGCCCAAAAATCTCAGTCACCTCTGTGTTCAGCGGCCTGGCTTTCATAACTGCAACATATCACCTAATGCTCCAAACAGAAAACCATAGTAAACAACTCCATTTCTCAAGAACACTAGAACTATCTCAAATCAGAGCAAGTCCCAAAGATTACCTCACAAGCCACACCTTCTGCTGCAATGCAGAGGATATTTCTACCTTCTTTTCTGCCATATAAACATGTAGAAGTAACCAAATGCTTATTTAAACAAACAAACCCCCAAATGCTTTCCTACACCCTACAGTGCAAATACACTTATTTCAGGTGTGAGTGGTAAAGGTAATTAATCTTTAGTGACCTGCTGTTCAGAATAATTAATTGTGCTGTGAATCACGGAGTTCAATATCACTAAAGTCCTTTAAGCATCCAACATGGATCTAAACAGTCCTCTGAATATCTGGACTTAAAATTGTCCATCAAGCAGTTCATCTTAGCCAAGTTTGATCTCACACAACACAGGGACATCTACAGTCAGGGGTTCACCTAACGGTACGCATTGTCTGTGTAGGTGCCTACATCTGGCTATGAACTTTTGTCTCACTCATTGACAGCTCACTCACAAAAGATAGTTACCTCCAGAGAAAAATTCATCTCATATCTTCTTTGGGACTAATTTTGCTGTAAAATTTCATGTGTCTCTTCACAGATTATAAAGACATATAGCCAAATACAGTCATCAGCTTTAAACATCTGCATCTCAGCTTTGGTACCCAAATAACTTTGGAAAATATGTTATGAACTTTCTATGAGAAAACTCAGACATGCTTTGGCAGGAGTCTGTGAGCAATTCAGTGCTGATGCTGACTGTGCCCCCCACCAGCCCCACTCTGTAAATAAATATATAAGCCTGCCAAATGTCTCTTCAAAGCACCGAATCCATACTCCAAACAGCAACTTTATTTTTTCTTGCTTGTATTGATGTTCACCACTCTTCTTAGCTTCCTATCAGTGATTAAACTTTCAATTATTTCAACTGTTCTGTGTTATTCCTCCAATGTTTTTTATCAGTACATAGCTCATAATTCACAGGCTTCTGATATACTCTTTCTGACCTGAACCTGCTGTGGTTCTTACTGGTTCCATCATGGTATTCCTTCATACACTAACTGTTATAACTAGAGTTTAATCCTCATATGTAAAAATTAGCCAAATTAGTTATAGTTCACCCAGTAGTTTCTTTGTATCCATCCCTTTTTGTAGACAATTTTTGCATTCCACTTCAGGAAGTGTCTTTTACTCTCTGTGGAGAGATAATTCTGGTTTTGAGAAGCAATTTTACACAGACATTCTGTTGTCAACAAATCTGCTGTCTACCACTTTAACAAGCTTATCCAGTGAATCTGTTAGATATCATTATGTCCAAGGTTTAAAAATTACCAACTTTCTTTCAAAAGTCATCAGGGGATGGTATCCATAACACTAACTATTTTGTAAATAGGCTGGGTATCAACTTAAAAAGGTAAGATTGAGACTTATCCTGATCATATATGGTCTCAAACATCTCTTGCACTGGTTTAAATTTCACTGTGGGAGGTTCTTATAATTAGCTCATTAGTCTTGTCTCTAAATTTCACTTTTCAACACATGATTATTCAGTAAGTGACTTTCTGGAGGGCTTTTCTTTATAGTAAATACTAACTTCCAACAGTGTAGCTCACTGTAGCTCTAACAGCAGATTTTCCCTGCCACACTGTGTCTCCTATCATTCTTCTGACACTAATGCAGCCTCTAACACTTCTCTCTCATTGGCTTAAGACTGTCTCCAGGTAGATTGTTTTACCTGCCTTGTACAAACGATGGAGTGAAATGACTGCATGAGAGTCAGACATAGATTGCAAGTACATAATTGTATTTTGGTTTGCATCCTTGATACATTGACTCCAGTCGATCAGTCATTGCTCTTAGTGGCTTCCTCCTGTAAATTCCGCCTGGCCATGTGCCAGTCACGACTCCTCTACAGCACTTGTTTTCCTTGAATTTCTTCCTGCTTTCAGGAACATCTCTGAGAGAAATTCCCCTGCAATGTCGATTTTTTTACTCCCCCAATTCAGTTCTGCCATCTTCTAAGCTAAATATTTCAGCACTTTCCATTTATTTGACTCAATTGCTCTTTGCATCCCACGCAAATAATTCGTCTTCATTTTCAAGGCTGTCGTACATTTTCCTCTCTCTGCCTGTCTCTTTTGCTAATGCAAATTTTATAGTCTATTATTTGCTGAATTTTCAGACATCTTCATACTTTTTGCTCGTCTGGCCAGGTTTTGGAGGAACCCAATTTAAACAACCACAAAGTTACCTCAGTATTCAATATTCCTCGAAATCCAACTTCAGAAGTTTCTTTTGCTGAGAGCTGTTAGAAATAATGACCTATCAATAGGCAGTAGCGTACTGACATAATTTCTGTCAGGTGTTTCTGTAATGATCTGTATTGCCTAGTTGATTTATATGGACCTTGGACATTCTTGTCTATGTATATCCTACTTCTGTTCCCTGAGATAAATTATGTGCTGTTTTATTCAGAGTGTGGTTTTCGTTTTTGTCTATACAGTGTCTAGTATTAGTCCATTAATGGACGTCACAGCCAGCAAGATGATGATAAATCCTTTACAGTAGCTATGTTTGGCCATTGATGTAGGAGATGAGACATTACTAGACACAGTTCATTATATATTAAGCCAGACAACAGCTTATTATGTTGCTTAAAATGCAATATGCTACAGAACTCACTAGGACAACAAAAGGTAAAAAAAAAAAAAAAAAGTTTTATTCAGAATAGAAAATCTACCATCTGGATATTGATGCTATGATTCTACTCATAACATCTATTATAATCCTCTAAGATGCATTTGTCAGTATGAAACCATGAATTCTTATAGATTTTTGTGGGGGGCTTTTTGCTATTATACACTACATTTAAATTAAATCCATTAATTATTTCTGCTTTTCAGGAGCTAACAACAATTCCTCAATTTCTTTTCTGTCACTTGTTGATGTTCAGAGTTTCAATGAGCAACGTTCATATGAGAAATGTGTGCTAACATTTTACTTGTACTTATTTGCAACTATGTAATGCAAGAGGGCTTCCATTTTCTGATCCTAGTCTACTTTTAAGAAGTTCTATATTTGAGCCTGTGGTAAAATGAAGTCAGCAAAATGTGCTTTTTACATGCATGTAATGCTATCTTTCAGTTAATGTGTCCTGCATTGTCATATAAGGAGGCATAATTTGTTTATGTGGTAATGTTATGTCCAACTGCATCAGTTTGAGCTAATCAAAAAGTTCAGTAATACATGGATTTCCTGCCCTTTGCCTTCCTTCTAAAAGGAAGACCACTTGATCTTTGTAACGAGTGCACTGAATTTGAAAAAAGGTTCCCCAAACAAAGGCTCCCAAATGGCTGGCTGTACTGTTTAAAAGTAGTCAAAACAGTCAAAGCAGTCATTCAATAAAAAAAAAGACATTTTCCTTTTGGATCTGCATTTGCATGCATAACTGGGACTCCTGTGCATTTTCATATGCAGTGGAGAATGGTGTGGAAGAGATTTTAATTTATTTTGACAACCCAATGGTATTTGGAAGTTATCAGGAGGAGAAGAAGAAGGGTGTCTGAGAAAGTCAAATGACACAGGTCAGGAGCCAGAGCTAAAAATAGATCAATGTTTCTTTCAAACTCCCAAGGAGCATCAGACTGTGAGAGGTATAGGAGTGTAAAAAGGAAGAAACTGAGAAACTGCTTTGCCTTTTTACCTTTGTCACCTCACCTGTTAGACTGGTGACAGCTCAGATGTCTTGGAGTTACAAGTAGCAATATATGAAGAATTAACAATTGTGGTAAGGTCACTATTGACAAGATTTAGCTTACTTAACTTTCGGTATGTAACAGTCAATTGTTAAGGCTCCTCATGTAGCCAGCGGAAGCTGAGCTGCTTCTTGGGGGTGATTCATTCTGTCAGTTGTGGACACATAGATGGAATCAACCTGTGGGTACTCTACTCTCTCTGTCAGATTCAGCCCACATAATTACAACTTTTATCCCGAAGAATTACATATTAGATTTCTTGATTAAGCTGAATCCTTGTATGATATCAGCAAGAGACATCATGAAAATAAATCAAAATGTAAATGCAAGAGAAAAATTGGGTTCCAAGAAGCCTTTTATTGAGAAACAGATTTGATGAGAGATGAAACTTTCAAGAAATAATTCCTGGTTTCTCACTTTTAGTTTTTCTTGAGCACAGGAATGCCTGTGTCCTAAGGGGATATTTGGAAGGTTAAAGGACAGGATTACAGCCAGAATTCAAAGAGAAATGAATCATATCTGTGAATTTGTCAGACAGAAATTGAAAGGGGGCCGGGGGGCAAGAAAACAGCTCTAACAAAGGATCATAAGGTTTATTCACTGAAAAACTAAGAGAATGAGAGTGACACACTGAACTGGTGGTTAAATTCTTCCTTGTCTCTGTCTGAGTAGAAGACTTGGAAGTCTGCTCTCCACCTGTGTCCCTGAACACATGTCCACACATTTCTGAAAAGGTCGCAGTCCAGTCGTTAGAAAGTTAACTCAAAAGGGTTGTTCCCTAACAGGCTATGAAATGGATGTTGCTTTTCAGCAACTTAGGCAAAGAACAGCACAGAGGTAACTACAGAATTTTTCTTCCAGAACCAATTTCTCTGGATGAAGATGCCCTGAGATGTACAAAAGCTTTGGAATTAGTCACGTGATCTAAGCATCAGCATCTAGTGCCTATTGAGATCTCCCAAGTTACTTGGCATGCCTAATACTTCTGCTCTAAAAGGGTACAGGTTCTGTCAGTTCTGTATTGAATCTCCTGGCTCCAGACAGACATGCTGCATACTCAGCGGTATCTCACATGTCATTACCTGCATATGTGTACACAACTGAATCATTCTTTCCAACTCACAAAGATTATTAACCTTATTTTAAGGATGGTATCTAAGAATAATGGCTCTCCAGAGATGCCTTGCTCTCTGTTACTGATGATAAAGGAAGCCTAGATGACTATTTTAAATGGACACTTCTGTGACATGCAGTTATGGCTGAAATCAATATGACTGAACCAGACTTAGGTGACCATGGAATATATATTATGGACTTGGAATTTGCAAAGCTCCTAAATGTTTGAATTACATTTCTGAAACTGACAACTAATGTTTGCATGTGCTTTCACTCCTGGGCATAACACTAAATTGCCTTCTTTCTTGAAAATTAGGCAGCTTTTAATAATGAACTAAAAAAACAAAAAAAAAGAGATGTCCATTTTCACTCCAGTATATGTTGGTAAAGCCAATATTGTAACCAGTCCTTTTATAAAATCTGAAGTCAGTCTTATGAAGCCATCCAAGAAATTGACAAACATCCATTTCTGTATGATGCTTATTATTTAGTGTAAGTGAAGCAGAATTTTATTCAGTGCACCTTACAGTAATTTGAGACACATTATAAACATAAGGTCTTTAGTGAGTTAATAGTAAACCTTGTTTTATAAAGGCCTTCCAGAAGATAAAAGAATTACTATAACTTTGGTTATCATCCTACCATGTTATAAATATAACATAAATATTTCAATTTAACTACCACTCTCAGAAACTACCACTCTTACTGTAATGAAATCCCTGTTACAGTGCAAAACTACAGTTAAATGAATGGAAAGGTGGGACCATTTAATTAATCCCTGTTACAGTGCAAAACTACAGTTAAATGAATGGAAAGGTGGGACCATTTAATTAAATGGGTTTTATTAGTGCTTCATTCAAAGCAGAGTACGAAAACTTAGCCCATCTACTTTGCTTGTGACAAGAATCCACTGGGAGTGATGGCTTGTGGTGGACAGGACCAAGGGCAGTCCTCAGTCAGAGCGCTCTGACTGCTCCAATAGGATTCCCTGGTTAAGCTTCAGTCCAGTATCAGGCAGTTAGGTGTAGCCAGGCTTGAGCACGTTATCTTTAAAAACTTTTTTTTTCATCAGTACTGCTAATTAGACACCCTCCCCTTCCTGTCCTTTCCTGTTTTTTCCTTCAAGTTTTCACATCAGGTGTGCTGATACAAGTAGTCTGTGCAACTTTACACACACCAGACCATGGTTAAAAATAGCCACCAAAGTCCCAGGTTTTTCAGTCTGGTGTTACAGGATAAAAAGTTACATGAATGTCAGATTTTAAGAGTCCTCCCACTGTCCCAGCCTGCTACTTTTCATTTCCAAGGGATAGTTTAGGTCATCTGGTTTACAGTCTAGCTCCAAGGAACTGCTGCTCTGCACAGATCAGTGCAAGCTGTGAGCTTCAGCAATAGGGCAAGACCCAATATCAAGGAGCCACTGGGGTGGCTTACACCAGGCTTGTGTCAAAGGCAATGTAGTGTTAAACACTGCTGTTCATGAAGGCTCAATTCCTATGTCAGTTTAAATGAATATAAATAATGGAGAACTTAAGTAGCCAAGATAAGGATCCACTTTCCCTTTGTTCTGGTTTTGACTGCCGCCAGCAACAACAGCGCCACGCGGCCGCCCCTCCCCCCACTGGGGTGCGGAGGAGAATGGAAAGAAACAGGCAGAAACCAGTGGGTCGGGATAAGGGCAGTTTAACAGAACAGCAAACAGAGGGAACAGCAACAACAACGATACAGATGAGGAGAAAAGCACAACACAAACCGCAGAACAGAGCCCGCAGAACAGAGCCACCCTCACCGACCGGCGCAGTGCGCTCCCGAGCCGCGAGTGAGTTCCCGCCGCCCCGCTCCCCCTCCCCGGAACCCAAAGTGAGGGCACATCGTGTGGAATACCGGGCTCTGTTTGGCCAGGTGGGGTCAGCCCGCCTGGAAGTGCCCCTTCCTGAATTCCAGTGAAAATTAACCCTGTCCTGGCCGAACCCAGGACACCCTTCTACCACTTTCGTTGCAGAATAGTCATCTCTTGGTGAGGGGATGTGAAATTGAATACTAAGAATATAGTATCCTAAACTTATAAGCAAGGCTTTCCTGTGCTTGCCTCTCAGAACTTTCGGGCACTTTGAGCTTTAGATAGAAGCTGGGACAGGGGTTTCAGCATATAAATTGTGGGCATAAGGTTCTTAAGGGTTCCTCAAAGATCATTTCAATACTTCAGTCTCTTTGCCTTTCTGCATCTCTGCATCTCATTTAATAGGAAATATGCTTTTTCTTGACAACACCTATGTGTAGGAAAGAAAGAATAATAATTAGTCCTGGTCAAACTTTTGACAGGAGAACAGTATTCTTTCAAAATACATTGATTCATGGAAGTCCAAGTGTTTTATGGAAACATATTAATTTCAGTGAAAAATATTAACAAACTTAGCATTGAAATATAACAATTCTGACAGGGTTAAGGTACTTTCCTCTCACTTTTTCATTTTGACCTTAATGTTGTTATGTACAATTAATATGAATATAAGCAAGATCTGAAGTGTTAAAGTCAAAAGGAAGTACTACTTTGCTTCAAAGAATTGCTTTATTCTTACCAAGTGAAGCACCACCATAAAACTTTTTGAGATTTCTGAAATCACATAGAGGGAAATTTTGTTGATCAGAAAACATTTACTTGTATTCCTACTGTTCTTTCCATTCACCTGAAACAAAATGTCAGGATGTTGTATTTTCTCCCAGACTGCAAATTCTGCTATTATTTTAATACGGCTAGATATGATGCAGACAGTGGGCTCCACAGGCAAATAATGCAATAATATAGTAGGTGTGGTTTCTGTTGATATATTGTGGATGCATAGACAAGATGCTGCTTCAAAACTCGTGGCAAAGCAGTTTGCCTTCTGGGCATATGGCTAATATAACTGCTCTTCCATGTCCCTCTTCCATGGTTCCATGATTTGAAGTATCCTCCATTACAGTCTGATAAAACCAGTTACACAAAGCTATAAAATAAAGAGAAAAGGAGCATCAGGTGGAGTGGCTTCTGCAGCAGAAGACGTCAATTGGATAAGGACTCATCAGTTGAAGAAGATCGAACTGATGAGAGAGATACTGCAGAAGTTTGTAAAATCATGGTTGGCACAAAGAAGCTATTAGAAAATGTTGGTCACTATCCCTCACAATACACAAAATAGACAATTAATATATAATATTTTTTTTTCTCACATAGCAAATTTTATTTGGGGGTTCATTGCCCTTCAATGCTTTATGTAAGACAAGTGGAAATGGTTTCATAAATTATTAGAAAATGTCTTTCATGGATGAAATGTCTCTCAAGAGCTATTAAACACACCCAGGCAAATGCAGCCTCTGCCTCTTATAGGTAAGGTGATAGCTGGAAGCTGAGAGCAAATATTTTGGGAAGCATTGTTCTGTACTTGGCTTGTTCTTACTCTCTTTTCATAAGGACCTGCTACTAACTGCCTGAAGGTTATGTGGACTTTTGGTTGCTCTCAGTATGGTTGTTCTAATATTAAAAGGGAATAAAGTTATTTAATACAGAAAATAAATTTTCAGTGTACTTACAATCATCGGACAGCCTGCATGTATTTCAGAACCTCTCTAGCAAACATGAATGTTTGATGATATTCTGGATAACATATTGCTATCAGCTTGTCTGTGTGTACCAATGATGAAAGGGGAGTGTCAACTTTTACGTGAAGAAAAAGTTCCCTTCTTTTTGCTTGCTTCTTCTTAGCTAAAAGACTACTTTCCTGTGTGCATCAAAGCACTCACAGACCATCTCGTGAAAATATGCTGCTAAATGTATAAAGTTATTGGATATCAGGATGCAAACCTCTCCCTTTCAGAAGCCGCATGTACCTGTGTCTATCAAAAGTAAAAGAACAAAACCTTTTAGCAGAGACTTTTGTTGAGAATTATGGAGAAATTAGACATGTTGAGTTCAGTGGGCAATTCACTGAAACTGCAAAAGCATCCTTTTTTCACAGCTTACAGCCGGTACAGTGTGAAGTTAGGAAAAAACCCTCTTTCATCCACCATGCTGTGCCAATAATCATATTCTTCTAATGCTGATACAAGTGATATAAAAAGCTGTGCTAGCAAGGCCACTGTCTATGAGGTCAGTTTAATCACGTTGTGGTGGTTGTAATTACCACCATACTTCTCTGAAAATTTAATTTCTTTTACCATCTTCACAGAATCACAGAATCACAGAATCACAGAATGGTGGGGGTTGGAAGGGACCTCTGTGGGTCATCTAGTCCAACCCCCCTGCCGAGGCAAGGTCACCTACAGCAGGCTGCACAGGACCTTGTCCAGGCGGGTCTTGAATATCTCCAGAGAAGGAGACTCCACAACCTCCCTGGGCAGCCTGTTCCAGTGCTCCGTC
>Ga0065711_1028196_pt1:15000-43040 | contig 43040 bp, 16 predicted proteins | sample Hoacrofraction12_FD_59098 | JGI IMG/M metagenome (GOLD analysis project Ga0065711, IMG submission 59098) | Hoatzin crop microbial communities from Cojedes, Venezuela - Epithelial fraction 12 v2 (version 2) | ecosystem: Host-associated > Birds > Digestive system > Esophagus > Crop... | reverse complement strand
AAAAAAAAAAAAAAAAAAAAAAAAAGGGGAAAGAAAGAGGAGGCAGCAAGTAGCAGGAAAGAAAGAATAAAACAGCCTCTCTCTCCGGTCAGGTGTTGATTTTAGTGGGAAGGGAACAGGAGGGTGGGAAGAGAGGAAAAAAAGGGGAAAGACAACAGAGGGGGAAGGAGGGGAGAGGCAGACACTGGCAAGGGAAAGCAGGAGAGGAGAGGGAGAAGCAGGAGAGCAGAGCGGATGTGGGAAGGGAAGGGCAGAGAAGCGGTGGCTGCTGATGCTCTTGCTGCTGCTGCCACCTCCTTTCTCCCTCTTCCCTTTTTGTCCGCCAAGTGCTGAACTGATTAGAGTGTAATTAAGGCCATAAAACCCTCGGCTTATCCACCTGTTTATTCACTAAAGTCGCGGGCTCATCAGGCAAATTAGCTGCTTCCAGGCTGCACGTTGGGCCTAGAGCTGGCCTGATTAATGAAGTTTATTGGGAGCTGTTAAAAGCATTAACTGAAGGAAATCTCGGCAATTCGTCATATTTAAGGGATGGAAATTAAATCTCCCCATGCAAATGAGGGGAGACTCCGAAGCGGCTGCTTTTAGAGGCGACGAGGGTGGGGACCCACGAGTGGCTCTCCCCCAGGCACAGCCCGCTAGCGCGGGGTCTGCACCCGGGGCCTTCGCCCCGCCGTGGCAGGAGGAGGGTTACAAACAAAGGGGTGAAAGACATTCTACAGAACAAGAGCGCTCAGTCCTCCGAGCCCCAAATGCAAGAACCAGGCCCCAAAACAGGCAATACCGTCCTCTGGTCTTGCGCTAAGGGCATCTCTCCGGGTACCCGAGGCATTGCCAGCGTAGTTCAGCTAGCCAGGGGTTCATGAGACAGCTTCCGTGCCAGGTGGTTGTGTCCCCCTTGGTCAGATTAGCCATCTTTGGTCTATTTCTACTTAAAACATTTTTGGACTCTTCTTCGCTCTGAGTCATGTTATGTGGCTTCAATACAAGTACAAATATCCACGTAATATTTGAACCGTACAAGGATTTTTAAAGCAACTTTTACAATAAACCTTAAAACTGCACGAGTAGATGGTCTAGCTGACAAACACCTAAGAAATACATTAAGGCAAGATGGTCTAACCAGCAGGGAATCTTGTCCAGAGCTGAATATTCACCAGTTTTAAAAGTGTTTTCTTCTGGCGTGTCAATCTGATTTTATTTCTGACATGAATAGCATTTTCATACCTGAAACTTCATGAGCCACAGCATTTTTATATTAACAATTCATAATAAAAGAGAAATTACAAAGGGTCACAACAAGGAGTGAATGTCCTGAGGACGCGATAATGAGAAGAAAGGAAGGTCAAAGAAAACATCTTGGCCTTGCTATTCTTATGGAGTGTTCAGTTCACAATCATATTAGGTTTACAATTTCTTTATTTTTAATGTTTTAATGGAAAAAGAAGAAAACGTGATATGACATGTCATATAAAAGATATTTTTACCCAAATACTCAGTCATGAACGTGATGGGGAGGGAGAAGGCAGAAGAGAGTTCATATTTGATGTAATTCTTATTCTATATGCTTCTCTGCCTAATTATTACAAAGCTAATTATTTGTTACAATTATTGGATTAACAATTTGCTAATCAGTTTTCTTCTCCTTTGTAGAGCAGCACTAGCACAGTGAAATGCAAGGTGAGAATGTTGTCTGGATTTTCAACAGAAAATTACAGTGCCATTTTCCTTATGTGCAGATTTGTTCAGCTGCTTCATGATTTACGACCAATACAGCATATCCTCTATCACATCCTACTGCGTAGCATCTTTGTTCCTAATTTTCTAACTTTTTGGATATGGAGACTATTTGCCAGCAGCAAAGACACTCTTTCCTCCTACCATCTCCCATCCCTTTTGGAAAATGTTTCACTCATCTAACCACCCTGTGGGGCAGGAGGAAGAACCCGTCTTCTCCCAAAAAACAGCTGCAGAAACATGGACCAGTATCACGGTAGTCCCCTGCACATCTGTGCACACACACATGGAGTTTTGAGCGCATTTCAGGCACAAAAATAATACACTTTTAAAAGACACATGATGCCTTTAAAGAAAACACACAGCTCAGCTGTTACGCACAGCAAGGACTGTTTCAGCTACTAGAAAACAAAACAAAAAAGAAAGCATACCAAAGCAAACTTCCCTGCAGCATGCATATCTGTAGCTCTTATAAAGATGGTAGAATATGCGTTTAACAGCCCAGCACAGCTTTCCCGCTGATATTTCTGGGGACAAGAAAGCAAAGTTTCAGTGAAAAAGCAGTGAATTATTATTATTTTTAACTGCAAGTTAACAAAGCATCTCCTAGAGAATGAAATGACAGCAATATTTCCTAGTTACGCATTTAACTGCAAAAAAAACAGTAATTGTAATCAGCTCATTTGTGGCTGTCTCTCATATTTTTTTTAATCTATCGTCGTTGATACTTTAAGAGCACTTGCTACAAATCTTTATCAGCACAAAGTAATTTTAGTTTTGGCCAACAGAGTGCTTAAATTTCAGGCAAAACAAACACTTTGGGATTTTCACTGAGTTAAGAAGAGATCTGTCTGAGACAGTGTTTTTTCCAAATTAGCAGATTTCTTTAGAAGATTCCTTAAATGAAATGCAATGACTTGTGGAACATACTGTCAAAACACTTATTTTTCTTGATTACCAGTTCCTTCAATAAATTGATTTCCCCCATTATGTAGGATCTTTTAGTTCTACCACTAATGGGATGTGCTACTTGCAACTTTGCAATCTCTCTCTCTTTCAGAAATAGAAGAATCTGTTTAAAGATAATTATTCAGGTGAATCACCAAAAACTTGTAAATACACCAAAATCGTGTGTTTTAGTTAGAGATCATTTTTCTAGAAGAAATATCTAATATTGTGGTGAAATGTCTAGTTATAAAAGATTTTAGGTGAAGAATGGTAAAGCATTGCCATAGGTAAGCACTCTCCCTCCATCCCCTACAAGGGTGATTATTTATATTATAGACTCCACTTCATGAGCGATTATGACTTTGACAGGGATGTTTTCCTCCTCACTGAAACTTCAGCTGCACTACCTGCTTCTGGAGGCCACACACTTACATGGCTGTGCATAAGTGCACACAGTAAATTTGTACAGAGATGCAACTACGCCTAAAATTTATCCCAACTATTTTTTATCCAACAGCAATTCAACTAGACTTCTGTATTTCATGTTAGTAAGAAATCTTGTGGATTACCTAGTCAGGCATGGGAAAAAAAATCAGTCATTTAAACCTACGCTCCGTATAAATGTACAGAACTCCAGACATTAAGGTAAAAGGATACTGAATTGTAGAATTCAGGTTGGATAAACAGGCAAAAATCAGTATATCTTCAAAACAACAAAATAAACAGTTGATTTCTTCCTTTTACATCAATACTATCAGTATATTGACTATTGGAACAATGGCATGCCCAAACTCAAGATAATCTTTGTGAAAACATGGAGATAGTTGCCATTTTTCTTTCACATGCATGATTTGACAGTAGTGGAAACAAAGCAAATTTTATCACAGCAGAAAACTACGTTGTGGCACTTCAGAGCTAAATTTAGCCCTCCCAGAGCAAGAATGATCTTACAGTCTGGGCCAAATTATTCTCTTTAACTGCACTGTGCAAAAGATGTCCTAAATGCTGAGGATCCTGCTCTGTCCTTGAATAAGTACAGAAGACACAGAGATCTCGGTGGGAGGAGTGAGCTGCTGCTGTGGTCAGAATTCAGTCCTGAGTGACCTCCCGCTTTTGCACGTGGTCCACTGCTTAGGCACATCAAGGTTGGAAAGGATAGTATTTCACTGTAACCTAATTTTTTTCTCGTCTCCTGGTAGTTTACTAAACCATCAATGATGCAGTTTTTGTGGCTTAATTAATTCATTCACACTGTCTCCTTCCATCTCAGTCATACTTGAATCTTTCTTCTTATTAAGGTTTTACAGCATGTTTTTCAGCTGCGGGTAGAACCACAATGTTAACGAACGACAATTATCTGTCTTACTTATCTGAGAACTTTAATGAAGCTTCATTAAAATTAACATGACATGATATTACTGGAAGAGCTGTACAAAACCTTTTTCATTTATAACCTTTTAATTTTTTTTCTATTAAATAGAAATTTTAACTTACTGTAGTCTACTGGGCAATAATTAGTGCATTCACAGGGAACTCTTTCCTCAACAGCTTCACAAAACTAGGACCTATGGGGGAAAACTCTGCCGTGTCCTTTAGAGGGATCTACTGTATCTTAGCACTTCGTTAATCTCCTCGTCAAACACACTCAAGAAAATGAAAGCTGCATGTCACATTGTCAGCGCGAGGAATCGGTTAAACACTTTGCATTGGGTTCTGTTTTTCAGAAAAGACAACACGCACTGGGAGTATGCAGCCTGCACAGTTTTATCTAGAGTAACTGTAAATGTATGTGCACATGCTTTTATGTGTGGCATTGTCACCGACAGTCTGCTGGTTTGTAAAAGATTAGCATCGATGGGCATTGCATCTGAGATGCTAAATAACTATAGGAGCTGTACCTTAAAACTCAAAGGCAGATTTTTAAAGTGCTTTAAAAAATGCTCTTTGAACCAAGACAGAGTAACAAAAAGGTATGAACACATTTTTCATGCAATTGCAGATTAAACTTCCACCAAACCTCACAAAATCTAGCTCATGTTTTAAATATGTTTCCAGTTTAATATTTTGAGAATAAAATTAAAGTTATTGTCCTTTTTTTTGATGCACAAAATTATTTCTTCTGTTTCAAAACCATGTGTTTCCAGGGGAGAATTAACCCTTTTCTAAAGCAAATCTAAATTGCAACAGCAAGTGTTGTACTGTCATTTTAATGACAGCAGTAGACTTTAAGTATGAAATGAATCAATTATTGCAAGCACAGCCCCTGTGTAAATCACTGACGGCAAACCAACCTCAGGATTATAAAATGAATCTTTGACAAGTATTCAAGGTTTCAGCATATTCTCAATAATGAGGATTAAGTACCTACTATCTGTGAAAGAAGTTTTATTCACTTACGAAAGAATATGTGAGTAATCATTAAGAGAGGTCAGAGTAACTGAGGTACATTTTAAAAAAGGGCATCCAGTACAACATCTGCTGGAAAATCAATGATAAATATGTCAATTTTTTAGAAAAAGGGAAAGATTAAACGTAAGGCAGCGTAGTGCAATGACTCAATGCTTTGGTTTTAAAGAATGGAGAGGAATTATAATGACATCATAAACTATCATTATGAAACTTTTTGACATTTTCATGTCAAGAAAAAGACTCTGCTTGAATCAAGAACAAATAGTGATTTCTGCTATCCATGGGCGATTCAGCCAAGTTCAAATAAATCCTGATTCTGCACTGAGAGATGATGAAAAAAAAGCCTCTGGACTACTCTGGTATACATTATATTTTCTCATATTTAATATTTTTACACTAAGAGAGAAATTCAATTCCAAATTCTAATCATAGTTGAGCTGTGAAAATGGAAATATTTTTAATTTGATTATATGAACATAATGCATATATTTTTGGCAAAGCCTTTATGGTGAATATTTCATATCGCTTTGGTCTCTTTGCTAGTATCCAAACAACATTGCATTACCTTTTTCTGGTTAATTTCCACAAAATAATGCAAAACTGAGAACCAGTGTTATCGTAATTGTAGACCAACATAATTTCATGATCGAATAAAGCATTGTGTTCTGTCATCATTTGTATTTTAATTATTAATGAAAGCCTTTGCTTTAACTGTCAGAATTTTTTATTAATGTCTTATGATATTTGCATACTCTTTGCCTTTATACAGGGAGAGGATGTACAGGAGAATATATATTCATTTTCAATGTATTTATATATTTTTTACCTGGAAGGTTTGCTTTTGAAAGCTTTAACAATTGACATCACATTGATCAAAAGATGCTTTATGTACACTGGGATAAGGGAACAAAAACAAAATTTGTACAATAATACTGCACTTTACAATTTGATATTTCCCTAAAATAATGCAAAACAGCTGTGACTAAAAAATAAATCTCTGTTGCTTGTAACAAAATAATGTGTCTGTTTGTCTAAACTGCTGTATTTCCATTGTTTTATTTTAACCAAAATTGTATTTCTTTTATTTGTGTTTGTGCTTGTGTATGTTTCTTCTTGCTTATGGCACAATGCGCTGTCTCTTTGGCCCAATATGGATGATTCATAGTTCAATATTTTCGTTCTGTACTAAACAGTCAATTCATTACAAATTAATTCAATATTTCTAAATTTTATATACCAGTGCACGCTTTGTTAAAATAATACATTCTGCAATAGGAATGAGAATGTTAATAATTCCACTAGGAAACATATAATTGCATAATTTTGCAATAACCAAATTTTGGAATGAATCAAACATAAGTAGGTACATTTGTAAAGTGTAAAATCTATTTAAGACACATGTAAGTTAGAAAAGAAAACCATGCAATAGTTACATCTCGAATTACTGAAAAAACATGAGAATAAGCACTTATCTTAAGGACATTACTGCAGATAAGAGAGGCTGTAATTATTTGGTGGTGGTTTACCTAAGACAGTTGTCAAATGCAATTGATTTTGAGCTATTGAATATAAACATTTTGCTGCTTCTCTCTACCAAGTGTTCTCATGTTCCTTTTGTGCATTTCAGCAGTGCCTTTTCTAACTGCCCAGTGTTCGTTATGATTTTGAGGTAAGAGATTGAAGTCACTGGCTTGTCAGAGAAGTCAGTAGTTTACAAAAGAGGCTGTTTCTCCGTAACCTCCTACAATGAGTTTACAAATGATCTTAAAGAGTTACAGAAACAAGCATGAAGTGCTACGCTTAGAAGGCTTACAAGCATTTCGCAGAAAACACAACTGAAAGGATTCATGAGAATGTAAGCCCAGAAGCATGCCCTTCCATTGTGCAGGCGGAGGGCTCGAGTTTTGCAGTAGAAGTCTGGCATCTGGTGGTCCTGAGGAGAAATGGCAGCCCACTCCTAAAAGAAACAAGGCGGTCACAGCCTGAAGTAGCTCGTCAGCTTGTAACAAACTAATTATTTCCAGCGTGCGCATATGTGAGGACTCCTGCTTCTGAAAGACCCCCTAGTATTCGTTGCCCTGGGTTGGTTTCTGCTCTCACCCCAGAACGTCCATATTTCTTCCCAAAGAGAGAAATAATTGCATTTATCCATAATTGTTATGAGTTTTGAAATGGCAAATAATGCCTTGTGCAACCCTCAGTGGAAGACAGGGGTATGAGACACTGCCATTTCCCACAAGTAGTGCTTGGAAGACTGGAAAATAATTAGAAGCGCGAGACCCAAGTGTGCCCTTCTGGGAAAGGGGAATTTCTTCTGTTCTCTGCTGAACCGTAACAATATGTCGCCTCACAACCAAATGCATGACAAAACATTCCTTCTGATTTTCATCAAAGAACACTGACTCAGCTGAGGTTGTGGGGAAGGGGCACAGAAGAAGAAAGGATCTTCAGAAGTATCAAGTTCCCTGTCTTTGCATGAAATGACACCATATAATCTCTGTTAACAAGGGATAAAGAATGTAGATTTTTTCACTTTTTTTGACCAAAACACTCTTCTCAACCCAGATTCTTTAAAGAGTTAAGAATTATCTGCTAAGTTTCCAAGCTACCTTTGGGTCAAATAGTACTCCACCTTTCCCTTCCTCATGTACCAAATACACATTTATAGACAATGGTGAAAAGCTCTCTGTGTCTCCTCTTTCCACACAGAGTCCCCATTCTCATCATCACCTTGCTACCTCTTCCCTGAGCAAATGTACTTTTTAATCATCTTTCTTGAACGATGATGTCCAAAAATTACAGTGATCCACATGAGATCTTTCCAGAGCTACCATTAATGGTGTGAATTATCTGTCTTTGTGGACAATACCTCTCTGGATGTAGTCTTCCATTTTCCGCGGCCACAACATGGACAAGTTTACAGCATTGCATGACCAAATGGTATCCATAGGTCACCTCTTCATCTCAGAATACTCCTAGAGAAGGTCCATTAATAATCCTCCTCCAGCCTCCTCTTCAATATTACCTGATGTCACCACTCTTCACCCATCTTACAATCTACCCTACTAATACCAGTCTTCCTTAATTTATTATCGTTTCACATCTATTAGACTTCTGGATGCTTTACTGAAGTTTGGAGGGATTATATCACCAGTATTTCCTTGGTCTTGAAATCAAAGACAGATATCAGGTGTACATATGCTACCCTTTGAAAAGATGTGTTTCAACCTCTTTACATCTGCCTCCATTTTTCTAGGAATTATTCTTTCCTTAAAAATTAGATATAAAGACTTACACAAAAAGAAATGAGACTAAAAGGCCCTCCAAATCTATTGCTGCCTTCTTAAATGTAGGTATATTACCCATACTTTAAATGCCTGGTACCATACAGAAAATAGATGTATTCCAATGCTTACTACTGTACTTTTTATCCCAGACACTAAATCTTGCAGTCAAGCCCTCTGACTCGAGCACATTCAGGTCGTTGGGCTTGTACTTTTCAGTATATATATTTTCAGAATTTCCAACGTGTAACTGAGCTTGACTTTTGACAATGCTCATACTATCATTACACTTTTGGACTTGAAAGCCAGGGGTTATTTTGCTGATCTCTCTTCCTATCTTATACTTTGTATGTTTTGTCTAGTGCCTTTTCGAGGTTATTATTTATCCAGTTGGAAAGTTTCTTCCCCTGAGCTGCAGAAAAGTTACAGGTAATACTAGAAACCTTGACATAATGACATGCCAGATCTCTTCCACGTCCAGGTCCCTCAGCTTCCCTGCAGACCTGCTTTTTTTTTTTTTCTTTCTTTCTAAATATAATGGAAGGACATTTAAGGATGGCTCAAGCCAAGGTATTTATTAAACACACTCTATCCTGTTTATAAAAAAGAGTAACCTAAAAGAAAGCAAAACAATACAAGTAGTTCTGTATTTCCCTGCTGCTTGCTTACTTTACTTTGTACAGTGTCCATACAGCTTCTCAGGGAAGGACCATAATCATTTATGTATGTCAAGTACATAGAACCGCTTTGAGTCCAATAAAAATGAGTAACATTGAAGCACTGCTCTTTCACTGAGCATAAAGAATAGGCTGACCTACGCAACAGTTCAAGGGTCTTACAGATTTGTGCCGTGCTTGTACAATAAAGAAGAAAAAAGGTATGGCTTATTGTTATTTTTAAACGGGAATTTCCAGAGGGTGCTTCAAATGATCACATGCAGTCTGCACAGGAGCAGGCAAATGGTTATCTCCCTTTCAGTAAAGGGGCCATTTGGGCTTTTTTATTGCACAGCAACATGGAACAGAATTGAGCCAATGAGACTGGCTGATACACCAAGAACAAAGGAAACCTCTACAGGCAGCATCGTTGGCTTCCAAGTAGCTCTTAGAGTGACATTTTTGATGCCAAAAGCCAGGCAGAGGCACATTTATTAAGCAGGGCTAATGATGATAATCCCACACCAGGACTTTTCATAAACTTCAAGAGTGATTCGCTGTTATTCTTCTTTTCACAGATGAAGAAACCCTCACAGAAATGAGTGGGACCTCCTCAAAGTCACTCTGGACAATGGCAGGACTGGGATTAGGCTTCAGCAGTCCTGCTTCCTTTACACTGACTTCAAGGCAACCCCTGTCACTCCCACTACTGGAACATTTCCGTTTTCCATGTCCACCCCTACTGCTTTCCTTTCTTCCCTCCCAACCATCTTCTGCCTTAGTTGTCACAGAGTCCTCTCCCCAGAATTACAAGATCCGCCTCCTCCTCATCCCTTTCACTCCTTTCCCTTCCCCAGATGTGTTTTGATACCCAACACACCACAGAGAACACATTGCTTCTCATTAACAAGAAATTTCAGTGTTGGTGCAGATGTTTTCCGGCCCCATAGTACTTCACCTACAAACATATTAAGGGGTAAGGAACAACAGACGTCAAACAGAAAAGTTGGAGGATATATTTTAGTGGGGGAAAGCATACATTATTCGCCAAAGTTGTTAACTGTTGTGGCTCTGTCAATGCAGGACTAGTCTACCCTCACAAGCACAGGAATGACCATGCTCCATGCACAGAACATCAGTAGAGACATGGCTACCTGGAGAATCTACACTATATTATGCACTTCACTACACCCTTTCCCCATCAGGCCTTAAAGTCTCATCGACAAACCTAGGAGGTCCTGTTACAGATAAGTATGCCACTGTGGCCGACAACAGATAAGAAGAGAAAAGAAAAAGGGTCTCTGCCATACAGTTATATTTCCCTTCTACCTCTAAGCATTTCCTGCAGTAGAAAAACAAAATCTTTAATATGATGCTAGTATATAAAAATACTTCTGTTACATACCAAGACAACCTAAGAAATTTTGGGGCCAATTTTCAACACTTCTTTTTGCAGATGGTTTCTGATGCTGAAGAGTGCTTACTGTAGAAACCAGCATGAATTCTCAAGGCATTGTGTAAGCCACAAAGGCTGGGATCAAGTCTCATCTCTCACTGTATTCGCAGAGCATGCCTGCCATTGTCAGTCTTGTCAAGTCTCATGGTCTCTTTGCTTTTCACCCTGTGCTTACCCCATCTCTCCTTTCATTAAAAAACACGAAAGTTTCTGTCCTTGTGGATTTGCAAAGGGAAAATATAATCCCCAAGGGCTTAGAAACCAGGCAGCAAATTAAAAATGCCAACACTGATTATTCTTTGAGATTCTATTATTTTAAAGGCAATCTCCTGACTTTCAGGGCCTGATTCGTGGCTTCTGAACTGTAAAGTTCAGCCATCCTTGCACTTGGCAAGCACCTGGAAGTGAAGCGTGTGCAACCAAGCTCTATATATAATTCTGTAAAATGAAAGCTGTTTATCTCAGTAGCTGAAATATTCATTATTGAAAATAAGCATTTCAACATTCAGAGGATGAATCATGTGGGCTGAGAATAACAATGATCTGGGAAATGGCAAAAAACTTAATGTCTCTACAGTGTCCTGTACAGATATAACTGAGGGGGTCTGACCTTGTACAGGGGAGGTGGGGTGAGAGCCTCCACTAACATGTAGGTACCTGTCCTTCTGACTTGATCCATTCATTTCAGCTTGGCTGCTCTTGCTGGTGGCTGGGACTACAAAGAAAGCCAGGAAGAAATTAATGCTCAGTTTGGCTGGGAGAGAGGAGGACGATGATGAAACGGATGAAACTGGAAAATGCCAACCAGTGCAATTTTTCCTGAGTCTTCTGGTATTTGGCAGACAATATGGATTGTGTGTTAAAAAAAATGCCTTCTGCTGCCCTTACTGAAAAAACACCTGCCATTTCACCAAGTTGTAGGTCTGAGAAGTCACACTATTTTAATGTGACCACTAAATCTGCCCACATTCTTCCTTTGCTTTGCTTTCTTTCCAGACACAAACTCTGTAGGTTGCAAACAGCATCCTCACAGGGCAGTGGAGGCGGCTCCCTTCGGTCCAGACCTAGATAAATGAAACTGGGCAGTCCTGGAAATGGCTATACCAGACCAGGAGACAGTCACTAAAGCTGGGAATTTGTCTGTCCCGTACTCTAGTGACTTTGCTTCCTGGGACTGGTTCAGCAGATTAAAAGGCGCCTTCAGTCTGAAATGCTGAAGGAACAAAAAGCAGAAAATGGATATGGAAAAAATAGAGAGTGCGACAAGAATGCAGGGGGAGTTTTCTAGTTTAGGTTAGTTTTGATTTTTTTTTTTTTAAGGATAGAAGGTAAATTAAGGGCAACTGTGACAAACTGACAGAAAAGCAGATGTTCAGAGGGAAGGCTAGGGTAAAGAACAGTATGTAGTAGCTTTTTGCCTCCGGCAGTGGCACTGGGTTTGTTCGAGCTGGCATGGTAAAAGGAGTCTGTTTTCTTTAAAATGCCAGCCTCAGAGGCAAAGCCAAGCTGAGCTTTTTTGCCAGTTTCACCAATAACATTTTGACATGCAAGCTCTGCATTGATGTGATTAACTGTTAAGTCAAATAAGAGACCGTGTGATGGAAAAGTCATTTAACTGATTTGCCAAACTGAATAAAGTATGGTCTAGTCTTGTTTACAATCAAACTGGGAAAGTGTTTACTAATACACCCAGAGGTATCCAAGAAGAGAGAAAATAGTTTTATAGCAAAGATCTTTCAATGCCACCTTGGAAAACTGTTTCTGTCTCTGTTTCTACCACGGCATTTCTAACAGGAGTGAGGAAGATCCATAAAGCCAGTTTCTTACCCGTGGATGCTAGATGGGAGCAGAATCACTGACCAGTCATAGCTGCAGCTGAAATCCGTGGGGATGAGCTTCAGAGCTGCAATGTGTTACCTAATACTGTGTACACCGAATAAATCAGGGCCTTAGTATCAGAAACTTCTAAATTAAATCCCTCTGTGCCTCATTTCCCTTTCCACTAAACGGGGATATAACAACCTCACTACACAGCGAACATGAGAAGATAAAGTAATCCAGGTTTGTAAAGTCAAATTGAAGTTGTGTGTACTCACAGTATGGGGCCTTACTCTGAAAACTGAAGATAAAAGGGATGTTAAACAGTTGCTTTTTAAGGGAGCATCATGCAGCCCATGCAGTGAAGGAGACAAATGTCTTGTAGAAAGTACAGTTCATGATCGTGTCATTTGAGTTGTCACCAAACGTGAGCGGGACAAGAGAACTGCCTTACCCAAGCTCTGAGTACTGCAATGCTGACCCCTACAAAAGTTCCTTTTACAGGTACATTTGGGGTACAGTGTCTATGCATCCTGCAGATGAATGGGGAAAAATAAATAAAGGGTTTACACCTTCTTTCAATAAATTATAGCATACTTCACAAAAACTGCAAACTTTGGCCTCAACACTGACCTTTGACTCCCTGCCCTGCAGGGTTCAGCAACACAGGCACTTACTAAATCAAGCTGGAAGTGCCTGTGGTTGTCACAAACACTTAGACAAACCAAGGGCTGGGTCTGCCTGTATAATTTTGCATATTTAAGGCATTAGTAGCTCTTCTGTGGAAAACCTGGAACTTAGGACTTGTCAGACAAGCAAAGGAGATATTGAAAAAATAAAATAGCAAAAGGAAGTAATCGTAAAAGCTAATAAAAATAAATTCTTGTTGATGTTGAATTAAGAGAATCAATAACAATGTGGTGGGATCTCATTTGTGCCACCTCTTTCAGAACATTTAGAGTTCCCTTGGATCATGTGTCTCCTATCCACATACTAATGAAGGGTAGTCTGACAGAAGTTATTAGATGTGATTAGATCACATCCTAAGATGATATAGCACCAGTAAATGTTTTCTAGTGTTGTATTAAAAGCTGAATGTCTTTGATAATGAGTCCACCCTTTTTAATTCTGCCACTTAATAAATGTTTTTAAACATTTAATCAAATCCGTATACAATATTAACAAGTGCTGAGGCAGAAAGGGAGCCTATTGATCACAGGTGATATATCCAGAAGCAATACACTGTTTACAGTGAGTTGTCTCTCAACTGAATAACGATTTAGTCATTTACAGGGAAAATCCTTGCAAATAAAAGTCTAATACTGTGATACTCAGTCTTCCTGATGGAATCCCATTGCCGAGCCTGAGTTTTGTAAAGAACTTCACACAAATTTTATTGAAACTACTGTACAATGCTTTATGTGAAGGATATGGAAGCACATAAAGTATTGTGCAGTAAATTTTGTACTGAAGGGCCACAAATGGCTTGTTAAAGATCCCTGTGTTGGACGTCAACTTTAACAGCAAATATTGCTAGACTAATGTATTTTTTTAGTAGTTTTTGGTCAAACAAAATATTGTCAAAAATAAGTATTCTCAGACAAATTACTTCATCTGTTAATCTAAGAAGAGTATCTTGGCGGAACAGGTGATTTGGCTTCTCTCAGAAGATTTATCACCTAGCTATAAATTGACCAGTTCAGCAACCTGAATTTCCACAAAGCCCCACCCTAAGAATGGTGAACCTGAGCTAAGCAAATCATTTGCAATGAATAATTTACCTAAGGTGGCTAAACCCTTTTCCTGCAACCTTTTGTGCCAATGTTCAAATTTCTTCACTATTTAGACTTACTCTGTGAATTAACTGGAAAACTTCCAGATTACGAAGACTTGGCATTTGTTCATTGAAAACTTTAAGTTGGTTAAGACCACTGAAAGAAGCTTCACGGTTTTGATGCTGAGCCTGGATTGCCAACGAAAGGTTCATTTAGAAAAACACTATTAGACACATAGCTACAAAAGCAGCTTTGAAATGTCATCAAATCAGTCAATTAACTTTCTTATGTATAAAATTCTTGAAGAGCAAACATTGAAGAACGCATCTGATCTATGTAATTTATCATTAAAGTATCTAAGTCTGTAGAAGCTTAAGACACACAGTAAACTCTGGACAAAAACCATTCAGTTCTGGAATTCAAGTGAAAAGTTTTGCAAGATTTTCTGCAACTACATCATGCTTCTCCTGTTCATTGCTATTAACTTCAACAACACTGGAAGTTACTAAAACCTTGTGCTGCTGAGAGCTATGTGCAAAAAGCAAGTCCAACAAGATCTAAGATGCTGTTGTGCATTTCTTAACAAAATGTTGAATTTAATGCTCATGGCTGATGTTTGAATAAGTTCCCAAACAATCAGAGCCTCCTTCAAGAAAAGTGTTATATCAGAAACAGTGTTAATGCAATTCTTCATCTGCTCAGGAGAAGTGTCAGGAGCCACCATGCCTCAAGACTCTTCTTCTTCTGCTGCTGTGGCTACCAGCTTGCAATGATAGGTTTTGTCTCTGCCTCTGATTAACTGAATCACAGCTATTGACTCAATTCACAGAGGCCATTAAAATGCCTCACAATAGGACATACTGGCCAGTGTTGTTCTTCCTACATATAAGACATTGATAGTATCCACAAAAAAAGTTTAAGAGGGGTGATATTAACCCTTTATACTAGTCCTTCACTCTAAATCTAGTCAGCTGGACCAAATAAACTTTAAAAAGCATCATTTTAAAAGCATTTGCAATGATTGTTTGCATTGAAGATGCAATTTGTGGAAGAAAAGCAGCAGGTTTTATCTTTGTAAAGGCTTACAAAGGAGTCTCTTGGTGTAGTATTGCTCAGTCTTGTCCTGAGCACATTTATGTGTGAGCACACACAAGCAAAAGCACCCACACTGTGCTTTGTTGTCAAAAACATTTGTAGAGAGATCACGCACTGTTCCTCCACTCCAGTTTGACACTGAAAACAGCTGAGAGCTGATGGGATTCTTCATCAGTCACTCCATCGTGGTTGCTGCATGCGAGGAGGATTTAAGAGAGCTGATCTGCCCTGTCACTCTGGGGCAATGGATAAACACGCTGGGACTTCTTAAAGCCTTCCTCTGGCCCACCTGGCACCAATGAACAGAAGTGACAAACCCACCGACAGAACAGACAACTGCCAGCGGATCAGTGGTTTAGGTTGTTTTGTTGCTGAACTTTCATACTGTGGCAGAAAAAAAGGACAAGCATGAAATCAAAGCCTCAGACCTTGCAGCGGTGAGAGAATCCAAGACCTTGGAAATTCACACCTGGAAACTGTTGTGAAGTGGACATAAACTGGAACAGAGAGATAGAGTAAGTATGACATTATTCTTTGATAGGAAAACAAGTGTTCACGCAGCAATAATGAAATACTCTGGCACAGAATGTAAGTGCAAAATTTCTGCTAGTGTTATCAGGAGGCAAAGGCAGAGATTACAGGGAGACCACAAGCAAGATCACTCTAATTGTCCTTGGGGGTCTCCAACGCATCTCTGAAGGCTCTGCACCTTTGAGGTCATATCTCTATCTGAACGTAGAGGTGCCTTATTTTGTCTTTTACGTCAGTGAATATGATTAAACTCCTGCTGTTGTGCTAAATTTCAAAGATTGTAAAAAGTCAGGGGAATTAAAAAGGTCACCGCAGTATTTCATTTCAATAGCAAATCTGTGGAATAATGTTGTACAAGTACATAGGAAACTGCTTTGAAAAGAGAACCTGCCAGTGGCTTAGTTCTAGCGAAAAATAGCAGGTGTTCAAAAAGTGGAATTCTGCTTCCTAAACCTGTAATTAGAAATGGGCAGACAATTAGAAATGGACAGGACAGATGTCAAACATAAAAATGCAGAAAAGATGCACAACTCCCAAATATTTGTGTAATGTATACATTTTGTACCCATACATTTCCAAATGCCAAATTCTACTTCCATGCAATCTATGTTGATGATAAATCCTTTGGCTAGAAACAGATATTCCATGTGCAGATACAGAAGACGAGACTTCTATATAAAACTATGGAGAGCAGGTGAATATTTCAAACCCATTTTCAAAAAAAAACTAATGCATTTCTGAACTTTAAACAAAGCTCTTCTCATTCCTTGTGCACATATATATTTTTTGAATGATCTCTTATTTACTCTGTTTCAGTTTAGGCAGAAGTCTTTGTCCTTACGAAGCCATTGATCAAGACAATTTCTGCTGGTTTACAACGTGGCTAGTCCCAGTAGTCATGTAGCTCTGCAAATAATATAACTTTCCTTCAGGAACAGCAAAAATACGATTCCAACAATGAAAATGAAAACTGTGGACTTGTCTGAGGTCTGCAGGACAGAAGCCCTAATCGAACAAGGGACACAAACATGATGCCGTATGAAAGGTTTCAGTCATATTTAAGGTTCAAGGAAACTTTGCAGCCTGAAGTGAAGCACCTGACCAAACTGGAAACAAGGAGGGCAAGTCTCTTGAGTAAGTTTAAAACAGTACTTTTTACATGTTCTACATAAAAGAAGACTATTAAACGTGATTAAATTGCAAAGTTTGGCAATGCCAGAACTAAACTTTCCCTCAGCAACCCAAAGATACTACCACTGGAAAAGTCTTGCTTGGCTTTTTATTCAGTCTTGTTCAGAATGTCTGCATCACCAAGAGAATTTTGCTGTTAACTTATAAAAATCTACACTGTGTGTTAAAATTTTTTTGTTGTTGTTGTTTTTGAAAGGCTTACAGATCATCTCACTTGAGTGACAGAAACAGACCCCCTACATAGAGGCCATCTTCTTGCCGGATTTCAGTCATTGATGGTCAAGTGTGAGAATGTTAAATTCTTTTGAAGAGATCCCCAGAATTTTTAGGAGGGGGCAAAACATTTTTCCCTAGCAGGAGTCTCTGCTAAAATTTACCAAGTGCATAAGAAGTGAAAATAGAATGATTATAACAAAAATTATAGACAATCTCAAGAACAAAAGGTGCTTATGTAGAAGACATACACCAAAACATGTTACTAACTATTTTTGATAGTCGGTATTTCTCTGATGTCTAAATTGACAAAAGAAATTTTTTTTACAGGATAGAAGAATATTTCAGACTCTTCCAGCAAACTGGACGGTGCAGAAATGGAAGAAGAATGCTTAGCAGGCTGTTTTGTTGAACAGAAATCAAGTACAGAAAAAATGCAACCTTGTTATCGTTTCTACACATCACCTACACACCTTGATGACAATAGACACAGAACTGATGTCATAAGACCTTGAGGAATAAATTAATGTAATGGAATACACACTGGTATGAAACAAAAGGGAAAGTAAATTAATCTTTTTAACACCACAAGAGGTGAGGCAGAATCCTTAAAATAAGCAGAGCTCTAGACCCTTGCTCTTTTCCTTTCCCAAACCAAACCAGCAGGTTTCTTCAGGTTACACTTCTGTCACCTTCTCCACTTTGCTGGCCCAGAGCTGGCACTGGTGTACAGGGGGATATATGTAGTACAGAGACACATGTAATATGGAGAGCCTGCTTTCACCAGTGAGGAAATCAGCCCTCTGTCATTTGAAAACTAAATTTTCCCCTTGCTTTTTTTACCTGTCCCAGTTCAGACAGCCAAGCGCCACTTTCCGTGACAGCATTGTCTAACAGGTTTAGACAACTGTATTATTGTGGAACTTCCTGACGTTTGGGAGAAGGTGTCCTTGAGAGCACTGGCGCGTTTTGGCCGGGCAGTATACACAGATGCATCCGGACAGGTGTGATTTTGCTCTGCCCGTGCTCCCCGGTGGCTGGATGCTGGCCAGCTCTCGTCTGGACGCTGTGCAGTCGCCTCACAGCAGCACGGAGCCCCAGCAGCTCACGCTGCCTCTGTTACCCTGTGCGCGTCCGCAGTGCTTGGCATGGGCTATCCGAAAGCCTTAAAATGTATCACAGAGGTGCAGACGCTCCAGTTTACCAAACCCGACACCCAGCAAGGTGCAGTTTGTTTTCCATTGTGCTGAGCCAAGCCAGAGCACTTGAGCTACCTCCCCAAGAGCTGGATCCCTGCATCAAGTGGTCAGTGGCACCGGCTCTCCCAGCACGGATCCCTGTGCTGCTTCTGCAAACTGTGCTGCATCCGTGCACCCTCCAACAGGACGAACACCAGTGCTGATTGGCTTCCCCAGCAGTGCTGGCAGTGTTGAGACACAGCACTTCTTATCTTCACTGCCCTTCTGCTGTCACTTACCTATGCAGCGATCTCAAGGTGATGCAGAAGGCAATCGGAGATCCTGTCATGGCCAGGGCAGGGGGCTTTTATCTGTCCCTTGCTGAATTCTGTCGTACGAAGCTATACCTGGAAGAGCCCGTTAGCTTCACCGAGCTAACTAACAGATTCAATCAGCCTGGAAGAGCCCGTTAGCTTCACCGAGCTAACTAACAGATTCAATCAGCAAGCTTTCCCACCTCGCTAGTCATCTATGTCTTTGAGCCTCTTACCAGAGTAAATCTCTTGAACAGCAATGACATTAATATACTGAATTTTGAGACACTCTATTGTTAGGTTGTTTTCCAGTCAAGACCTAGCCATTTTACTCAGAATTTTCTTACATAATTTTCATACCGTAATGAGGCTTTACCTCTCACACTTAGGTAACCAATATTCCTTGAGAAGTTCATGGAAGGGGCTTCACTGAGTCTTTTGAAACACTAAATAAACCTAGTAAGATCCCACATCAAACCCTTATAATTATGATAAAAAGCATGTTAAGTTCAGGTTTGTGAAAGCTATTGAGAAAATCAAGGGAAAAATCAATGCTAAAATCTTGCTTTTATGCATTTTACTGCTAATTGGGTCATTAGAAGTAGTAGCAGAAGAATTAAGAATTGCACATGATTATTCTGCACAGACAGCAATATCCAAGACTTGAAATAACATCTTCACCTTGAACTTGGTGAAGACTGTTGAAATGCTGAAATATTTTGTTGGAGGACTGCAAAGTTAAAAACTGAGATCAGAAGGTAAACTTCCAAAGGATCAAGAAAATTCTGTATTAAAATGAGGTTTATTACATGAATCTTTGCACTTCTGAATTCAGATAACTTTCTGTAAATATTCTTCAAATTGAGCCTACAATATATACATTTTTGAGAACATTTCTAGCATCAATTCCAAAGAAAATTTGTGGAAAGCCTAGGAATGGAAATAAACACAGGCAAAGCAAACTTTACCTGATATTCAAGCAGGATTGTTTGGCAATTTTCCACTAGATAATCAGATAATCAACTAATGAGGACTTTGGTATCTCAGAATTCACTGTCAATACCACAAGGTACCTTGAGAAAGACTAATGCTGTCCATTTATTTAATATATACTGCAGAAGACATGGAAGGAGTAATTTCTGGAAGAGAAATATTTTGCCTGGAATTATTTCTCAAGCCATTCTTTTCCAAATTTTCATAGAAAACGTCATTTAAACCATTGCTACTGAATACTTTTAAGTAATCTGCGAATAATTAAGACCTTTCTATTGCTGTGATTAGTTCTATCTAATTCCTCACTGAATAACTGTACTGTCAGCTTCCAGTGGTATCCTTCACAAGGAAATTCAGCATTGGCCAGAAAGCCCATGTGAAGTCTACACTTCTGCCTCTATAGCAGCTGCAAAGCCTTGAGTAGGCTACACAATGTGAATTTTAACAGCAGTAAACTGAAACCTAGAGCACATTAATTTTCCAATAATCCCTGCAGAGCATGTGTGTATCTCTGTTTCCCAATGAGCTACTAATCTTCTCTATTTCCCAATGGGTCACTAATCTGAGGAGCAGATAAGCATCTTGCCCAAGGCCAAGAAGCAAGCCAGTGGCAGAAATGGTGAAAGCACCTGGAGAATTTTGTTTCACAGACCTGTGTTTTAACACCCAGGCCACCTTCCACCTTCTTATTTCAACAGTAGTGAAAAGCTGCTCAGATCTAATTTGAGATAGGGTAAGACTGTAAGAGCATGACCGTGTTAAGAACCTCTGTTTTCTTTGTTATACTGCAATTTCAGGGGCATGCTACTCCTCCTCCAGTGGTGTACATTTTAGAAATGCAACTGGTATAAAATTAAACCTTTTAAATTGGTTAAAATGTTGCGGTTTCCTGGGTATTAGCAAAGAACATTTTCTCGTTTAAAAAATCACATCCATTTTGGCATAGTTGCATGAAAATGGAAAAATCTTGCTCCCACACCGATTGACTCGGCATCTTGCTAATCATTGCAATGTGTACCATTAATTCATTATGCAGCTGTAACAATGTGATATGTTTTCCCTATGACAGCTTAAAATACATAGTGAGTATGTGAGCACTTTGTGAGATAAAGTACATTTATGTTTTAATATTTTATCATGATAAAGAAAGCTCTAAAACAACATTATTTGACACATAAGATGTGGCAAAAAGTTGAGACACAACAGCCATCGTTATAAGTGTTTATAGACATACCTAAAGTCTTATCTAAAGTTCATCCTGTTAAAGGACATGTTTTATGTTGTACAATTCCTCTTAGAATATCAATCTAATAAGCACCAAATGAGGCTGAAGACAATGCTGTTATAAAAAATGGAGAAAAATGATTAAAATGTGATAATTATACTGACAGCTTATATGCTTAATCTAATCAACCAAGCTTCCAATTTGTCATAATGTACACTCACTCATACATTATTGCTTAATTATAGCAACACTTCTATTTTGAAAGGTTGTCAATCATGCAAATGCCCGTCATTTTTCTCTATTTGCATTTAAGAAATATATTTTTAGTTCAGACCCAAAGCCCACTGTGAACCTGAATTAACCCTAGCTCACTCTTTTGTTTGCAATGCTCATCTCTGTTTATTCCGTGTTTGCACTCTGTGGTAGCTTACGCTGTGTGATTTTCTGCTTTACAGTTCATCTGGTGCTGAAGAGATTTTTGAATCTCATCTCTTTTTCCTGAACTGTGGTCTCGGTGATGTATGTGTTCTTAGGAACTGCAGACCCAAGCTTGAACTATTCAGGTTTGATATGAATAAAATTATCAGACAATCTTTTCTTCTGTTCTGGATTTTTCTTATTAGTCCTGCAGGAATGGGAAGAGAATGGAGAACCTTGCTTTGCTTACACAGGTAGCCCTGCCAAAATCAGTGGGACAAGTTGTGGGCTCTAAGATCTGAAAAAGTGTGAATAGACATCATTAATAAACACACATCAAAATGCGCGTTCTGATACAGGTTACATTCTGAATTGCTTTTACTCTGTTTCTTTTGGCTTAAACATTTTAATTATATGTCTTAAAGAACTTCTGCTCTCTTCTGTCTGTCATCTTCTCTGACTTTCTGCTCTGGAGCACAGAGTGGAAGAGAAATGTGGCACCTTATGAGAGCATGGAGCAACACAGCAAGAGAAATGCTTCACAGGATGCGCCACCCGTGGTAGCAAAGAGAAAACTTACAGAAGTTGGCAGAATTGTTAAAACGCAATGGGAGGGCTAAGGCAGCCAGGGAAGCTGCGCGGTGCTGTCAGCAGGCAATCTTTTGGTAGTGGGCAAGATGATCTTGTTTCATCATTGAGGGTTAAACCCACTGTCTTATGTTTTCCCACCCTCTTTAACTATATCTCAAACAGCATACGCACTGAGAGTACAAGGGACTAAACACATAACAAGCTCTGCCATTCTACAGTGATGATCTGAACACACAGAGCTCGTGGCAGCAGCTGCAGGACTTTTTAACCGGCCTGGAAGGTAGACCTTCAGAGTGAAGTTCCTAAAGGGAGAATGCAGCCACTTCCATTGGTCAGTACTCAGACATTGACAATATATGATTTCTGGTAGAATTTACTTTTGTTTCAATCCAAATGATGCTTCCTCCATGCACTCCCTTTATTTCAAATTAAACAGTAGTATCTCAGCCTAAACTTCAGTCTGGCCAGTACAGATCTCGTGTGAGGCTGCAGGAGCCTAATGCACTAGTTGGAGAAGCACAGCACGCTTTATCAAGTGAGTTGACTACACAGAGCTGAGAAACAACACCCCAGAAGGAACCATACCCCTGCTCTAGGCAGCCGCCTCTCTGGCATCATGTGCTGTGACTGTGCTTTGCTTGCAGCTGCACTTGTCAGTTTTCGGGAATCAAGAGGTTTCCAAGAGCTAACTGCCACCAGGCAATATCGGGAAACTCACGATCTCTGGCCAGCTAATACTTGTCCCACTCCACAATAAGACTGGACCAAGCATTTTTCTCCACACCTTTTATACGTTTATATGTGTGCCTGTTTGTAACTGATAATTGCTGCACACTACATTATTCAGCTTAACTTGCTTTTGCTCTTATACATTCTATGACACTATTTTATCTTTGAAAATCTGACTTTACACATATATTTTACATGCAGTGCACAGACATATTCTATTTGAGCTTTAGATGGCAAACAAACAAAAAAAAGTGCAATTCAAAACAGTGGTTCAGGGCAGCAAAGGAATTAAACAGAAAAGAAAAAAACATGGCATTTCACTATGAAAAATGTCAAGTTATTCTTTGAATGTTGGCTCAGGAAAATCTCAATACATTTCTGGTAAATGAGGCATGAAGCATATTCTTAAAAATATGGTGTCCAGGAGATAGTACTACCCAATATTTTATCCTAATGGCAATATATAGTACTTAAAAAAGCTTGAACTTTAAATCAGACACTTTGGGGAGGACATGGCTAATCTATTAGTTTTTCAAATATAACTTAATATCAACACGAAGATGAGATAGTAAACCATTTCTGGGAGCTTACTTGGTTAAAGTCTGTTATAACATTGGAGTGTTGCTTATTCTCTAATTAGTATGCAGACAATGCAAATGATCTTCCTGTATCACCTCTGCTTCTCCAAAACATCATACTCCTTGACTGGAGTAACTAATGACTTGTTGGGTCAAGATAATCTCTGGTGTACATACTTGTAAAGGATACAGTACCTTTGATTCAGTACAATTATTTGGGTGGCAAAATTATAATATTTGTCATGCTTATAGAAATTATAGCAGAAAAATAAAAAAGAGAACACCATAGCATCCCTTTGAAAGACACAATATTTTATTATTTCTAAAAAAACAGTATGGCAGAAGCCCCTTTTGTTCATGCTTACAATTGATTCTGAAGAAATTTATCTTCCCTCTTTGCCATTCCTTCTTACTTTCAAAGATATCTACAATACGTTCCTCCTGGAACAAGATGTTGCTAAGTTTTCATCCATCTCAAGCAAAACCAAATATGAGATGCTTTTTTATACAGAACAATATAAAAATGTAGGTATCTCACAAACATACCTGTTTATAGGAAAATAGTGCTAACACTTACTGTTCTTTAAGTCCTTCCACTGGAAGCAAGAGAGTGTAAGTCCTTTCATCTCTTGTCAAACACCTTCAAATTTTTGCTCAGATAATAGCAAGTTACTATTACAAATTTACCATTTATGACAGTAGACAGTTCTCATGACAGACTGTCTCTCTTACTTTTGGGAAGACCAAACTGTATCCATTTGAAAAGGAAACTACCAGGTGCTTGCTTCTGATGTTTACTAGATTTCTGTGCAGGTTGTGAGGCAGAGCTGGCAACTCAGTGTGCAGATGAAGGACACAGTTCTTAAACAGGTGAAACGAGTTTCTGCAAAGATTGGCTCTGGAAAAGTCTCGTGTCATTTTTCTGGTCAGTGTCCTTTCCTTCCACTTGACAGAGCCCACAGTTTTAGAAAGGACTCCAAATCTGGCAATTTTGCACTTGATTTTGTTCTGACAGCTACAGTGTACCAACTGTTGAGGCTGCTTGAGTGTCAAGCATTTCTCCTGATTCTTCTGGTTATTCTACATGATAGGAGAAAAGTCACTTCTGTTTGGCTTTACCACATGTTGAAACACAAGCAAACAATAACTCCTTCAGAAAAGGGGCTACAGCCTAAAATTGATGAGCATTGAATTAATAAGTTTTTAGTTAACAATCCTGTTTGAAAATATCTTGTTAAAGTGTTGGGTATGTCTGCCATCCTGCCTCTCACACAGTTTCTCTTTTGCTCATCCTTTGCAGTCTTTCCTGAGAATTTTTTCTTTGTCTAAAATATGGGCGTACAAAGGTGTGTAATGTGGAAGTCTGCTACACTACAAGCCCTCTAAACAAGGACCTGCAGCCAGCTGGCTCCTGGTAGCAGGATGCTGACACACTGTTTGTCTGCCTGTCATAGGCATGTGCCATCACCCTGCTTAACCCCTCTTTTACACCCCTAAAACAGAAAATGCTCATTGGCAAAGTTCTCAAAACCTTGTTTATCAAATAAAGAAAAGCTTTCATCCGAATTTGAACATTTAAGGGCTTCTTACCCATAGACCAGTCACTACATAGAAAAGTCATTTGTTCCAAGGGACATGGCATCAGTGCCCTCCAACAGCAGCCAGGAGTTCTGGTCTTTCCCCATGGTCACTGCTCAGGATTGACAGCAAATTGCTCTGACATGGTCCTCAGTGCTTTAGTATGATGCCCAAGTACTTGAGGCACCTAAGTTTGAAACAGCCAAAGTCCTTTTATAATATGGACAAAAAATTTATGGGGATTCCTTACTTTTTTTTTTGTTGTTCATTAGACCATCTCAACACCTCTATGGTCATTTTATAAAGTAGATCCTGGGTTCCTTCTCCAGTTGTTTTTCTGAGCAGAGGTGAAGCAAGAGCTTTTCCAACCTTCCTTTTTCGCCAGAGATATTCACAAAACAGGCCTCCCTTGCTGTAATAATAGTCTGCTTAGATGACTGTCCAGTCTCCCTGACATCCTAGGCAGCGCTAAACCCTACATCTTCCTATAGTCTTTGGGAAATAAGCTAACACATTTTACTTGAACACTAGTGGAACAATGCTAGGACCAAATCTTGCTCTTAAAAGGCCAATATAATCTATTTCATAGGTCTATGACAAATTACTGAAATAAAATATATTAGTAATATTTGACAGAGAAACTTGCCCACGACCTAACCAAGGGAGTGTGGTTTGCCCATGACATTCATTAGAACCACTTTAGCTCACAAAGTATAATCAGGAGTATATTTACCTTACATATCCTTTGAATATATGGCTTACAGCATAATCTCTGAAGTAGCATAATATAAGGCTTATACACACTGGACATGACAGGAAGCAAGCAGAAGACTGTTTTTACTTATAACCATGTAATGGGTGTAGTTATTCAGAGTGTGATTTGAATTTCAGAAGAAAAATCAGTCATTGCAAAGTAGAAAAATGAACATAATATTTTAAATAGAGAAATAAATATAAACTTCCTTTTCCCTTGGAATTTTCTCCAAATAAGAACTCCAGTCTGCTGGAGAGTAGCCACCACAGTGATACCAAGCAAAGTCCAAATGGCAAATTATCAGTGGAGAACAAAAGCAAGTGGTCCTAAGGACACGTGCACGACCTTGACTCTGCCTGTGGCTTGTAGTATGCAGCTGCTACGTGTGATTCTCGTTGAGAGCTGCTACGTGTGATTCTCGTTGAGAGAGGAAACAGAGTTGTGCACTGTCCTGAGGGAATATGTGTGCTGTTTATATATGGTGCTGAAAGGCAAGAGGGTGAAGTACGGCTTGTAGAGCGCTGGGGAGGATATGAAATGATTGAAGATGTGTGTCCTCATGTGTGTAATAGCCTCTGTTGGGTTGAGGGGCTGGGTGGGGGGAGGGAAAGAATTAAAGAATAGGAAGGCACTCCTAATGGGTTCTCTATTTTCTCTTCAGCAATCAACAGCACTAGAAGAGCTCCATCCTCTCCATTATGTTTTGACGTATTTTTCTTTGTTTATACAGGTTTGCAGGCTCATATATTTTTGTTACATATGTGGAAGAAGATACAGAAAGTTCTGTCTCATGAAAATCAAACAGCTGCTACAGATACCATAAAATAATTTTATATTGAATTTGAGTTGACTTTATATCTATCTGTCTGTTAAGGGCCCTATCATTCTTTTGGTTGATGGTCATTTCTTGAAAACTCCTGTATGAGTTGCTATTAATAAATAACAATGGGTTGAAAACAACTGATGCTTAATACTCACTTTCCTCTGTCTTGAGAAAAAGTGGCTTTTTTTCAATTGTTACAAGAGTGACATTTTTCAATAACTGCTGTTCCCTAGCTACCCCTTTATATTTATCTTGTGACTGTGTTTTCCTGTGGGAGTGGACAGATGACATAATTTAAAGACCAGGTGTGAAGTTCGGTTGGCCAAATGCAGTCTGCGCCATTTCCACGCCATCTGAGCAACTTTCATGTAAGTGGCAGGTTTTCCATGAGACTGGCTTGTTAAGTCAATGAAATCATGGAGGACACAGGTATGGCTTCCATGGCTGAGAAGAAGAAATAAAGAACAGTGGAATGTTTCTGCTTGTAGTGAAGATAAATTTTGGCCAAAGGACTCTGAGATGATGGCAAAGCAGAAATAAAACTTACCGATAAATAGTTAGAAAATCGACTGCAATTACTGCCCTGTGAATCCAAAAGTATTTGACTTAATACTAATGATCTTGATACTGGTACTGAACCATAACTAATGTTACAAATTTGCAAAAATTAAAAGAACATTGCCTAAAATATCAATGTGTCCTAACACCAAGGTCATTCTGAAATGATATGGCTCTTGTCTAGCTACTCAGACAACACAGGAAAGATCTTTCTCTAGCAGCCTCTACCAAACTAACTGTAGATTTACTTAGTCTACAAAGATCATTGACAAATACTCTAATGAAGCATTTTTCCCATGATTACTTTAGCCCTTGGTGCACTCATAGATCCATGATGCAGAGTATCACCCGTGGCAAATGTCCTCTGCTCCCTTGCTGTTCCCCCCCACATACCCAGATAAGCTTCACCCCCTCTCCCAGCTTACCAGCGGCTGTGCTGAAGCACACCCTGAGAGCCCAGCATACAGACAGGTTTCCTCGAATGCTCAGCCTGGCTCGAACTCTGTGGTCAGGGAGTGCCCTGAGGTGCAGCCTTCTGTCTCTTCCCCAAAGGCTGATATTGCCATCCCTGAGGATGCTGAGGAGCCAAGGAGAAAGCCAGTTCCTCCTAAAGACTAAGGCCATCCAGCTATTCAACAGTAATCCCCAATGCAGAAATAAGCTAATCGCCAAACCAAAAGTAGCACTGTCACAGCATGCTGCAGAGTACAGATCAGGATAGTACAGGGTGCAGTCTGAGTCCCAACTCCAGCAAGACAAGTTTGCAAAAATGTCGTTCTCATTATTTTTTGTTTACCTATAATCACATATTTCTAAATTTAACATCACTGTAGAATCGAGGTACCAAATAAAACACCAGCTACGTTGTACCAGAGGTACCAACTGAATGCTCACCGGAGCCTGCATCTGTGAGGTATTTGAAGAACGGCTGCATCAGTAAGCAGAAAAAGACCTCCATTCACTCCACTCAGCCATCTAGTCTTAGATCCATTGTATTTCTGTTCTTGAGGAGAACCATCTAAAGCACATTTCAGGGTAAGTTAAGGCTGTTTCTTATCACAGGATGGCATATAAGAATATGAATTTCTTCTAATACTTTCACACAAGATTTGTAACGCACATACTCTCTTTTTATCCCTATGTACCTTTACTTGCAAATATTAGATATAACAAACAACCTGGTGGGCTT
>Ga0065711_1028196_pt1:0-12500 | contig 43040 bp, 16 predicted proteins | sample Hoacrofraction12_FD_59098 | JGI IMG/M metagenome (GOLD analysis project Ga0065711, IMG submission 59098) | Hoatzin crop microbial communities from Cojedes, Venezuela - Epithelial fraction 12 v2 (version 2) | ecosystem: Host-associated > Birds > Digestive system > Esophagus > Crop... | reverse complement strand
CTATTTTATTATATCTCATAATTACTCCCTAGAACAGCAGAAGGAAGGCTGGTCTTACTTTTTAGGGAGGAATATTTTAAGTAATTCATCAGAGCTGCTTCTTTCAGTAATCTGAAACAGCTTTTCTGCTTACATATAAAAACTTTCAGATGCAGACATCCTGCAGCAATTCAAAGGTGGGAGAAAAAGCTATTAGGCTCCCTGAAAATACTGCGAAACTCCATTTTGTGGACATTGAAAGCTTTCATTACTGGCCCTGGGTAGCACGAAATGTATTTGCCTACTTCTCATTTGCCAACAACCTTCCAAAGGAAATCTAAGCATCCCAGTCTGAAGTTTAAAACCCAGGGCTCCTTTCAGCTCGTGCAGGTGAGACGGGCTAAGGGGTGAGCAGGGTGTCTGTAAAGCTCAGGCACGGCACAGCTCTGTGTGCCAGCTCACTGCCCCCACCCCTACTTTTAAATTGTTTTTACTTCATTTATTTAAATGGCACTGCACTGGTTGAATTTTAAAAAAAAAGGCTGCTGGGTTGGGGAAAATAAGCTTGAAAACAAACATTTACTGTTCAGTGGATGAGTGTGAAACCAAAATGCCAGAACAAAGCCAAGATACCGAGAGCTTTTTAAGCCTCATTGACAGTCCTCCTGTGGTTTAAAAATACGTTTAAAAAGAATTAAATCTAACAACACATTTTAAAATAATCAAAGAAAATTGTATTGGAAATAGACATCCCATACACACAATAAATTGCCTAGCCACATTTTTAAATTAACCACACAGTGTGATGTATAAAAATCAGCAATAACATTTTACAATTCTAATAATAACATGCAGTCTGCAGGCGTGTGATTCAGAACACATTCCTTGGGAATGTATTTGGCCTTTGGCCCTGTGTCTCATAGGGCTCCTGAGGAGAGAGCAGCATGCCTATAAATTTATGACTGGATTACCTGTCATGTGTTATTCCTTACCTAATTGTTTCTGTAACCTATTGTTATCCTTATTATTGTTCTTTCCCATTATCCACTTAGGACTGCTTAATGTATGTGTTACAGGGGAAACAATGGAATTTGGGTCAACACTGTGTTTTTCATAAAAAGGCTGTTTTTTTCCCAAAATACAAACAATATGGCTATGAATATTTCATCTTCCATATACTAAATTTTGATTCACATTTAAACATTGATTTCAAATATATTTTTTTCCTTTTATGGTTAATACAGAAACAAGAGCTGTAAATTAGAGCTGGATTCTGGGGAGAAAAAAAATTGCCCTCTGCTCAGGACCCCACAAGGCTGGATGTCTGGAAACAGTTGGAGGGGATGGAGCAGAGAAGTAGATGCACACAGGGCTGCTGGTAGGCAGAGATCAGAGAGCATGCAAGGGCTCAGGCAAAAGCAGCAGCAGCCTGGAGTCTAAACAGAGGGAAAGGCAGGGAAGGAGATAGTCACACAAGGAGAGCAACCACCTCCTTCGTCCACAGCCACAGACTCCCACTCCTTCCCGGACGGCTCCTCCGGCTGTCCCCAAGCACCTGCACCACACTGCCGGAGTGTGTTGGCTCTGGCTCTGCTTTTGCCCTTCACCCAGCTCACAGTGTGCCCTTTACCCTCTCAGACAGCTTGGTGTGATGGATCTTGATGACATTTAGCCAGAATTTTCTTAAACTTTACGTTTAATTTAAAATCATCCATGAATGCATTCAGGTGACTACTTCCCTGGTCACAGATATAAATCTGCTGTCAATAATAGTGGAAAAGGCAACTGTAAGTAAATTTCTTCAACTGTTGAGATTTATGTCTGCTGTTTCCCACTAAATCTGTGGTAGTACGATGAGAAAATCTTTCGAACTGGTAGAAAGCATATCATTAGTACATGCAATCTTTTGCACAGCTGTAGTACTTTCCAATTAAACAGATCACAAATTTGACAAAGCCTATCTGAGCACTTTATAATTTTTAAATATAATGTCTGATCTTCATCGCATGAGGTGGAAAGGGATTATGCCATCATATATGTGGTGAAATTAGGATATAGCAAGGGTAACCAATTTGGACAAGGACATAAAAATACACAGGCCACAGCCACTTGCTCCTAGAGGCTTATCTGGCAACTCAAGGCAGAGAGAAGTAAAAGCAATGCAATTAAAAAAAATGGGGTTTTTTGTTTAAAACATGTGGCAGCTATGTCTGTTTAAAAAATGGAGTCAGACTTCCTTGGGAGAGAGTATTCTATAGACACCTATAAAAGGCTTCTTCAATGCGATCTGGAAACACCTGATATTGTAGTCATGACACTGCATGGAATGAACCAGGCTTTTTCAACACAGCAATTCAGGTGGAATGTATTTTAGAAATAAGTATTTTCTTTACCTGTTTTAGGTCACATGCTATAGCCTAGAAGTTTAGGATATTTATTTAGTACATCATATTAAACTATTTTATGTTTTGCCTTCAAAGCACTGTAATGGAAAATCATATCACACAGCAGCTTCTGCCCACGCTCACTAGCTAGAATCATAATAGCATTTGTTAATGTATACTATCTAATGGACTTTTAATTCCCTTATAATTTAGGGAGTTGTAAAGAGAAAGAAAAAATGCTGAGGAAGAATATGAGGATATCTGTATTCAGCAGGATTACATTCAGAATTTTTGAAGCTTTAATTTCTAGGAAAAAGTAGATTTATGTTTATGTCAGAATAGCATTACCATTACCTCTTTTAGAGAAAAGTTCACTTTAAACTCTGTGGAAAAGAATTTCCTCTTTCAGAGACGGTTTTGTACAAAAAAAAAAAAAAATCTCAGAAAACAGCCCCTGCTTACCTTCCTTCTTGACTGATTTCCTCCAGGTTGACAGGATGATCAGTTTGGAGAGCCAGCTTAGGTTCACATGAAAGTGGAAAAATCTGAATTATTCAGTCATTGAGGCACAAGAAAGGTCTCCTCTCTCACCAGTTTTACAGCTTTTTTACTCCACTGAGCTAAGTCTGGGAAGAAAGTAAAGCGATCAAGCAATTTACAGTAAGCTCTGTTTTACTGCATGCTGTAGAAAATAAGCATGTATGATATTATAGATATTCTGTCCAAAAAAATCCATCTTATTAAATTGTTACCAGGTTTGTTTTTAAATTGGTAGAGGTAGAACTCTTATTTAAAATCATGTTTTAAAGTGACCTGAAATAACTTCTGTGTTTAAATGCACATCATAGCTCTAAGCTGCAATGACTCTGGACATTCCTGGGCTAGGTGCAACTTCTGTTTGTCCCATTAGAAAGCCAGAAATAGTCTTTCCAGAGGTAGAAATCATATGTTTTTAACTCTTACCAATCACAAATACCAGATCTTAAACCTGTCACTGATGTTGGAAAGTATATTAGGCATAATGGAGCTCTAGCTAGTGTAATTTTGGAGAGGAAATTCTCCTTTTTACTGGAAGATAATTCATTCTAGCCTCTTGTTTCTTTGAAACATGGCAGCTCAGTGCTTTGGCATGTTAAAGAAAGCATATGTTGAAGTACTGTGATGCATCTTATATTACAAGTATAGTGGAAAGGCTAGCTAGGCTGGAAACACTGGCTCCAGTCTGAAAGCATTTAATCTTTTCCTTATATTTAAGCATGTGCTTTGAGATGGATGTCTCATGCTTGGAGTTAAGGACTTCTTACATTTCACTGGAAATTTCTTCTGCAGAAATTACCTAAAATTACTAGGACAAAAGCTACATATTAAACATAAACAAACTTCAAATTTTAATTCCATTACCTTGAGTAGAGAAAGGGCAGAAGAAATGGAGAATTCTCCATCCTTTGAATACTTGTACACCCAATCGGCATTGCCCCAGTATGGAGAACATAGACACATCATTTCTGCAGCATCTCTCCGGAAGTTGATGGACACCCCAATAAAGGAAACTATCTCACTGATCTGGAGATGTAGCTATCTACAAAGCTGAGTATATGATGCACCGCAAAGAAAACATCTTATATTTCCCAGTGCAGACAGTAATTTTTTCTTGCATATGAACAGTAAGAATCCTAACCTGATCATTATAATGGATGCATACCCCTGGAAATATTAATCCCATCTTACAAAAGCATTTGAATGCATCTTTGATTTCTTTAAGTCCTCGAATACTTTGCTGGGTTAAGGCTCAAGCAAGTATTATATGCAACAGAATTAATTCTGGTTTATGTATATTTGTGTGTGTGTGAGTAACTCTGTTTAGGTCAAGTAAAATAAATGCAAAGACAAGCATGTTAGAAGCAAAGTGACCCTTTAGAAGTCCTAAAAAATTACTCTTGCAGTCCATAGTCCAACATTTAATAACGCTGAACTTGATAAGGGATCTCAGAACCTGAAGAAGGAGATCTGAAAGGCACCTTTGTAGAAAACAATTGATTTGCTTCATTTCATTGAAATGGCTAATGCTTTGATGGTTCATATTTACAATAGCTTGTCCTGTTCTTCAATGGAGTTGATATGTTGGAGTCTTTAACACCATAAACTTGATCAAAACTTCCTGGGTAATAAACAGAGCGGATTTAAGATGTGAGCCCCCTCCCCATCATGCTACTGCAGCCCATCTGTGTGCCAATTTGTAACTAAAGACATCAAGAAATGTGTTCTTCATGCTCAGATGCCCTTGGTAGTTGAAAATAGTTCTGAGAGCTCAATATGCAAACTGGGTTCAGAATCTGAAAGACTTCAGAGTGAAAGATTTGACCTTCCATAGCAAAGGCTGTAGTTTGGCTAAGTCCGTTACCGAAAGTAGAGTTTTTACACGCCTCACAATGCGATCTGGATTTTACATTGTGCCCGGCTTCAAAAAAAAACCCCAACCTTCTCCCTGTCTTTGAGAAAAGGGTAAATGTCTTCCCACCATCCCAGAATTTACATCAACAGGCAAAGTTTCCATGATCATATACAGCTCTGTTTGGGGGATAGAGGGGGGGGTGTGTGACTGAAGGTTTTGGCAGCAGAAAATGGAAACTGACTTCTCACTCCCTGGTTTGAACTAGTGTTAAGTGATTAGAAAACAATGATTTCCCCCCACCAAAAGCTGGTTTTGTCTTCTGTGAAGATATTTGACGGTGTCACCGCCACTCCTCATTTATGAGAGCTCTGATCAGATGTGCAACATCTCCACAACTGCCCTCCCGAGCAACCCCTTCAAAGGGACGCTGGGCTAGCTAGAGACAGAGGGCAGTCTGCTACCATCACACATGAGAAGCATCACTCCCGCACTTTGCAATCTGTGTGTCATGATCGGACATTTTGGCAGGACTTCTTGGAACTTTATCTCATCTGATTTCATCTCATCTCTCTCTCCTCACTCTGTCTGCTCTGTTAATTATTTATTTGTCAAAAAAGTAAACAATGGGATAAAATAACACATAACTCTTAGTCTTGTAATGCTGTAATAACAGTATGGCAATTGGATTTGAGAACGAGATAAATACGCTACGAGCAATGTTACTTATCACAGACTTTCTATGCTGGGACTTTCTACCAACAATGTTTTTTCTCATGCTAAATTTCAAATCATTTTTTAAAATTTAAATTAGTAATCATATTTATGTCTTGACTGTTAAAGCTACCTCCTTACTCACCATCTCAAGGGTATTTCTGAGACTTAACAACTATAGACTACTTATAATAGAGAATTATAGTTGTAGTACTTGCTGCTTTCACGTTTCATTTTGTCACTTATTTGCTTGCAAATCATTGAAGGCCACATCTGAAAACATTTTTAAGCATGGAGATATGCAGATAGGTGTCTAGTGTTATTTTTTCATACACATTCAGTGCCTGACTCCCATAAAACCAGTAACTTTATAAAGCTGGCTCAGAATCAGAGCCTCCATCACGATATTTCAACATCTATATTTCTTTGCATGACTACAGACTTATTAAATTCTCTCACCAAAACCTGGCCACATTCAAGATATTGCCATTAACCCCTATAAAGAAAAATTTCACTTTTTTCTTATCTACCGTCACATCTTAAAATTTCCATAAAAAGGGGAACAAACAAACAAAAATGCAGATAACTGACTAAACTAATAACAGACAACAATGGAGAGGTTTTCTTGCAATAACAATAGTTATTCTTTGTTATAGAACTATAGGGATGGTGCCCTTCTACCTGCCTTGGTTTAAAAAGAAATTTGTAGGAAATGTTAAAGCCTAAGGACTGTTAAAAAAAGGACCCCGTGACTTAGGAAAAAAAAATGGGGAAAATGGGGAAAAAAAGCACAATATGTTTTGCCCAATGTGCTTCAGTGTAGCAGCTTTATGGACTAGTGTTCCTAAATATGAATTGCCTTTCCTCTGTTTGTGCAAGTCTGGCTGTCCTTTTGACTCCCCTAATTGCATGCATTCTTTTAGCAACATGCTTGATTGGATCAAAGTGTAGCTTAATTGTGTTGTTCTTTTTCATAAAGAAAGTTATCTGAATTGCTGGAAATGAAAACAGATTTATTTTCCAATAAAAGTAAGTCTATGTGTCTGGTCTTCAAGAAAGACTATGCTCTCTATCTGTTGTTATGTTGCTCAGTAAAAATAAATACACTGATTTTTAGTAGCAGTTTTCATATAATAATTAAGTTAACTAATAAGAAAAGCATGAAAAAATACTAGAAATAATTATAACAACAAAACCTCCTACAAATTAAAGAAAATGTCTAATGCAGGTGAGTAGAAAAAAGGGTTAAAAAAAATTGCAAGAATTCAAGAAGCTTAGATGACTTTGGAAACACAGATCAAAAACAAAGAGACTGGAAGTATAATTAACTCCATTACTGCTCAGTCAAATGAAAACAGCTGTGACACCCCATCTTATTTATGACAGCAGCAAATAGCTCTATTCCCTTGCTGGTTATTGCTGTAGGACAGCAGTGGTTCTACAGCAGGTGAAATAGAAACAAGCTGCTAATATTTATGTCACCAGATCAGGTTATGGATACAAGATTTATGAAAAAGTTCCATAAAAATATCTAAGTAGCTTTTATATCTTCCTGCAGCAATCTTTTTCCAATAGCAAACTAAATATCTCTTTATTAAATATGATCCTACACTCTGAGTAGTATTTTGGCACAAAGGCAGCTGTTCCACAGCTAAAGATGAGAACATGTTTTCACTGCAACCCCAGGTTTTGTTCAGTCTAAAACATAAATAAAAAGTCATTTAGGTCTCAAAACCACTCCGTTTTTGTAGATCCAGTGACTTTGTCACTGTGGGATGGGATACATGGTATCTTAATAATAGAACTGTTTGCTATACTTCAGGGAGCCTGGGTTTGCTTTTAAAAGTATGGAAAGCAAGCAAGAAAAATAGTTTTCACATTAAAGCCCTTATTTTATTAGCAAATGTCATTAAATCAGATGCTACCTACTTCGATATAAAAAAAAACATGAGAGTGGGCAGAAGATTTCCTAAAGCAGTTTTTTATCCTGCAGATTTAATCACTGTGCTTCCTACACCTAATCAGTCTTACTTCTTACTCAGACAAACTGCCCATTAAATAATGACTGAGAAATAAGGCTGTCAATAACAGGACAGAAAATAAAGCAAGCACTTCACTGCTAACCTTTTTATCCTCTCCCTGCTCATCAACCTCCCTTCTCCCATTCCCCTCCAGTTTTGGTGCTGCCTATACTCCCCAGCTCCACGGTGTGTTGACGCTTGCTTCCCACCTCAGCGCCTACCTCCATCCCCACAGATCCAAACCCATTTATTTCCCCACCCCTCTTCCATCACGCACCAGGAATTTGTTCTCTAATCACCTCACTTTCGTCCTATGTGGCCAGATCCCCCTCAACAGCCACTGCCTTCCAGGGGCTTAGAGGAACCCTGTCATCCCTCTGAGAAAAGGTCACCTCCTCCACCTGCCCCACAGGTGTCACGCCAGGGACCTGAGTGGCACATGAGGCTCCCAATCCCTCTCCTGATGCAATGGCTTATGCCCAAATGTTCCTTCCCACCCCTCCCACTGTCACTCTTCTTCCCCTCTTTGTGAGTGTTCAATATAAAGAGTAACATCAGGAACCAGTCTCTGGGGTATGGCTCTGCTGGAATACTTCTACGGTGCTGTGCCACCATCCCTGAGTAACGCAGGCATAATGGAGTAGCTGAAGTTGGGCTTCTGACAGACAGACACCATATGTCTTTGTGTCTCCCATCTGGTTCTTGCATTTTTATTTTAGTATTTCTCCAAAATTAACAGTGTTGACAATATTCCCTGTGATCTGTTGGAACCACCAACTGCATAACCAAACAGAAATGCCATCAAGATGGCCACAAGGATTTCAGATGCAGGTAGAGAAAAATTTGCCCTTTTTCTACCACACAGTCACAGAATCACACAAAATCACAGAATGTTAGGGGTTGGAAGGGACCTCTGGGTGTCATCTAGTCCAACCCACCTGCCAAAGCAGGGTCACCTACAGCAGGCTGCATAGGACCTCGTCTAGGGGGCTTTGAATATCTCCAGAGAAGGAGACTCTGCAGCCCCTCTGGGCAGCCTGTTCCAGTGCTCTGTCACCCGCAAAGCAAAGGGGTACTTCCTCATGCTCAGCTGCAACTTCCTATGCCTCAGTTTGTGCCTGTTGCCCCTTCTCCTGTCGCTTGGCACCACCGAAAAGAGTCTGGCCCCATCTTCTTGACACTCACCCTTAAGATATTTAGAAGTATTTATAAGATCCCCTCTTAGTCTTCTGTTTTTCGGGCTAAACAAGCCCAGCTCCCTCAGCTTTTCCTCGTAGGAGAGATGCTCCAGTCCCCTCACCATCTTCGTAGCCCTCCGCTGGACTTTTTCCAGTAGCTCCTCATTTTTCTTGAACTGGGGAGCCCAGAACTGGACTCAGTACTCCAAATACAAATATGTGGATCTAGAAGGATCCATCCTAGCTTCCCTTTCACCAAAAATCATATGCAGAAATAGGCTGAGTAACTACAGATGTATTTAGGTATTTCATTATGTACAAGCACAGTACAGACCACAATGATCTTCCGCTGTGGTCTCATCATTATACCTTTACACAACCCTTTTTTGCACCTTCCACAAGAAATGACAGACATGTGCTGGCCTGTAACATCTTGTTACTGCCTAGTTTTGAAGACATATTTTGGTCCCAACTCTCACAATGATTTATGAGAGAGAACGCAGGAGTGAAACGCAGGGCCTGACAAAGCTACGAGTAACACTCCAGCTGGCCTCAGCGGTACTAAGGTTGACTGGCTGGCAGTCCTGCAGGCACGTGCACAGCAACCATGTTAAGACAACTCGGCATTGTCACACTAACATTAAGCTGCTGCTTTCAGCAATTCCACGTTGCAAATGCTTTGCCTCAGTCTGGCAAATTATTTGTCCAAGTTTTGAGTAAGAGTGGGAATATTTGTAGTTTTTAACTCACAAAAGGATGAATTTCTCCTCTGTTTACTTCCTGCATGATGGAGAAGCGGCACTGGAGACCAGCAGGAAAAAGTACAGCAAACATATTTTCTAGCCCTCATCTTACAGAACAAAATTCCTCATTCCTGTCTAGTACAAAGATCTAGACCCACGAGACAATTTGTGCAAGCAATGCAAAGAGGTACTGAAATCATGAACACGGTAAATGCTTGCCTGGAGTTGGACCACAAATCAAACTCTCCCAGACCTCACTGAAGCCCCAGAAGCTTTCCCTGCTTCCAGGAGAGACCCTGCATTTCTTGGCTTTCTCAGTCTCCCTGCAGCACAGCAACACCATCACAGCTGCGAAGGCAATGCGCTGCGGCCGGCCGTGCCGGGCTTCCCACAGAGTCGTCCCTGTGGACACTTCCCAGAGAGCTCCAGGACAAATGAGCTGTGGGGCCCCGGCAGCCAGAGCCACACAGGGTCTCTTTCTGCCACAGTGTCACTCTGAGAAGACTCAGAAGTAGAGTTTTTACTTTTGCCTTTGTGGAGAGGCTCAGATTCTAAAAATTATTATGAAATTCCATTTTTGCTTCTTCTTTCTGTGCAAGTTATTTTGTTATGGAAAACTGCAGCCAGCTCTAGGTAGCTCTTTGCTCTGTAAGAGGCTCCCAAGAAAAGAGAAGCATGGAAGATTCAGAGCACGAAAAACTAAATGAAAAACTAAAGTGGTCAAAAGAAGGGCTGGGTACAAGGGATGCTGCAAAGGGTATGCCACTGGCAAGGCCAAATACCTTCAAACCTTTGGTGAGGACCTGGCACCTGCACAGAGAGGGCTGATATCCCTCAAGCTAAGGAGCTGTGCACCCTGTTGACCGACAGCCAGAGGAGCGCAGGACAGCCAAGATACCTTTAAGGGCACCACGAACCCAGGTTTGGGTTGCTGAATCAAGCTCAGAGAGCTGACAGCGAGCCCTGGACCGCCTTCTCAGGAAAATGTCCTTCTCTTGCCTTCTGCAAAAGGTTGTGGCCAAACCAAAGAACACGGTTGACATGGTAATATATGTGTTGATAGAGCAGATGTCTTCACCACATCATTCTCACTATTTTGTAGCTTCCCAACAGCACGACTATAAATTTTCCTATATTGTAATGGCAAAATTAGATGACCCTAACAGTCATTCATGAAGAAGCATACGAGGCTACCAACAATCAGCACAGGAATAAATTATTTTGTAACCTTAATGTCAAATCCACACAGAAAGCAGATTCACTGCTTCTGGCATATCTTCCTGAATTTGGCCTATAACCTAAAGACAGGCAATGTTTGAAAATAAGAAACAAGAAATACAGACTGCCCTGGGACAACTGTGTTGATCTTTCAGGAACATAATCAAGAGAAGAATGTAGTCTATGAGGTATTCATGTTTTTAGAAATTAAATAGTTGTTTTCTTAAAATAAATATGATGGCATTTAATATAATTTATCCAGAGAGTAGAAACATAATAGTACTCCAAATCAAAACACAGGAGCTAAAAATAAAATTAAAAACCACATTTGAGTAAGACATACTGTACTTAGTTAAAATAATAGCTAAATGTCAGCTTATATTTCTATGTAGGAACATCTTTGACCTGCAAAAGACTACAAAAATATTTTGTCATTAATATAAGGGAGCTATATTAACTCCATTTAGTGAAAGGAAAAAGAAAAAAGACTTTTAATTAACAACTGTAAATTGCTTATTAACCTCAAAATAAATTAATTTCTTTATCTGCCTCTAGTCCACATCACTGAGATGGCAATAGTAATTAAAAAACAGATAAATTGTTTAAAAAAGTCCATACTTTAATATACTTAGGCAACCTGAGTTTGTGTGCAACAACAGAGATATTAAAAACCACCACACTGATAAGATTCTGCTTTAAAGAGGAGACCTCATATGCCAACTTTCAACAGAGAGTGATTTCTTAAAGTCAAGCCATAAACCCTAAAACTGGGATTTCACGGAGACACTATAATTTATAATACTTCTGCAGTTTTCAATTATTCAGATGCTCATGGCCCAACAAATTGAATAATGAATGGAGTAATGAATTGAACCCTGACAAGATGATAACAGAAAATATTATGAGTAGTCAATACACAGCGGAACGCACTTACAGAAAGATCCCTCAAAGAAATAACTTGTTTGAAGGACATATTTTCTCTTGAAATCCAAAAGCCTTGCAGGAAAATGTGTGCAGGAGTTGCCATTAACAAATAACCACTAAAGGCATAAACCTGCAGAACAGTATATTTCTAGTGACCGAACTGTGAATCATAATCATAAATAGGCCAGTTATATTTTCTGTGGATGTAGGTTATGCATTTCATTATTGCTTTTTTTCCCTCCCTCTAATGCCACAGAGAGAGAAAAAGAATGGCCATATAAATTCTTAAACACTTTAGCTGCAGGCTTAGCCTTGGAGGTGTGATAATATTCCACAGATGCTAAAACACACAGGTCTTAACAGTATTTAATACATTTGCATCAACACTGCAAGCCAGAAACATAAATAATAAAAATGATAAATATACTATTCAAAAATGGTGATAGGTAATGCACATTTGTATCTCCCAGCTAGTATTTAAAGGAGCAGTGCAGGTAGCCAGCAACTGCCGCGCTTAAAAAAAAAAAAATTACACAGGTTAAAAAAAAAAAAACCAACATTATTCTGCATCAGTAAATAGACAGGTAACTTATCCTACATATTAAAATTTTATGAGACATTGACCACTGCTTCACACTAAGGTAAACAACACTGCCTTCCAAAAACTGGCCCCGAACTTTCTGCTAAAAATCAAAATAAGCCTTTCATGGAAGTTTGGAAAATACTGGACTAACTATAAGAGAAAAAAAAAGGCCTTGATTCCTGTCAGAGTAGATCCAAACCCAAAGCCAGTTATTCGTGGCATGTTTCACTTGAATGCACCCTCTGAGGGTGACGGAGCACTGGAACAGGCTGCCCAGGGAGGTTGTGGAGTCTCCTTCTCTGGAGATATTCAAGACCCGCCTGGACAAGGTCCTGTGCAGCCTGCTGTAGGTGACCCTGCTTCGGCA
>Ga0065711_1028195_pt1 | contig 43042 bp, 28 predicted proteins | sample Hoacrofraction12_FD_59098 | JGI IMG/M metagenome (GOLD analysis project Ga0065711, IMG submission 59098) | Hoatzin crop microbial communities from Cojedes, Venezuela - Epithelial fraction 12 v2 (version 2) | ecosystem: Host-associated > Birds > Digestive system > Esophagus > Crop | place... | reverse complement strand
GTCCTTGGCGCCGAGCCGCTGCCGCAGTTGCTTCTCGATGCCCGTCTTCGTCAGATTGGGGTTGCGGTTGGGATTGAGCAAGCAGGAAGTGGTGGTGAGGATGTTGCCCTGCTCGTCCACCTCAATGCTTCCGCCCTCGAGCACGAAGTCCAGTTCGTCGATGTAGTCCGCTTTGGAAGGGGCATAGCGCTGCTCAATCTGCGGCAGCACGTTGAGCGAAATGGCATTGTCGTGCTGCGCTTCGAACTTGCCGCCCCAGCCGTTGAACTGAAAGTCATGGAGTTGCGCGCGGCCATTGTCAATGGTCGTGAGGAAAGCGTGGTCGCGTGCCCAAGTGTCGTTGATGGGGCAAAGCGATTCGCTGACCACAAACACGGGTTCAAACCGCTCAATGGTTTGCTGCAGTTGCTTGTAGGTCGTGGTGATTTCGTCGAGCATGTAGCGCCAATCGGTGTGCTCGCTGGGCCAAGTGAGTTGCACAAACGCCTGTTCGTGCCATTCTGGAGGGAAATACATAATCTGCTGTTGTTTACCAGTTTGCCACAGTGGCGTTGAAGATTTGGTCCACGATGTCGTCAATGATTTGCTGCACCAGTTCCTCCTGCACATCGTTGAGTTGCTGGCTGCTGTCGTACTCCGCATTGGCCGAAAACGGTTTCTCAAAGTCCTCCTCGTGGTTCGTGTTGTTCGTGTAGCGCACGTTAACCGTCATTTTCAGGCTGGTCTGCGCACTGTATCCGTCGGACGAGATGGACTTGTTCGTCTGGCTGTACTCCGTGATTTCGCCCTCTAGCTGCAAGTCGCCGTTCTGCTTCAGCACCTGCAGTTTCGTTTTGTTGGCATACTCGTCGTTGAGCGAGTTGTAGAACATCGACTCCATGGGCGCCCAGACGTAGGCGCAGCGGATGGGGAACTTGCCGATGCTGATGCTTTTCACCTTGTCGTAGTCAATGTTGCTCGACGAAAACGACACGCTCACTTTGCACGCGGCAAGCACTGCAGCGGCCAGCGCAAGGCAGATAATCAATCCTTTTCTCTTCATTTGTCCAAGCCAAGTTCTTTAATCTTTCGGTAAATCGTGCGCTCGCTGATGCCCAGCTCCTCTGCCGCCTTTTTGCGGTTGTTGTTATTGCGCTTCAGGGCGCTCAGGATGTTTTGGTCGGTCAGCGACTTGAGGGTGATGGGTTCCTCGCGTTCCTCCTCCAGCAGCGGTTCGGCGGTGATGTACTGCCCATGCTCCAAGGCACTGCTGCTTTCCGCAGGCAGATGCAGTTGGTTGTCGCCTTGCGCCACTTGCGCCTTCAGCCGCTGCAGTTCCTCGTTGAGTTTCAGCAGTTGCTGAAGAATCATGTCGCGCTCATTTTCATAACTGTGCGAATGCCCTGCCTGCCGCACCACCAGCGCGCCAGTCGCCTCGTCGTCTTTCGTGATGCCAGCCTCGAGCAGGCTTTGTGCGCTGATGGCACGCGATGGCGAAAGGATGGACAGTTGCTCCGTCAGGTTCTTCAGTTGCCTGATGTTGCCTGGCCACTTGTAGGCATGGAGCAGTTGCTTGCCGTCGTCCGTCAGGTAAATGGGGTCCAGATGATACTTCTCCGCGCAGTCTGCCGCAAACTTCCTGAAGAGCAGTTCCACGTCGTTTCCGCGGTCGCGCAGCGCAGGCATGTTGATGGTGATATTCGCCAGGCGGTAGTACAAATCCTCGCGGAAACGCCCTTCCTGCATCGCCTTCTTCATCTTCACGTTCGTTGCCGCAATCACGCGCACGTCAGTTTTCCGCACCTCATTGCTGCCCACGCGGATATATTCGCCCGCCTCAAGCACGCGCAGCAACTTCACCTGCGTGCTCAGCGGCAGTTCGCCCACTTCATCGAGGAACAGCGTGCCGCCGTTTGCCGCCTCAAAATAACCCTCATGGTCATTGATGGCGCCAGTGAACGAACCCTTTTCGTGGCCGAACAGCTCGCTGTCAATCGTGCCCTCCGGGATGCTTCCGCAGTTGATGGCAAAATACTTCTTATGCTTCCTCACGCTGTTGTCGTGAATCAGGCGGGGAATCGACTCCTTGCCCACGCCGTTCTCGCCCTCCACAAGCACCGCCAAGTCGGTTGGCGCCACCTGCACGGCAATGTCCAGCGCGCGGTTGAGCGCAGCGCAATTCCCAATGATGCCGTAGCGCTGCTTAATCGCCTGAAGATTCCTTTCTGTTATCATAAATACGGATTACAAATTCTTTCATGTTCAATCGTCGTTGCCGCGCCATGCCCAGCGTAGACTTTAGTTTCTTCGGGCAGCACCATTAACCGCTCCTTCACCGAGGCGATGAGCGTGTCCCAGTCGCCGCCGTAAAGGTCAGTGCGGCCAATGCTTCCGGCAAACAGCGTGTCGCCGCTCAGCAGCACATTTTCCTCCTTGCAGTAAAAGCAAACGCCTCCGAGCGTGTGCCCAGGCGTCGCAATCACCTCCAGGGTGTGGTTGCCAAAGTCAATCTGCTCGCCGTCAGCAATCGAGGAGAAGGGTGGGGCAGGCTTCAGCGACGCCACCAACTGCGGCATGAAAATGCCCGAGTTAATCTCCGTGAAAAACTCAAACTCCTCCTTCGCCGCCTTGGGTTTTAAGCCGAAATCCCGCTCTGCAAAACGGTTGCCCAAGCAGTGGTCCAAGTGCAGATGCGTGTTCAGCAGATGCCGCACCTTCAGGCTTTTCCCGTCGATATATTCTTTCACTTCCTGCCACTCGGACTCCGACATGCAGCCGCAGTCCACAATGACCGCCTCGCCGCACTCGTCGGAAACCACATACATGTTCTCCTCAACAGGATTCACCGTGAATTGTTTGACTTCAAGCATAGTTTTCAAGTGTTAATTTTGCACGTAAACCACCTTCTTCTCCGCGAAAAACTCCTCGCTGAAAAAGTCGGCAATGTCCCAGCACATCGTCCGCTGCGGCGCAACCTCTTGCAGTTCCTGGCTCAGGTCGCCGCCTTTCAGCGCAATCAGTCCATTGGGCAGCGTTGACTGTGCCAAACCGCTTGCTGCAGCGCTTGCACTATCGGCTTGACTGCCAAGCGCTACCATTATCTTCTTTTTGCTTTCAGAAGGCCTAATCAATCCCTTCGCCATCTTCCACAGCCCGCCGAGACCCATTACGCCGCGGCTCACCACGAAGTCAAACTGCTTGCCCTTCAGTTCCTCAGCACGGCAATGCACTGTGCTCACATTCTTCAGCCCAAGCGCGTCAGCCACAGCCTGCGCCACACGCACCTTCTTGCCGATGCTGTCCACCAACACGAACTCCGCCTCGGGAAACACAATCGCCAGCGGAATGCCAGGGAAACCGCCGCCAGTGCCCAAATCCAGCACGCGCATGCCTGCCTCCAACCGCGTTACGCGCGCAATTGCCAGCGAATGCAGCACATGGTGCACATACAGATTGTCCATGTCCTTGCGCGAAATCACATTAATCTTCGCGTTCCAATCCCTGTACAGCCCATCCAGCGCGCCCAATTGCGTCACCTGAGCCTCCGTGAGACCATTTCCAAAATACTTCAGTACGTGCTCCACTGCCTAATGTTTATACCTTATTTAATTATATACTGCGCAAAGCGCCCTGCAAAGATACACCTAATTCCCCAATAAAAAAAATTAAATTGAAACGAGTTAACTCATTTCGCAAAACAAGTTAACTCATCTTCGCAAACGAGTTAACTCATTTTCCCAAACGAGCGAACTCGTTTTCATCCTAAAGGAGGAGGCTTGCTCAAGCGGTCGATGCTTTTCGCCTCATAGTTAGTGACAGTGGAAAAGTGGCTGTGAAGTCGCGGAAAGATGGGATATGGGCAGGAAAAAGGTTTGATTTAAGATAATTTAGAAAATAAAATAGGTGGGAATTGGGCGAAAATGCGTAATTTTGCAGCGGAAATGCGATTATTTGCCACGATTATCCTGCTGTTCCTGCTCAGTGCCACGTGCGCACTGGGTCAGGTGCGTGTTGACACGGTGTCGGTTGACAGCGTGCCAGGCGCCATTGCCGTGAGTGTGGAGCGCGGGCGTGGCGAGCAGTGGAACGACAGCATTGCCGCTGTGGTTGACAGCCTGCAGAAGACGAAGAAGAAAGGCGTGCTGGAGAGCAAGGTGGACTATGTGGCCAAGGATTCCGTGGTCTATGACATGCGCTTGAAGAAGGCTTACCTTTACGGCAATGCCAAGGTGGACTATGAGGATTTGAACCTGGAGAGCGCGCGCATTGAACTCAGTTTGGATTCCAACGAAGTCTATGCCTACGGCGTGCCTGATTCGCTGGGCAAGCAGCAGGGAAAGCCAGTGTTTAAGCAGGGTGGCGACACTTACGTGAGCGAGCGCATTGCCTACAATTTCGACACAAAGAAGGGCTTTATTGAGAATGTGGAGACGGAGCAGGCGGAGGGATTCCTGTGGAGCGGCGAGAGCAAGCGTGGCGACGACGGCGTGCTATACTTGCAGCATGGCCGCTACACCACTTGCGACGAGGAGCATCCGCACTTCTACATTGCCATGAGCCGCGCCAAGGCCTATCCCGGCAAGAAAGTGTTTACAGCGCCTGCGTGGCTGGTGGTGGAGGACGTGCCGCTGCCTATTGTGGTGCCGTTTGCCTATTTCCCTTTCAGCAAGAAGTATAGCAGCGGTTTCATCATGCCGTCCTACGGCGACGAGAGCAGCCGCGGTTTCTATCTGCGCGATGGCGGCTACTATTTTGCCGTGAACGACTTCTGGGACCTGAAGTTGACGGGTGAAATCTTCACCAAGGGCAGTTGGGGCATTGGCCTGCAGACCACTTACAAGAAGCGCTACCGCTGGAGTGGCAACTTCTACTTCAATTATCAGGTGACGAAGACGGGCGAGAAGAACCTGCCCGACTACTCTGTGCTCAAGAACTTCAAGTTGCAGTGGACTCACCGGCAGGACGCCAAGGCGAGTCCGACGAGCAGTTTCTCTGCCAGCGTGAACTTTGCCACGCAGAGCTACGAGAAGAACAACCTGACAAGCCTCTACAACCCAACCAGTTACAGCCAAAGCACGCGCACCAGTAGCGTGAGCTATTCCAAGAGTTTTTCGAAGATTGGCCTGAGTGTGAGCGCCAGTATGAACATTGCGCAGAACATGCGCGACAGCACGCTTGCCCTGACGCTGCCTAACATGAGTTTTTCGCTGCAGCGCATCTACCCCTTCAAGCGCAAGAAACTGATGGGCAAGGAGCGCTGGTACGAGAAAATCTCCTTCACCTATAGCGGTACGCTTTCCAACTCCATCAGCACGAAGGAGGACCAGTTGCTGCATTCCAACCTCATCAAGGACTGGAAGAATGGCATGCGCCACCAAATTCCTGTGCAGGCATCGTTCCAGGTGTTCAAATACATCAACGTTGTGCCTTCGTTCAACTATACCGAGCGCTGGTACACAAACAAAGTGATGCAGAGCTGGGACATGGCGCAGCAGGAAGTGGTGCGAGATACGACCTACGGCTTTAACCGCGTGTACAACTGGAACTTATCGCTTCAGGCTAACACAAAGGTCTATATGTTCTACCAGCCCAACAAGAAGGTGTGGGGAGACAAGATTCAGGTGGTGCGCCACGTCATTTCGCCATCCGTATCCTTTAGTTATGCGCCCGACTTCTCGGCCTCGCGCTATGGTTACTACAAGACCTACACGAAGACCGACGAGGACGGCAACGTTTCGTTGGTGGAGTACAGCCCCTACCAAGGCAGTCTCTATGGCGTGCCAGGCAAGGGCAAGACGGGTTCCGTGAGCTTCGACATCTCGAACAACGTGGAGATGAAAATGAAAAGCGAGCGCGACTCAACGGGCGTGAAGAAAGTGAGCATCATCGATGAGCTCGGCGCATCGCTCTCCTACAACATGGCGGCTAAGACGCAGCCGTGGAGCAACCTCACCACGCGCCTGAGACTGAAATGGGGCAAGGTGACCTTCAACATGAACACCACCTGGATGACCTACGCCTACGAGTTTGACGAGAACGGCAACGTGGTGGTGGGCAACCGCACTGAGTGGAGTTACGGCCGCTGGGGCCGCTTCCAAGGCATGTCGAAAAACCTGTCCTATACCTTCAACAACCAGAGCTGGAGCAAAATCAAGCGCAAGTTTGAGAAATGGTTTGGCGGCAAGGACGACGAAGATTTCGACGAAGGAGAAGGCGAGGACGGCGAACCGAAGAACGGCGAAGACGGCAAGAAGAAAGACAATGCCGCCAGCGAACTCGATGCCGATGGCTACATGAAATTCAACCTGCCGTGGAGCCTTTCCATCTCCTACGGCATCACGATGAGCGAGGACCGCAGCCGCAGCATCAACCGCCGCAACATGCGCTATCCCTTTAAGTTCGTGCAGAACCTCAACATTTCCGGCAACATCAAACTGACTTCCAACTGGAACGTCAACTTCGCCTCGGGCTACGACTTCACCAACCATGCCATCAGCATGACAACGGTGAACATTTCGCGCGACATGCACTGCTTCAACATCTCTGGCGGCCTCGTGTTCGGTCCCTTCACGTCCTACCATGTGACCATGCGCGCCAACGCCTCGACCTTGACTGACGCCCTGAAGTACGACAAGAAATCCTCCTACTCCTCTAATATTAATTGGTATTAAGCGTTCTTTTCCGTGCGTTTAACGGCGGTGGAGGCGGGTGCTGATGTGGCTGGATGGCGTGTTTATTCGCGTTTTATGCCTTTTCTTTGTTCATTTTGCCTTGATTTTTGCGTTTTGTGGAGAAAAATGCGTAAATTTGCAAGGTATTATGGAGATTTCCAAACACATAAGGATTGTTTGCCTCGCGCTGCTCTGCTTCGCCATGCCTGGTTGCCTTGCTTTTGGGCAGCAGCAGGGTGGGGAGGACGGTGGCGCTGTGGTGCCGCCTTCTGCAAATGGCGACAGTCTGTTTGTGTCGCTGCTGACCTGCTCTCCGGGTGTTGATGCCTACGCCATGTTCGGGCATACGGCCTTGCGCGTGAGACAGCTGGGGACGCCTACCGATGTCGTATATAATTATGGTGTATTCGACAGCCGGCAGGAGAACTTCATTTGGCACTTTGTGATTGGCCACACTGACTATGAACTGCGTCCGCAGTCTGCCCAGCGCTTTTTCGGGCGCTATTTGGCAGACGGACAGACGGTGTGGGAGCAGGTGCTGTGCCTGACGGCGGAGCAGCGGGCGATGGTTCAGGCGTTGCTCGACACGAATGCGCTGCCGGAGAACCGCACTTACCGCTACAATTTCCTTTACGACAATTGCAGTACGCGAGTGCGCGACATGCTTGAGCGCCTGTTTGGCAATGCCAGTCCGTCAGCGTTGGCAGATGCTCCTGCTTTGGCCTACGCGCCAGTGGAGGAGAAGACTCAGCGCGAGATGCTCCATGAGTTCACAGCCTCAGCGCCCTGGACGGCTTTTGGCATAGACATGGTGCTGGGCATGGAGGTGGACCAACCCATTGGCCGCCACGAACAGATGTTCCTGCCCAGTTATTTGCAGCGCATGGCCGATGAGGCCAATGTTTGCACCGATTCTACGGAAGCGCCGTTTGTGCTGCAGACACTGACGTGGCAACCAGAGACCCCAGCCACACCTGCTGCTTCGTTCCCCATCGGACCGAAAGCGGCATTCTGGTTGCTCTTCGCGTTGGCACTCGGTTTTACCTACATCGACTATCGCAGGCAGCAGGCCATGCTGTGGTTCGACATTGTGCTCTACATTGTGCAAGGCACGGCAGGCATCATCATTGCAGGACTTTTCTTCTGCTCTGAGCATCCTGCGGTTGGCACGAACCTCTTGGTGTTTGTGTTCAATCCGCTGGTCTTTCTCATGATACCGAACTTGTTGCGCTGGCGCCGGAAGCACAAACCATTGATTTCGCTGCTGGGCATGGACATGCTTGAGGTGATTTACGCCGCCGCAATCATTGTGCTGTTGCTGCTCTACGTGCTGCCATTGCAGTGGTTGCACCCCGCTTTGCTGCCGTTGGCACTAACTTTGCTTATGCGCTCAGTGTTGCACTTGGCGCTTGCGCGAAAGATGTAGGAACAGACACATTATTTATTATATAAGGAAAAAACAAAAACAAACAAATAGTATGGGATTCTCACTGAACAGAGTGCTCGGCTCACTCTTCGGCAACAAAGCCGGACGCGATATGCGTGAAATCAAGCCATGGGTTGACAAGGTTCTTGCCGTAGAGCCGGAAATTCAGAAACTCTCCAATGATGAACTTCGTGCCAAGACGCAGGAAATTCGCCAGCAACTTCAGGACATGGTGAAGGAGCAGCGCGCGAAGATTGCGGAACTGCAGGCGAAAGTGCCGGAGACAGACATTGACAAGCGCCAGCCTATTTTTGACGAGATTGACAAGATTGAGGCAGAGATTCTGGAGGTGTTTGAGAAAGGCCTGAACGACGTTCTGCCTACGGTTTTTGCCATAGTGAAAGACACAGCTCGCCGTTTTGCGCAGAACGAGACGGTGGAGGTGACAGCAACGGACATGGACCGCGAACTGTCGATGACCCACGATTTTGTGGAACTGGACGGCGACAAGGCCATTTACCACAACCACTGGCAGGCCGGCGGCAACGACACGGTTTGGGACATGATTCACTACAACGTTCAGCTCTTTGGCGGCGTGGTGCTCCATCAAGGCAAGATTGCCGAGATGGCAACGGGTGAAGGAAAGACCCTTGTGGCAACCCTGCCTGTGTTCCTCAACGCCCTGACTGGCAATGGCGTGCATGTGGTGACCGTGAACGACTATCTGGCCAAGCGTGACTCCGAGTGGATGGGGCCGCTCTACATGTTCCATGGCCTTTCCGTGGACTGCATTGACAAGCACCAACCCAACAGCGACGCTCGCCGTAAGGCTTATCAGGCCGATATCACTTTCGGTACGAACAATGAGTTTGGTTTCGACTACCTGCGCGACAACATGGCCATGCGCCCCGAGGAACTGGTGCAGCGCATGCACAACTACGCCATTGTCGATGAGGTGGACTCCGTGCTGATTGACGATGCCCGTACGCCGCTCATCATTTCTGGTCCTGTGCCTAAAGGCGAGAACCAGATGTTTGAAGAATATTGCCCCATTGTGGAGAAACTGGTTGAGGCACAGCGCAAGCTTTCCAACGAATACCTGACCACTGCTAAGCGACAAATCAACAGTGAGGACAGCGAAGAGGTGGCAGCAGGTTTCCTGAGCCTTTTCCGCGCCTACAAGAGCATGCCGAAGAACAAGGCGCTCATCAAATTCCTCTCTGAAGACGGCATCAAGACAGGCCTGCTCAAGACAGAGGAAATCTACATGGAGAACAACAACCGCCGCATGCCCGAAGCAACTGACCCGCTCTATTTTGTGGTTGACGAAAAGCAGCGTAGTGTGGAAATGACCGACAAGGGCAACCAACTGGTTGCGAAAATTGTGGATGACGACGATTTCTTCGTGCTGCCCGATATCACCACACAGCTTGCCGAACTTGACCATGAGGACCTGAGCGACGAGGAGCGACTTGCCAAGAAAGACGAACTCCTTCAGGCCTATGCCGTGAAGAGCGAGCGCGTGCACACCATGCAGCAGTTGCTCAAGGCATACACCCTTTTCATGAAGGACGACGACTACGTGGTGATGGACGGCGAGGTGAAGATTGTGGACGAGCAGACAGGCCGTATCATGGAAGGGCGCCGCTGGAGCGATGGCTTGCATCAAGCCGTGGAGGCTAAGGAGCGCGTGAAAGTGGAGGCTGCTACCCAGACCTTTGCCACCATTACACTGCAGAACTATTTCCGCATGTACCACAAACTGGCAGGTATGACCGGTACGGCCATTACCGAGGCAGGCGAATTCTGGGACATCTACAAACTCGATGTGGTGGAGATTCCTACCAATAAACCCGTTATCCGCAACGATATGAACGACCGCGTGTATCGCACTGCACGCGAGAAATATAAGGCTGTGATTGAGGAGATTGTTGCCATGCGCAACAGCGGACGTCCTTGTCTGGTGGGCACCACTTCGGTGGAGATTTCCGAAATGCTCTCCAAGATGCTGTCCATGCGAAAGATTCCGCACAACGTGCTCAACGCCAAACTCCACATGAAGGAGGCTAACATTGTGGCCGAAGCCGGACAGAGCAGCATCGGCACCGTAGTGGTGAAGGACGAGAACGGCAACGAGCACGAGGAACAGCGCATGCTCGGTGCAGTGACCATTGCCACTAACATGGCAGGCCGTGGTACCGACATCAAGTTGTCGCCCGAAGTGAAGGAAGCGGGCGGTTTGGCCATCATCGGCACAGAGCGCCATGAGAGCCGCCGCGTGGACCGTCAGTTGCGCGGACGTGCTGGACGTCAGGGCGACCCTGGAAGCAGCGTGTTCTTCGTTTCTTTGGAAGACAAACTGATGCGCCTCTTCGCCAGTGACCGCATTGCCAGCATCATGGATAAATTGGGCTTTACAGAAGGAGAAATGATAGAGCACTCCATGATTAACAAGAGTATTGAGCGCGCGCAAAAGAAGGTGGAGGAAAACAACTTCGGCATCCGCAAGCGCCTGCTGGAATATGACGATGTGATGAACAAGCAGCGCAAGGTGATTTACGAGCGCCGCCGTCATGCCCTCATGGGTCAGCGCATTGGCATGGATATTTCCAACATGATTTGGGACCGCGTGTGCAACATCATTGGCAAGAACGACTTCGATGGTTGCAAGGAGCAGTTCATCCGCGTCTTTGCCATGGAATATCCGTTCGATGCTAAGAAACACGAAACCACAAGCCGCGAGAAACTGGAGGACGAGGCCTTCGACCTAGTGCTCGATAACTTCAAGCGCCGCACCGACCGCTTTGCGCAAAGCACTTGGCCCGTCATCAAAGAAGTGTATGAAACGAAGGGACAAATGTATGAGAACATTCTCGTTCCGCTGACCGACGGACGCCGTCCCTATCAGTTGTCCGTGCCGCTGAAAGAGGCGTACGACACGCAGGCCAACAGCATCATGCTCTACTTTGAAAAGGCCATCCTGCTCCACACCATCGATGAGGCATGGAAGGAGAACCTCCGTGCCCTCGACGAACTGCAGCACAGTGTGCAGAACGCTTCTTACGAGCAGAAAGACCCGCTGCTTATTTACAAACTGGAGTCCGTAAAACTCTTCGACAACATGGTTGATGAAATCAACGACGGTACTATCGGCGTGCTCATGCGCGCTCAGTTGCCAGTGCGTGAACCGAGCGAAATGCAGCAAGCACCGCGCCAGATGCCTCAGCAGCGACAGCAATACACGGAGTCGAAGCAGAACCTCGATGAGATGAGTGAGACGCAGAAGGCCATGCATCAGGCTGCGCAAAGCGAAACCAGCCGTGGGCCGCAGGAACGCAAACCCATTGTGAACACGCAACCCCGCGTGGGCCGCAACGACCCATGCCCTTGCGGTTCTGGCAAGAAATACAAGAACTGCCACGGCCGTGGCCTCGTTTAACCCCTAAAGCATCAAGACACCATGAAGAAAATTATTGTTGCAATCGATGGACACAGTTCGTGTGGCAAAAGCACCATGGCCAAGACACTGGCCAAGCGGGTGGGGTATATCTACGTTGACACTGGCGCCATGTATCGTGCCGTGACGCTCTATGCCTTGCGCAATGGCATCATCAGTGGCGAAGACATTGATGAGCAAACGCTTCAGCAGCACATCAATGATGGTAAAATCAACATTTCCTTTGTGCTCAACCCTGAAACCAATCTGCCCCTTACTTGCCTCAATGGCGACGTGGTGGAGACTGAAATCCGCGGCATGGAAGTGTCGGGACACGTCAGTCCCATTGCCGCCATCCCCTTTGTGCGCACGTTCCTGGTGGAACAGCAGCAGAAGATGGGCGAGGAGAAAGGCATTGTGATGGACGGACGCGACATCGGCACCGTGGTATTTCCGCAGGCCGAACTCAAAGTCTTCATCACGGCTACGGCAGAAATCCGCGCTGAGCGCCGCTACAAGGAACTGCTGGAGAAGGGCGATGCCACTGCCAATTACGATGAAGTGCTGGCTAACGTGAAGGAGCGCGACTATATTGACAGCCACCGTGAGGTTGCTCCGTTGGTGCAAGCACCTGATGCGCTGCTGCTCGACAACAGCCACCTCACGAAGGACGAGCAAAACCAGTGGCTGCTCGACCGCTTCAATGAGGCAACGAAAGAATAATTTTGCGCCAGCGCATGAACGTTGAGATTGACAACCATTCAGGTTTTTGCCACGGTGTGACCCGTGCCATCAGCAAGGCAGAGGAGGAACTCTCTGCCGATGGCACGCTCTCTTGCTTGGGCGACATCGTTCACAATGGGCAAGAGTGCGCGCGGTTGCAGCAACTGGGTCTGCAAACGCTTACGCATGAGCAGTTGCAAGACCTGCACGACGCCAAGGTTTTGCTTCGTGCACATGGCGAACCGCCTGAAACATACGACATTGCCGCAAGGAATAATATCCAAATTATTGACGCTACTTGCCCAGTGGTGCTGCATTTGCAGAAGCAAATTAAGGCGGAATATGACGCCGACGTTGAGCATCAGACGCAAATCGTGATATTTGGAAAACCTGGTCATGCCGAAGTGGTGGGCCTCGTGGGGCAAACAGAAGGGCATGCCATCGTGATTGCCAGTCTCGCCGATGCACAGCAACTGGATTTTGGCAAGCACATCAGCCTCTATTCTCAAACCACTATGCCGCTGGAGGAATTTCAGCGCATCGTGGAATATATTGGCAGCCGGACAGAACACTTCACCTATCACGACACCATTTGCCGGCAGGTGAGCCGCAGGGCGCGCGAGTTGCAGGACTTTGCTCAGCAACATGACGTCATCATCTTCGTGAGTGGCGGAAAGTCGAGCAACGGCAAAGCACTTTTTCAGCAGTGCCAGAAACACAATCCGCGCAGTTACATAGTGGAGAATGCCGGCCAAATTGATGCTGCCTGGCTCACAGGTGCAGATTCTGTTGGCATCTGTGGCGCAACTTCCACGCCCAAATGGCTGATGGAGCAATGCCAGCAAAAAATACTGCAGATGGCGTTGTAGCCAATGCCTTTGCAAAAAAGAAACCGTAAGCAGTGAACCTGCCTACGGTTTTTATTTTGTTGTATGCTCCGAAGTCTCAATAGACTTTAAAACCAATGATTTTGCGTACTTCCTTGAGCGTTGCAGCGGCACTTTCGCGGGCACGCTCAGCGCCTTGCTTGGCAATTTGGTCGAGCAACTGCGTATTGGAGGAGAATTCCTCAATGCGCTCGCGGATAGGATTGAGCACTTGGACCATGTCTTCTGCCAGTTGTTTCTTCATGTCGCCATAGCGTAGCGTGCAGTCGTTCCATTTTTCGTTGAAATAGTCGTAGGTCTCTTGGCTGGAAACGATGTGCATGAGCGTAAACAGGTTCTGAATCACTTCAGGTTTCTCGCTGTTGGGTGTCTGCGGGCCATTGTCCGTCACGGCGCGCATCACCTTCTTGCGGACGTCCTTCTCGGAGTCGCACAGATAGATGCAGTTGCCTTCGCTCTTGCCCATCTTGCCGCTGCCGTCAAGTCCAGGGATTTTCAGCGCTTCTTTGCCGAAATAGAAATTCTGCGGTTCAGGGAAAAACTCTACACCATATATATTATTGAAGCGGCGAGCGCATTTGCGTGCCATTTCCATGTTTTGCTCCTGGTCTTTGCCCACGGGCACCCACTTGGCGCGGTGCTGCAGAATGTCAGCCGCCATGAGGGTGGGGTAGGTGAACAGGCCCGCATTCACGTTGTCGGGTTGCTGGCGCGCCTTCTCCTTGAAAGTCGTCACGCGTCCCAACTCGCCGATGTAGGTGTTCATGTTGAGATAGAGATAGAGTTCAAGTGTCTCGTGCACATCGCTTTGGATGTAGATGGTTGCCTTCTCAGGGTCGAGTCCGCAAGCCAGGTATTCTGCCAGAATGGTTCGGGCACTTTTCTGTATGTTTTCGGGTTTGGGGTGCGTGGTCAGCGAATGCCAGTCAGCGATGAAAAAGTAGCACTTTTGTTCTTCTTGCATCTTCACGAAGCTTCTCACTGCTCCGTAGTAGTTTCCGAGGTGAAGGTTTCCGGTAGGACGGATGCCGCTCAGTACGATGTCCATATTTGTGAGTTTGTGAGGTTTTAAGTTTATGAGTTCTTAAGTTTTGAGTTTTGGGTGTGCAAAGTTAGCAAAAAGAATTGACTTTTTGCAACAAAATGTTCGTAAAAGGCATTATTTCACTCGAAGTAGAACGAAATGATAATCATTTTCGCACGTCCTTTGTCCACAGACTGCGTGAAAATGAGTTGCTGCTCGTTGGTCAAATCGCTTCGGTCGGTGTTGATGAGGTTAGTCAGGCCGTAGGCGAATTTGATTTCAGGGATGAACTTGAAGAAGGGCGTATAGAAGTCGCAGCCAATACCTGCTTCAAGGTAGCAGTCGAAGTGGTTGAGCAAGAGATTCTTGTTCTTCTTCACCGTCAGGTCATACATAGGATTGATGCCCACCACGGCGTAGGGGCGGTAATTGTTGAAGCGCTCGCCGCTGATTTTGAGGTCGAGCGGCACGCTGATGTACGTGCTTTTGATGGTCTGGTGGTCTTTCTCGCCATTGAGGTGGTTGAGAAACCTGACGTCTTTCGAACCGAAATGCATGGAAGGAATGACGCGGAACGCAAGGTGGTTGGTGAGGCGCAGTTCCGCCAGCACGCCGACACTGAATCCTGGGTCGTAGTTGGGCACATCGGCATACCATTCGTTTCCGTTGGCATCGATGAAACCATTGTTCACGATTTCGAGATCCTGCAGGTGGGTGCCTGCGAGGAAACCGTAGTGCAGCTTGCGCTGGTCAATGTAGGGGCGATGCTGAATCTTGCGGGTTTGCGCCTGAAGGGGCAATGCCAGTGCGGTCAGCATGACGAGGAGTAGGATTCTTATAGCGGATTTCACCTTTGTTTCACCTTAAAAAGTATGTTCTATTCGCTGAAAATAACGCAAAAATGGTGCTTTTTAGTGTGCTTAGCGCATTTTTTCTTCATTTCTTTTGGTGGATAACGCAAAATTTCGTTCCTTTGCATACCCAAAATTGAGTATAACAATAACAACAACGTAATTCTAAAAGAGAAACTATGGCTTATTTGATTAGTGATGACTGCGTAATGTGTGGCACATGCGCAGGTGAATGCCCCTCTGGCGCAATCTCCGAGGGCGACGGAAAGTATGTAATTGACGCTGACGCATGCGTGGACTGCGGTACTTGCGCTGATGCTTGCCCCGCTGGCGCTATTGCTCCGGGCGAATAATTTTCCGTACTTAAACCGTAAAGGCGTGGAAACGGGCATGGCTCGTTTCCACGTTTTTTTTGCTAAAAGCAAAGCGCGGTCAACACTCATGGTGCTGACCGCGCTTTTCGCGTTCTGTTGCTCGGAAAATCAGATTCCGAGCGACTTGCAGATGGCTTGTGCCTTCTTCTCAGCCTCGGCGCATGCCTGGCGGTAGTCGGCGGGCGACTTCATTTCGCCTGGCACTTCCAGATAGAACTTAATCTTCGGCTCGGTGCCAGAAGGACGGATGCTCACCTTCGTGCCGTCGGCCGTGAAGAACTGCAGCACGTTGCTCGTGTCGGGCATCTGCAGGTCGGTCACATTGCCCTTGTCGTCGCAGGCCTTGAGGGTCTTGTAGTCTTTTCTGAGTACTACGGGCGAACCGTCGAGGTCCTTCGGCGGGTTGTTGCGGAAGTTCTCCATCATGGCTTTAATTTCGTCAGCGCCGCTCTTGCCGGGCTTCACCACGTTAATGGCCTTGTTGTAGGAGAAACCGTAGTCCATGTAGATTTCCATGAGGATGTCGTAGAGGCTCTTGCCTTGCTGCTTGGCCCATGCGCAGAGCTCTGCCATGAGGGAGCAAGCACTTACGGAGTCCTTGTCGCGCACGAAGTCCTGTGCCAGGAAGCCGAAACTCTCTTCGCCGCCGCCAATGTACTTCTTTTCGCCTTCGCTGATGCGAATTTCGCGTGCAATCCACTTGAAGCCCGTGTAGCAGTCGCGCATCTCGATGTGGAAGCGGTCGGCCACTTTCTTGATGAGTTCGGTGGTAACGATGGTCTTCACGATGAACTCGTTGCCCTTCATCTGGTTGGTTTCCACGCGGTTGCGGATGATGTAGTAGAGATAGAGCAGGCAAGTTTGGTTGCCGTTGATGATGGTCCACTCGTTGCGGTCGTCCTTGCACGACATGGCGATGCGGTCAGCATCGGGGTCGGATGCCATGACGATGTCGGCATCAAGTTTCTTGGCAAGATTTACTGCCAGCGTGAGTGCCTCAGCGTTCTCAGGGTTGGGCGAAACCACCGTGGGGAAGTTGCCGTCTGGCACCATCTGCTCTTCCACGCAGTGCACATTGTCGAAGCCCCAGTAGGCGAGGGATTGCGGAATGAGCTTGCGGCCAGCGCCATGAAGCGGCGTATAGACGATGCAGAGGTCGTGCTCGGCAGCAATGGCCTTCGGGTCGATGCTCAGCGTCTTGATTTGCTTCAGGTATTCGTCGTCAATTTCCTTGCCGATGATGGTGATGAGTTCAGGCTTTGCCTCGAACTTAATGTCCTTATACTCAATCTTGTTCACCTCGTCGATGATGGCCGTGTCGTGCGGTGAAAGCACCTGTGCGCCGTCGTCCCAGTAAGCTTTGTAACCGTTGTACTCCTTGGGGTTGTGGCTGGCCGTGATGTTCACGCCGCTCTGGCAGTGCAGGTGGCGGATGGCGAACGAAACTTCAGGCGTGGGGCGCATTTCGTCGAAGAGATAGACGTGGATGCCGTTGGCGGAGAAGATGTTGGCCACGGTCTCGGCAAAGAGGCGCGAGTTGTTGCGGCAGTCGTGTCCCACCACCACGCTGATGTCCTTCTTGTCGGGGAAGGCGATGTGCAGGTAGTTGGCCAGGCCTTGCGTGGCAGCGCCTACGGTGTAGATGTTCATGCGGTTGGTGCCAGCGCCCATGATGCCGCGCAGACCGCCCGTGCCGAACTCCAGTGTCTGGTAGAAACTGTCGATGAGCGCCGATTTGTCCTCGGCATCCATCATTTCCTTCACTTTCTTGCGCGTGTCGGCGTCGAATACGGGGTCTGTGGCCCAGCGCTCAGCAACGTGCATGCATTGTTGCAAAAGTTCTTGTTCCATAGTTGTGAGTTTTTTAGTTTATGAGTTGTTGAGTTTTTTAGTTTATGAGTTGTTGAGTTTTTTAGTTTATGAGTTATTTTGCCAAGTAGCGGTCGCCGGTTTGCTTGCGGATTTCGCGCCAGTATTCTTCGCTGTAGCCGGGGCGGGTGATGCCGTTGCCGAAACCATACTCCGAGCGGGTGAATTTGCCGTCTTGGTCTTTGCGAATCACCATGTCGTTGTGCTTGATGGCGAGGAAGGCAAAGAGTTCGTGCCAGCGGTTCATCATCTTCTCGGCGCATGCCTTGGAACCATTGGCGAGGTAGTCGCGGCAACTGCTTTCGTTGCTGTTCCAAAGCGTCTGTGCCTCGCTGTCCATGCGGCTCACCTCGGTGGCGTAGTAACTCTCCAGTTCGTCGCGCGTCTTCAGCAGGTCGGGGAACATCTTGCTGTAGTAGGGATAGACCATGTTCGCCACCACGTTGCAGGTCCAGAAGGCGGATTCCCAGGAGAAGGTGATTTCGTCCTGCACGTCAGTTTGGCGCAGGTAGCATGCCGGCACGTCGCTCACGCCGCAATAGATGGGCGTGTAGGCAGCCATGTTGGCATCGTCGTTGGTCCACCAAACAATGCCGCCAATTGCATCGGGCAGCCAACCGCGCATCTGTCCGACGAAGGAGAAACCAGACTGCTGCGTGCTGATGGGGCGCTCGTTGAAGACTTCCACGCCGTCCACTTTCTTGCTGAGCGGACTGGGGCGGTAGGGCATCTGCCAAGCGCCTGCGCCGAGGTCGTTGCGGATGTCGAGCGGCGTGTCCTCGTAGTGGTCGCGCATGCCTGCCTTCACGTCGTCAACGCTCAGCAGCGCTTTCGGCTTCACGAAAAGCGGCATCTCCATGGTCATGTCCTCGCAATAGACGTAGGGCAGGTACTTGTCCATGCCGTCCACATGGCGGTTGAAGAAACTCCACACGCGGGCGTCGCAATAGCGGATGCCGCTGAAATCCACGGGGTTGAATGCATCGCGGAAGGAGAAATCTGCATCGTTCTTGCCTTTGAAATAACCTTTTTCGCGGGCAAACTTCACCACGTCTTTGGCATAGCGAACGTTTTTCTTGTCCTTCATGTTGAACTTCGTGATGCGGCTTTGGTTGGCATGGGCGCAGATGCAGTCGTCTGGCACGCGGATGGCCACCCAAACGGCGCCCTTGCGGCCAGGACCTTTGCCCACCATTTCCATAATCCACACCTCGTTCTTGTCGGCGATGGTGAAGGTTTCGCCCTCGCTGTAGTAACCATATTGCTGCACGAGCGAAGTCATCACGTCAAGCGCTTCCTGCGCCGTGCGGCTACGCTCCAGGGCAATGTAGATGAGCGAACCGTAGTCAAGAATGCCCGTGCTGTCCGCCAATTCCATGCGTCCGCCAAACGTGGTTTCGCATACGCTCACCTGATGCTCGTTCATTTGGCCTACGACGTTGTAAGTCACTGGCGCTTGGGGAATTTCGCCGAGATATTTGCCCGTGTCCCAGTCATAGATTTTGCGCATCTCGCCCTTGGCATGCGTTCCGCCCACATGGCGGTAGAGGTTGCCGTACATGCCGTAACTGTCGGCATTGTAACTGACGATGACGCTGCCGTCGGTAGATGCCTTTTTGCCGACGATGAGGTTGGTGCATGCGCTGGCGTCGACGGCAAAGGCGATGCAGCACACCATAATAATATATAAGGAGAGGGTTCTGGTCATGAGTGTCACAGATTTTTAGTCACGAATGACGAATGTGGAATGACGAATGTCGCTTCGCGATGTTTTAATGAAGAATTAAAAAACTAATCATTCGTAATTCTTGCATTTCGCGCAGCGAAAAATTCGTAATTCGTCATTTAATATTAAGTTTATCGCTTCCGGCGGCCTTGAAACTCATGTCGAGGCCTTTCACGCTGTGGGTCAGGGCGCCCACGCTGATGAAGTCCACGCCCTGCTCCGCGTAGTCGCGGATGGTGTCGTAGGTGATGCCGCCGCTGCTTTCCGTTTCATACTTGCCGCCAATGAGTTCCACGGCTTTCTTGGTGTCGGCAGGCGTGAAGTTGTCGAGCATGATGCGGTCCACACCGCCGTAGGCGAGCACGCGGTTGAGCTCGTCGAAACTGCGCACCTCGATTTCAATCTTGAGGTCCTTTCCTTTCTCCTTCAAGTAGTTGTGGCAACGGCTGATGGCGTTTTCGATGCCTCCGGCGAAGTCGATGTGATTGTCCTTGAGCAGAATCATGTCGAACAGGCCGATGCGGTGATTGGTGCCGCCGCCAATTTTCACGGCCTCTTTCTCGAGCATGCGCATGCCAGGCGTGGTCTTGCGCGTGTCGAGGACGCGTGTGTGCGTGCCTTCCAGCCGCTTCACGTATTTTGCCGTCATTGTGGCGATGCCGCTCATGCGCTGCAAGATGTTGAGCATGAGGCGCTCCGTCTGCAGCAGGCTGCGCGTCTTGCCCTTCACGCTCATCACAATGTCGCCCGGCTTCACGTGCGTGCCGTCTTGGATATATACCTCCACCTGCATGGTAGGGTCGAAGCGGTGGAACACTTGCTTGGCAATCTCCACGCCGGCCATCACGCCCTCTTCCTTGATGAGCAGTTTGCTTTCGCCCATGGCGTCTTCGGGGATGCAGCAAAGGGTGGTGTGGTCGCCGTCGCCGATGTCCTCGGCAAATGCGAGGTCAATGAGACGGTCGTTGAGTTCTTCCACGCTGTAGTTTCTGTTCGTTGTTTCCATATTTTCAGAGTGTTTTGTTTTTCAATTGCCGCAAAGTTAGTCAATTTTCTCCACATTCCCAACTCCATTCCCACTTTTCTTTCACTTTGCGTTTTTGCATGGGCAAAAAACGAGTTAACCCATTTTGCAAAATATTACTGTCCGCTAAAACTTTGCAACATTCAGCAAAAAGAATGGGCTGATGCCTTCGCAGGTGTCAGCCCAAATTGTTACTTTTGCAAATGATAAAAAAACTAATAAAGTAACTATGGGCAAAAGTACACATTTTTTCGGACAGCCGATATATGGACAGCTGATGAATTTCCTGGACAAGGGCAAAATTCTCCGTTTCAGCCGCGAAGAGAACGGCGAGCGGTACGTGAAGTCGTTCAGCGGGTGGGCGCACCTGACGACGATGCTCTACGCCGTCATCATGCGCTTCGACTCCCTGCGCGAGATTGAGGCGTCCATGCTGGCCGAGGCGCGCAAGCTGCATCACCTCGGGCTGGAGCGCGTGCCCCGCCGCAGCACGATCTCCGACGCCAACGCAAGGCGCCCTGAGAAGTTCTTCGAGCGCGTTTACAGGGACTTGTACGACACCCACCGCGGCGCCCTTTCCTCGGACAGCCGCCACCAGACGGCAGCGTGGATGAAGCGGCTGCGGATAATGGACTCCACGACCATATCGCTCTTCTCCAACCTCCTGTTCAAGGGCGTGGGGCGCAATCCCAAGACGGGCAGGAAAAAGGGCGGCATCAAGGTGCACACCGTCATACACGCCAACGAGGGCGTCCCCTGCGACGTCAGGTTCACCTCCGCCGCCACGCACGACAGCTTCATGCTCGCGCCAGACAAGTTCAGCCGCGGGGAGATACTGGCCGCAGACCGCGCATACATAGACTACGCGAAGTTCGAGCGGCTCACGCAGATGGGCGTGGCGTATGTCACCAAAATGAAGCGGGGGCTCAAATACGCCGTCCTTTCCGACGCCATGCGCCAAACGCCCCTGGGGATGATGGCATGCAGAATCCAGGAAGTGGAGTTCGTGAAAGGGGAAATCAGGCACAGGGCAAGAATCATCACCTATGCTGATGAGGGCAAGAAGAAGCTGGTGTCACTCCTGACCAACGACTTCGAGATGGAAGTGGAGGACATCATCGCCATCTACAGGAAGCGATGGGAGATAGAGCTGCTGTTCAAGCAGATAAAGCAGAACTTCCCCCTCCGCTACTTCTACGGCGAGAGCGCCAATGCCATCAAGATACAGATATGGGTGACGCTCATCGCCAACCTGCTGCTCACGCTCCTGCAGCGCTCGCTCAAGCGCTCATGGAGCTTCTCCGGCCTGGCAACGATGGTCAGGATCGTCATGATGTACTACATCAACCTCAACACATTCTTCGAGCAACCCGAGGAAGACCTGAAGCAGTTGCTCATGCAGGCATCAGAAGCGCCAGATGCCGGGCCAGGAGGCTTGTCAGAAGAAAATAATCCGCACAATCCCGGATAATCAGGCATTGCACGGATTGGTTGTATGTTTAGCGGACAGTAATAATTCGGTTTATTCTCCGAAAATTTTCGGAGAATAGGGCTGGAGACCGCAAAGGTCGTACCCATTTTCGCGCCAGGGCGGAAAAACGAAGGGCATCGTTTTCGAAAACGAAGGGCATCGTTTTGAAAAAGGAAGGGCATCGTTTTGAAAAAGGAAGGGCATCGTTTTCGCAAAGGATGGTTGTCTTTTCAGCAAAGGGTGGGCGGCGGTTCGGAAAAACGGTTCGGCAAGTTATCGTAGATTGTACGATAAGCAGAAAATCTTATCGTAGCAGGTATGATTTGTAAGTTATTGATAAAAAGTGTGTTGGTTTTGATAAATTTTACTGATTTTCTTGTTTGTTTCTGAAAAACTTTCTATCTTTGCCGCTGTAATCACCAAACTGAGTGTAACTGACCTATGTCGCACGAACAAATTAACCCTTACGTTTCCGTCGATTGCGTGGTGCTCGGCTTCGATGGGCGCCAACTCAATGTGCTGCTGGTGAGGCAACGCGAGGAGGGCACCGACGAGAATAGCACCGGCTACTATAAGTTGCCGGGCAGCCTGATTTACATGCACGAGACCCTTGACGAGGCGGCGCAGCGCGTGCTTCGCCAACTCACGGGCCTGAGCCAGGTGAACCTGTATCAGTTCTACGCGTTCGGCGCGCTCAACCGCCTCGACAACCAGCGCGACCGCGTGTGGCTGGAGCATTTCCACCGCTTGGAGAAAAGCCTGGAGCGCATCGTCAGCGTGGGCTACTTTTCGCTGATTCGCATCAACCGCACCATGCTCCAACTCGACAAGGGCTACGAAGCGTGCTGGATGCCGCTGAGCGATTTGCCTCAATTGGCCTTCGACCATAACGACATCATTTCCAAGGCGATGGAGAAGATTGCAGGGGTGGTGGAGGCCATGCCCGAGATTGTTTTCTCGCTCCTTCCCCGCAAATTTACCGCCTCGCAACTGTTCTACGCCTACAGTGCCACGACGGGCAAGACGATGGACATCCGCAATTTCCACAAGAAACTCCACACCATGCCTTTTGTGGTGCCGCTCGAGGAGAAGCAGAAGGACGTAAATCACCGCGCCGCCCGCCTCTATCGGTTCGACAGGCGGCTGCTCGTGCCATAAAACATCGCCGCGAAAAAGTTAAATTGACTTGCAAATTAACTTAATCAGTGCGGCAAATGTTAAATCACTCTTCCGATGAAATGGCGCATTTTTGAGAAATGGCGCTTATTATAGTTAATAAAATCACAATTAATATCAATTGCAAAATGATGAAAAGAACGTTGGTTTCAGCAACATTCGCAGTTGCTTTGTTCCTGGGCCTTGGCGCCCAGGCTCAGACAGTGGAGTGGAATCAGACTACCGATGGGAATCCCATGCAGCGCAGCCGCGCCAAACTGGCGAAGGAGGCGGCGCAAACGCCTGTGGTTGAGGTGGATGAGGCGTCGAAAGGCTTTGAATATAAAGACTGGGGAACGACCTTCAACGAGCAGAACTGGTCGGCGCTGCAGGTGCTGACTGAGGACGAGCGGCAGGAAATTCTGCGCAATATGTTTGCCCCAGACGGGCAGTTGCGCCTGACCCGCGGCCGCATTGGCATGAACGCGAACGACTATGCCCTGCAGTGGTTCTCGTGCGATGAGGTGGACGGCGACTTCCAGTTGCATTATTTCAACATCGACCGCGACAAAGAGTACATCATTCCCTACATCCACGCGGCGCAGAAATACCAGCCCGGCCTCACCTTCTGGACCTCGCCGTGGAGCCCGCCCAGTTGGATGAAAATCAACCACCACTACGCCGTGCAGAGCAGCCGGTACAGCGACCTTGACCCCAAACTCGACCGCTTGCTCTACGAGGACGGCGACCGCAGCGACAACGAGCAGGTGAATCCCGATAAGAACCTGTTTCCCAGGCGGATGGCGGTGAACGACTACATGATTCAGGACCCGCGCTACCTGCAGGCCTACGCCAATTATTTCTGCAAATACATTGACGCTTACGCCGCCGAGGGCATCCCTATTAATATGGTGATGTATCAGAATGAGGCGTACAGCTACACGCCCTATCCCGGCTGCCCGTGGACGCCTGAGGGCGCCATCCGCTTCAACATGGAGTACCTGGGCCCGACGCTCAAGGCGAAACACCCCGAAGTGGCGCTCTACATGGGCACTTTCAACACCAACCGCTACGACAACGTGCACCAGATTCTGAGCGACGAGCGCATGAAAGACTACGTGAGCGGCTGCGGATTTCAGTGGGAAGGCGGGCAGATTTTGCCCCGCATCCGCCAGGAGCACCCCGAATGGAACTACATCAGCAGCGAGTGCGAGTGCGGTTGGGGCAGTTTCGACTGGGGCGCTGCCGAGCACACGTTCCACCTGCTCAACCACTACCTGGGCAACGGATGCAACGAGTTCTTCAACTGGAATGCTGTGCTGCGCGACAATGGCGAGAGCGCGTGGGGATGGAAGCAAAACGCCCTCATCCGCGTGGACACACAGACCAAGACGTTTGCCTACACGCCTGAGTACTACGCCTTTATGCACTACAGCCACTTCATTCCGAAGGGCAGCCAAATCCTGGCGTTCTCGCCGAGCGACCGCACGCAAATGCCTGTGCTGGTGGTTCGGAACGACCGCGGAAAATACGTGGTTGTGGCAGGCAACTTCAAGGGCGAACCGCAGCAACTGACCGTGCGCTTGGGCAAGAAATATCTGAATGCCACCCTGCCGGCCCATAGTTTCCACACCTTCGTGGTGAAGTGAGGGCAGAAAAACGCAAAAATCGCCCATTTCGCTTCGCAACTTCTCGGCTGCACTCGGCAAAGTCCAAATAATTCCTACGTCATTATTTGTCCTTTGCGCTCGTTTGCACGAGAAGACATCGGGATTTTTTGCCCCATTTCGACACAAAAAACCATATATAATATGTACCTACTTGGTTATGACATTGGCACCTCGTCGGTGAAGGCGTCGCTGGTTGACATCCGCAGCGGCTTGACTGTTGCGTCCTGCTTTTGGCCCGAGACCGAAGCGCCGATTATTGCCCTGCAACCCGGTTGGGCCGAGCAAACGCCCGAAATGTGGTGGGAAAACCTGAAGATTGCCACCCGTAACGTGCTGAAACAGAGTGGGGCAGTGGGCAAAAACGTGAAAGCCATCGGCATCAGTTACCAGATGCATGGGCTGGTGTGCGTGGACCAGTGCGGACGGTCCCTCCGCCCGTCCATCATCTGGTGCGACGGCCGCGCCGTTCCCTTTGGCAATGCCGCCTTCGACCGCATCGGCCACGAGCGCGCCCTGAGCCATTTGCTCAACTCGCCAGGCAATTTCACGGCGGCAAAACTGGCGTGGGTGAAGGCAAACGAGCCCGAAACATTCGCCAAAATCGCCAAAATCATGCTTCCCGGCGACTACATCGCGCTGAAACTCAGCGGCAAAGCCACGACCACCGTTTCTGGCCTGAGCGAAGGCATCTTCTGGGATTTTCAGCAGAATGCGCTGAGCGAGGACGTGATGCAGGCGTTTGGTTTCAGCAAGGACCTCATTCCGGAGGTGGTGCCGACCTTTGGCGTGCAGGGCGAAGTGACCGAAGAGGCCGCTGCCGAACTGGGTCTTGCGGCAGGCACGCCCATTGCCTACCGCGGCGGCGACCAACCCAACAACGCCCTGTCGCTCAACGTGATGCGGCCTGGCGAAATCGCTGCCACCGCTGGCACGAGCGGCGTGGTCTATGGCGTGCTCGACCGCGTGGTCTATGACCCGCAGAGCCGCGTCAACACCTTTGCCCATGTGAACCATAGCGCGGCACAGACCCGCCTTGGCGTGCTGCTTTGCATCAACGGCACGGGCATCCTCAACGCCTGGATGCGCCGCAATGTGGCGCCCGAGGGCATCAGTTACTCCGACATCAATGCCCTGGCGGCGCAAGTGCCCGTGGGCAGCGAGGGCCTCGCCGTCTTGCCCTTCGGCAACGGCGCTGAGCGCTTGCTGCAGAACCGCGACGTGGGCTGCACCGTGCACGGCATCAACTTCAACATCCACACCAAGGCCCATCTGCTGCGCGCTGCGCAAGAGGGCATCGCCTTTGCCTTCAAGCAGGGCATGGAGATTATGGAGGGCTTGGGCATGGCCATCCGCAACATCCACGCGGGCCACGCCAACATGTTCCTCAGCCCCGTTTTCCGCCAGACACTGGCCGACGTCACTGGCGCCACCATCGACCTCTACGATACCGATGGCGCGGCTGGTGCGGCCAAGGGAGCGGGCATCGGCGCCGGCATTTACCGCGACAGCGACGAAGCTTTCGCCACCCTGCGCCTCATCGCCACTGTGCGTCCGCTGCCGGCCAACCAAACCGCCTGTCGCGAAGCCTACGACCGCTGGCGCCAATGCTTGGAGAAAGAATGAAAACTCCTGACTTAAAAACTCCTGACTTAAAAACTCACCAACTCAAAAACTCACCAACTATGTCACAAGAATTTTTCCCAGAGATAAAGAAAATCCAGTTCGAGGGCAAAGACTCGAAGAACCCCATGACCTTCCACTACTACGACGCCGAGCGCGTGGTGATGGGCAAGCCGATGAAAGACTGGCTGCGCTTCGCCATGGCGTGGTGGCACACCCTTTGCGCCGAGGGCGGCGACCAGTTTGGCGGCGGCACCAAGACCTTCCCGTGGAACGCTGGCGAGAGCGCTTTGGAAGTGGCCAAGCGCCGCGCCGACGCCGGTTTTGAAATCATGCAGAAACTGGGCATCAACTACTTCTGCTTCCACGACGTGGACCTCGTTCCCGAGGCCGAGACCGTGGAGGAATACGAGGCCAACCTGAAGGAAATCGTGGCCTATCTGAAGGAGAAAATGGCGCAGACTGGCATCAAACTGCTGTGGAGCACCGCCAACGTCTTCGGCCACAAGCGCTACATGAACGGCGCCAGCACCAATCCCGACTTCGATGTCGTGGCCCGCGCCATTGTGCAGATTAAGAACGCCATGGACGCCGGCATCGCCCTCGGCGCCGAAAACTACGTCTTCTGGGGCGGCCGCGAGGGCTATTCGTCCCTGCTCAACACCGACCAGAAGCGCGAAAAGCAACACATGGCCACGATGCTGCGCATGGCCCGCGACTACGCTCGGGCAAAGGGATTCCGCGGCACCTTCCTCATTGAGCCTAAGCCTATGGAACCCACCAAGCACCAGTACGACGTGGACACCGAGACCGTCATCGGATTCCTCCGCGCCAACGATCTCGACCAGGACTTCAAAGTGAACATCGAAGTGAACCACGCCACGCTGGCCGGCCACACCTTTGAGCACGAACTCGCCGTGGCCGTGGACAACGGCATGCTCGGCAGCATCGACGCCAACCGCGGCGACTACCAGAACGGCTGGGACACCGACCAGTTCCCCATCGACCAGTTTGAGCTCGTGCAGGCCTGGATGCAAATCATCCGCAACGGCGGCCTCGGCACTGGCGGCACCAATTTCGATGCCAAGACGCGCCGCAACTCCACCGACCTCGACGACATTTTCATCGCCCACATCAGCGGCATGGACGCCATGGCCCGCGCCCTCCTTTCCGCCGCCGAACTCCTCGAGAAGTCGCCCTACAAGCAGATGCTCAAGGACCGCTACGCCTCCTTCGACAGCGGCATGGGCAAAGACTTTGAGGACGGCAAGCTCACCCTGGAGCAGGTCTATGAATATGGCAAGCAGGTGGGCGAGCCCAAGCAAACGAGCGGCAAGCAGGAACTCTACGAGGCCATCGTCGCCATGTATTGCTGACCCCGCGGCAAGTAAAAAAGGAAGACTTTCCTTTTCGAAAACGAAGGTCTTCCTTTTCGAAAACGATGCCCTTCGTTTTGAGAAATGAAGGTCTTCGGCCAGAAAGCTTGCTTCCTGCAGCCACTTCTTCTGGCAAAAAAAAGATGAAAAGAAAATGGCTAATAAGACTAACTAAAAATACTAAAATGAAAAGAAAATCTTTACTCATCGTGCTGCTCGTTTCGGCAGCAAGCAGCCTTTTTGCGCAGACAAAGGGCTTCTGTTTCCGTTCCACCGACGGCGACTATTGGAAAATGAGCGATGTGGCCATTGCCGGGGAGGTGACAGGCACGCCTCAAATCATCATCCGAAGCGACCAGCCGCGGCAGACGTTTCTGGGGTTTGGCACCACGTTCAACGAACTCGACTGGGACGCCTACAGCCTGATGTCGGCATCCGACCAGGCGCTGCTCAACAAGCGTGCCTACAATCCCAGCGGCGACCTGCGCCTCACGGTGGGCCGCATCTCCATTGGCGCCAACGACTTTGCCCGCGATTGGTACAGCTGCAACGAAACGGACAACGATTTCACCATGCAGCACTTCACCATTGAGCGCGACCAGCAGGCCATCATCCCTTCCATCAAGGTGGCGCTGGAGCAAAATCCTGGCATGACCTTCTGGGCGTCGCCGTGGAGCCCGCCGCAGTGGATGAAGACCAACAAGCACTATGCCCAGCAGGTGTCGAACACCAACGGCTGCCCCTTCTCCGTGGCGCCCTATTTCAACGACCAGTTCATCGATGACCCCAACTATTACAATGCCTACTGCCTCTATTTCTCGAAGTTCATCGATGCCTACGCTGCGGAGGGAATTCCCATCACCAGCCTGGCCTATCAGAACGAGGCCTACAGCTACACCGTCTATCCTGGTTGCTCGTGGACTGCTGCCACAACAGGCAAGTTCCTCGCCAACTATCTCGGCTCCTATTTCGCTGAGCATCACCCCGATGTAAAACTCATTCTGGGCACCATGAACACCGCCAGCGTCGATGTCTTTGAGCAAATCCTGAACACCGAAAACATTGGCAAATACGTTTCCAGAATCGGTTTTCAGTGGGAAGGCGGCGGCGCCATCAACGAAATCATGTGGCGCCACCCCGAATACGAGGCCGTGATGACCGAGAGCGAGTGTGGTGGCGGCACGTTCGACTGGAGCGCTGCAGCCCACACTTTCCAGCTCATCAACCACTATCTGGGCAACGGCGTGACCACTTACACCTACTGGAACCTCATGCTTCAGGACGGCGGCTACAGCACTTGGGGCTGGAAGCAGAACGCGCTGGTGCAGGTGAACAGCAGCGATGGCCAGCCCAACTACACCGCTGAATACTATGCCCTGAAGCACTACAGCCACCTCATTCCGCCGCAGTCGAAAATCCTGACTGTGGATGAGGACAACCTCGTGCTCGCTGCGCAGACTCCCGATGGCGCCATCATCATCGTGGCTGGCAACGAGGGCAGCAGCACGAAGACCCTGAGCATGGACGTGGACGGCAAATACCTGCTCGCCACGCTGCCCGCCAAGAGTTTCACCAGTTACGTGGTGGGCGACGAGGAGACTCTGCTCAAGGTGCTGCAGAGCGAAGCCGCCGACCTCACCGAGGTGGAGGGCCGGACCAATGCAGGCCTGGCCAGCAGTGAATTCCAGACGCTTCGCGATGCCGTGGAGCAGGAACTCAACGGCAGCGCGGCCACGGGCGAAATCCTCAACCCCACATTCACCGACGGCAGCAGCCATTGGACCATTGAGAACGTGGCAAACGGCGGCGATTTCCGCACCAATACCATTGCCAGCCGCACCTGCTGGAACAACTGGTCGAACAATTTCACCAGCATGAACATCTACCAAGACGTGCAAGGGCTGCAGCCTGGCGCCTACACCCTCAGCGTGAGGAGCATGTGCGGCCCAGGCGAAATCAGCGACCAGCACGCCTATGCCGTGGCGCAGTGCGACACCGCCGTCTCGCCCGTTAAGGCCATTGCCGAATGGGCTACCGAAAACGGATGGGAACTGCAGACCACCAGCACCATCATCGTGGGCACCGACGGCCTGCTGCGCGTGGGCTATGCCTCCACCTCCGGCGGCGGCACTGCAGGCTGGTTCTGCGCCACCGACTTTGCGCTCAGCGCCGTGGACGACGACTCACTGCTCATCCGCGCCGCTGCCGAAAAGTACGCTGGAACCACCATCGAGAGCAACATGACCCGCGCCGAACTGCTGCAGACCCTCACCGAACTGCGCGCTCAGAAGCAGGCCGATGCCGTAGACCTCACCGAAGTCCTTGCCGAATATGACAAGAAAGCCGCAGAAGCACAGGCCGTTGCGAAAAATACGCTCTATGCCGACAGTGCCCGCGAAACCATTACCGCCCTCCTGGCCGAGCAGGCAGAACTGCTGCCCAGCATCAAGAACGAGACTTCGGTGAACGACCTCATCCGCCAGCTCGACAATGCCATTACGGCTGCCAAACTCACCCAGGCTGCCAGCGAAACCACCGACTTCACCTTCTACATCCAGAACCCCGGCGCAGAGACCGAGCAGGGCTGGGCGCTGAGCGTGACCAACGGCGACGCTACGCGCAAAACGTCGCAGCACTACAGCGGCGATGCCTCCAATCCCTACTTCGACAGCTACTGCGGAACCAGCGTGAAACTCTGGTACACAGGCCGCCAAACCCTCACCGGCCTGCCCAACGGCACCTATCGCCTCGTGGCGGCAGCCCGTGCTGACGGCAACGGCGCCTACCTCACGGCCGAAACGGCTGCACAGCGCTATCAGACGCCCGTTGCCAACAGCGGCAACACGGGCGGAGAAATCTGGAGCAATGCCGCCAGCGGAACGGCCGAGAAGCAAGCCAACAACGGCAACGGATATGGCTGGGCCGATTATCAAATCACCGACATCAGCGTCACCGACGGCGTGCTTACCATTGGCTTCACCAACGACCCCTATCTCACGGGCAGCGAGTGGACCGGCACATGGATGTCGTTCGACGACTTCCGCCTCTACTACATCGCTGCGCCAACTGCCGATGCCATTTCCACCCTCTTGGGCGAGGCGGGCAGCGAAGTGATTTCCACCGAATACTTCACCCCCAGCGGCATTCGTGCGCAGTCGCTGCAGCGCGGCATCAACATCGTCAGAAAACGCCATGCCGACGGCACCGTGACCACGGCGAAAGTGCTCCGCTGAACAAACTGAACACACACATTAAATATATAGACTGCGCCATGAAGAAAACCCTTTGCCTCGCACTGTTGCTCAGTGCCAGCATCGCCGCTTCGGCCCAGGACTTCAAGACAACGGCCAACGGCACGAGCGTGGAACTGACCTTCTACGCCGAAAACATCGTCCGCGTGGTGAAATATCCCGCAAGTACTCAACCCCAAAATGAGAAGAGCCTCGTGGTGGTGATGCAGCCCGAGCAGGTGAAACTGCGCAAGCAAGACGGCGGCGTGGCCTCGCGCCAGCTCAGCGTCACCGTCGATGCCCAGGGCAACGTCGCCTTTGCCGCCACTGGCCAGCCCGTGCTGCGCGAGAGCGGCGCCGATTTCTCGCGCATCGAAACAGGCAACGACGCCGGCGCCTACAAGGCCAAGCAGACCTTCCGCCTCGCCGCCGACGAAGCCATCTACGGACTCGGCACCATTCAGGACGGCAAACTCAACCGCCGCGGCACCCACATCTTCATGGAACAGTCTAACCTTCAGGACTTTCAGCACACGCTGCAGTCGAACAAAGGGTGGGGAATCTACTTCGACAACTACTCCCGCAGCTGGTTCGACGACGACGAAAGCGGCATGGCCTTCACCAGCGAAGTGGCCGACAAAATCGACTACTACTTCGTCTATGGCGGCAAAATGACGCAAACCACCGCCCTGCTGCGCCAGCTCAGCGGCCCCTCGCCCATGTTCCCCCTCTGGACCTTCGGCTTCTGGCAGAGCCGCGAACGCTACAAGTCGGCGCAGGAACTCACCGAAGTCGTGGACAAATACCGCGAACTGCAGGTGCCGCTCGACGGCATCATCCAGGACTGGCAGTACTGGGGCAGCAACTACCTGTGGAACGCCATGGACTTCCTCAACCCCGACTTCTCCAACCCCAAGGCCATGATTGACCACGTGCACCAGCAGAACGCCCACATCATGATTTCCATCTGGGCCAGCTTCGGGCCCCACACGCTGCCCTACCGCCAGCTCGACGAGAAAGGCCTGCTTTTCAACTTCCCCACATGGCCCCAGAGCGGTCTCTCCGCCTGGCCGCCGCGCATGGACTACCCCTCCGGCGTCCGCGTCTACATGCCCTACGCCCAGGAGGCCAAAGACATCTACTGGAACAATCTCAAGCGCCTCTTCGACCTCGGCATCGACGCTTGGTGGATGGACTCCACCGACCCCGACCAGTTCGGCATGAAAGACGAGTACTATGAGGTGAAATGCCCCGACAAGACCTACCGCTCGCTGCGCAACGCCTTCCCCCTCGCCACAGTCAGCGGCGTCTATGACCACCAGCGCGCCGAAACCGATGCCAAGCGCGTCTTCATCATGACCCGCTCCGCCTTCGCCGGGCAGCAGCGCTACGGCTCAAACATGTGGAGCGGCGACGTTGCCTCCACTTGGGACATGCTCCGCAAGCAAGTGCCTGCCGGACTGAACTTTACGCTCACTGGCGACCCCAACTTCAACACCGACCTCGGCGGATTCTTCTGCGGACGCTACAACACCGCCGGAGCAGGTTCCGCGCCCCGCAATCCGCAGTATCAGGAACTCTTCGTGCGCTGGATGCAGTACGGCCTCTTCCACCCCATTTTCCGCAGCCACGGCACCGACGCGCCGCGCGAAATCTACCAGTTTGGCAAGCGCGGCGAACCCGCCTTCGACGCCATCGAAAAGTGCATCCGCCTGCGCTACCGCCTCCTGCCCTACATCTACTCCACCTCGTGGCAAGTGACCAAAAGCAACGACTCCTACATGATGCCCCTCGTGGCCCACTTCCCCAACGACCCCAAGACGCGCGACATGGCCAGCGAATACATCTTCGGAGGCCAAGTCCTCGTCGCACCCATCCTCCAGCCGCAGTACACCCAGGAGAAAGTCGTCAAGCTCGACGCAAACACCGGCTGGGACAGCGCCGAAATCTCTGCCGACGGCGCCGCCGCAGTAGATTTCACCCAGCAAAAGACCGCCAGCCCCTACCTGCCCGCCGGCGCCGACTGGTACGAATTTGAGACCAACCGCCTGCTCAAGGGCGGACAGGAGGCCACCGTTGCCACCACCCTCGGCTACATCCCCTGCTTCGTGCGCCAGGGCAGCATCATCCCCCTCGCCCCCGTCATGCAGTATGCCGCCGAAAAGGCCTGGGACGACCTCGAAATCCGCGTCTATCCCGGTGCCGACGCCCGCTTCACCCTCTACGAAGACGAGGGCGACGGCTACAACTACGAGCGCGGCGCCTACACCGAAATTCCCATGACCTGGGACGACAGCGCCCGCACTCTCACCATCGGCAAGCGCACCGGCGCCTTCCCTGGCATGCTCACCAAGCGCACTTTCACCGCCGTCCTCCCCACCGGCGAGAAGAAAACGGCCACCTACACAGGCACCAAGCTCACCCTCAAATTCTAATCCCTTGCGCCAGCCGCTTCGGCCAAAAGTGCAAAACTCCTCAGCGCGGACTCCCCAAGAGCCCGCGCTTTTTCTATTCCCGCCACAGTCATTTCGAAAAACGACCGCAGTGGTTTTGAAAAACGACCGCAGTGGTTTTGAAAAACGACCGCAGTCGTTTCTGAAAATACCATCCAAAGTTTCGTCCCCAGAACCCTCAAAACGGACCGTAGGGGTGAAAAAATCCGATAATTTCACCCCTGTAGGGTCAAAAATATCGGATTTTTTTGCCCTTAGGACGTGAATTGGGGATGCCTCGCGCGCGTACATAATATTATATATGGAGTTTTTGAGTTTTTAAGTTTTTGAGTTTTTGAGGGGCGTTTGTGGCGGAAAATTGTTGGGATGGAGTGGGGGAGCGGGGGAGATGGGGTGAGATTTTTTGCTGGGGCGTGCAATAAAGATGCTTAAATTGCGTTAATTTAGTTGGATGAAAACTGTAAGAACATCGTTTTTGGTGGGCTTCGCAGTGCTTTTGTGGCTGTTGCCGCAGGGCGCGAGGGCCCAGATGAACGTGCAGTGGAGCGACTATTCGCGGCTGCGGTCGTTCTTCAATCCTGCCGTGGCTGGCACGGAGGGGTTGCTGAATGTGGCGGCGGCCTATTCCATGCAGTTCGTGGGCTACGACAATGCGCCGGCCACGATGTTTGTTGGCGCGGATATGCCAGTGTATTTCCTGAATGACCATCACGGCGCGGGCGTGTATTTCCTGAATGACAAAATCGGCATGTTCACGCAGACGCAGCTTGGCGTGCAGTATGCGTTCAATGTGAAGCTTGGGCGCAAGGGGCGCTTGGGCGTGGGCGTGCAGCTGGCGTTTTTGCAGGAGAAGATTGACCCGAGCGATGTGGAGCTGGAGGACCAGAGCGACCCGGCGTTCCCGTCGAGCGAGGTGAGCGGCAACCGCGTGGACTTCAGCGCGGGCCTGTATTATCATCACCCGAAGTTTTGGGCGGGCCTGAGCGCGCAGCACTTGGCGGCGCCTGTGATTGAGCTGAATGAGAAGTATGAGTATGAGATTGACCGCGCGTATTATTTGATGGGCGGATGCAATATAAAACTGAAAAGTTCGTTACTTACTTTGCAGCCCTCTTTTCTCGTTGCGACTGACATGGACAACTGGCGCGAGGATGTGCAGGTGCGGCTGAAGTATGAGTATGAGGGGCGCATGATGTATGTTGGCGTGGGCTACAGTCCCACCATCAGCACGACGTTCTTGATTGGCGGCAATTTCCATGGCGTGAGCCTGGGCTACAGTTACCAGATGTACACGTCGGGGGTTGGCCTGATTAACGGCAGCCATGAGGTGACGCTGGGCTATCAGACTGAGCTTGACCTCTTTAAGAAGGGGCGGAACCGGCACCGGAGCGTGAGGTTCTTGTAGGAATTAACAATTAACAATTAACAATTGTTGCCCCTGAGAATGATTGAAAAACTTTGACGACAGAGACACAGAATTTAATAGATATGAAAAAGATTTTGACAATATGCGCGTTGGTGGCGTTCACGCTCACTCTGTGCGGCTGCATGGGCGGCACGAACAAGAGTGGCAGCGGGGCTGCTGGCGGCGAAGTGACTGGCGTGAGCGGCAGTGCCATCAGCGAGCCGGCTCCCTACGGCATGGTGCTGGTGAAGCGCGGTGCGCTGAAGATGGGTACGGAGAACACCGATTCCCTGTGGGGCAAGAATGTGCCGGTGCGTGAGATTTCCGTCGATGCTTTCTGGATGGACGAGCATGAGGTGACCAACTCCATGTATCGCCAGTTTGTGCTCTGGGTGCGCGACAGCATCATCCGCGAGCGCCTGGCCGACCCTGCCTATGGCGGCGACGAGACGTACAAGATTGAGGAGGACGAAGAGGGCGAGCCCATCAAGCCTTACCTGAACTGGAAGAAACCCATTCCCTGGAAGAATCCTGACGAGGACCAGGAGCGCGCCATCGAGAGCGTCTATACGTATCATCCGTTCGACGGCACGAAGATGCTCGACGCGCGGCAGATGAACTACCGCTACGAGGTGTTTGACTACACCATGGCGGCGCAGCGCAAGTATCGCCTGAACCCTGAGGAGCGCAACCTGAACACTGACGTGAGGGTGAATCCCAATGAGGTGGTTTGGATTTCGAAGGACACGGCCTACGTTGACGACGAGGGCGTGATTCACCGCGAGACCATCACGCGCCCGCTCAGCTCGATGTGGGACTTCGTGAACACTTACATCGTGAACATCTATCCCGACACCACGTGCTGGGTGAACGATTTCCAGAATGCGGAGAACGAGATTTACCTGCGCCAATATTTCAGCAACGCGGCCTTCAACGACTATCCCGTGGTGGGCGTGAGCTGGGAGCAGGCCAATGCGTTCTGCAACTGGCGCACCGATTACCTGATTAAGGGCCTTGGTCCGAGCGCGAAGTTCATTCAGCGCTACCGCCTGCCCACCGAGGCCGAGTGGGAATATGCGGCCCGCGGCAAGGACGGCAACGAGCTGCCTTGGAACCAGGAGGGCGTGAAGAGCGACAACGGCTGCTTCTACGCCAACTTCAAGCCCGACCGCGGCAACTACACCGAGGACGGCAACCTCATCACTTCGAAAGTGGGCATCTACAGCGCCAACTCCAACGGCCTGTACGACATGGCCGGCAACGTGGCCGAATGGACGTCAACCGTCTTCACCGAGGCCGGCGTGCTCTCCATGAGCGACATGAACCCCACGCTCACCTATCGCGCCGCCAAGGAAGACCCCTACGCGCTGAAGAAGAAGAGCGTGCGCGGCGGCTCGTGGAAAGACCCCGAGAGCTACATCAAGTCGGCATGGCGCACCTACGAGTTCCAGAACGTGGGCCGCAGCTACATCGGATTCCGCTGCGTGCGCACCAAGGTGGGCAGCTCTGCCAAAGACCGCAAGGCCAAGAAGAAATAAAACACAAACGACAACCACAAAAACTCAATAGACTGAACTATGGGAAAAGCAGTTAGAAAACTTTCGGGCATTCAGCGCTGGATGGACTCCAAGACCGGCCAAATGTTCCTGAACTACGCATACAGTTGGGGCGCATCCATCGTGATTCTCGGCGCGCTCTTCAAGCTCACCCACATCGCCGGCGCCAACCTCATGCTCTTCATCGGCATGGGCACCGAGGTCATCGTGTTCTTCCTCTCCGGATTTGAGCGCCCATGGGAAGACGACGGCAAGGGCGAGGCCGAAGTGCCCGCGCAAACCGCCCTGCTCGACGAGGACGGCAACCCCATTCCCGCTCAGGCACAGCCCGTTGTGGTGGGCGGAAACGGCATGGGCGGCGGCACCATCATCATCAATGGCAATGCTTCCGCCGCTGGCGAAACCGCTGCCGAGCAGCCGCAGACCATCGACGCCGCAGCCCTCGCCGACAACCTCAGCGCCGTGGCCGCACAGCCGCTGCCGCCGGGCATGACCGCCGAAATGGCCACCGCTGCCGAAAGCTACGTGCAGCAGCTGAACGAACTGACCGAGACCCTGAAGAAGGTGGCCGAGCAGAGCCAGCGACTCACCCGCGACAGCGAGGAGATGGAGACCATGAACCGCACGCTCACTGGCATCAACCGCTTCTACGAGATGCAGCTGCGCAGCGTGGGCCAGCAGAGCACCACACTCGACGAGGTGAACACCCAGACCAAGCACCTGGCCGAGCAGCTTGAGGAACTCAACCGCGTCTATGCACGCATGGTGGAGGCGCTCAAAATGAAGGTGGGCGACTGATTCACCGCGCCTTTGCGCCGAAACCGGCTTGCCTTTTCGGCAGAAACGACCTTTTCCAAAGGAGGAAAACCATTTCCCCCGCGGAAGAAAAAGCAACAAACACTGACCACAGAATCCAACCCAAATGGCAATTCATAAGAAGAAACTCTCGCCACGTCAGAAGATGATTAATCTGATGTACATCGTGCTGATGGCCATGCTCGCCCTCAACGTGTCGTCGGATGTGCTCAATGGCTTCAAGCTCGTGGACGAAGGGCTCAACCGCTCCACCAACAATGCCACCACGCAAAACCAGGCCATCTATGCCGCCATGAAGGAGGCCATGGACAAGAACCCGGAAAAGACCCGCGAGTGGTACAACAAAGCCAACCAGGTGAAGCAAATGTCAGACTCCCTCTTCAACTTCGCTGAGGAGCTGAAGTGGAAAATCGCCCGCGAGGCCGACGGCGACGATGCCGACATCAACGACATCCAGAGCCAGGAAGACCTCGAGGCCGCCACCCACGTGATGCTCGCGCCCGGAGTGGGGCAGGGAAAGAAACTCTTCAACGCCATCAACGAATACCGCGAGCACGTGGTGCAGATGGTGAACGACACTGCCCAGCGCAGCATCATCAGCAACAACCTCTCCACCGAAGTGCCCCGCCGCGGACGCCTCCAAGGCAAGAACTGGCAGCAGTACAACTTTGAGAACACCCCCGTGGCCGCAGCCATCACCCTGCTCACCAAGCTGCAGAACGACGTGCGCAGCGCCGAGGGCGAAATCCTCCACCAGCTCGTGGCAAACATCGACGTGAAAGACGTCCGCGTGAACCAAATCAACGCCTACGTCATTCCCTCCAGCCAGACCGTAGTGCGCGGCGGAAAATTCTCCGCGCAAATCATCATGGCCGCCGTCGATACCACCCAGCGCCCCGACATCTACGTGGGCAACACCCTGCTCAAATCCTCCAACGGCCGCTACGAAACCATCTGCAACAGCGTGGGCGACTTCACCCTGCGCGGGCACCTCGAGATGAAAAACGGCGACGGCGAAACCATCAGCCGCGACTTCGTCCAGCCCTACACCGTGGTGGAACCCTCCGCAACCGTCAGCGCAACCATGATGAACATGCTCTACGCCGGCTACCAGAACCCCATCAGCGTGAGCGTGCCAGGCGTGCCAATCAACAAAATCAGCCTCGCCATGACCGGCGGAACGCTCACCAAGAAGAACGACGGAAACTATGTGGCCGTGCCATCGAGCGCAGGCGGCGACGTCACCTTCACCGTCACGGCACAGAACGAAGGGCGCCAGCAGGAAATGGGCAAATTCACCTTCCACGTGCGCAAGCTGCCCGACCCCTCCGCCTTCATCGAATACAGCGACGGACAGGGCGGAACCAACCGCTACAAGGGCGGACAGCCCATCGCCAAGGCAGTGCTCATGAGCACATCGTCCATCAAGGCCGCCATCGACGACGGACTCCTCGACATCCCCTTCGCCGTCAACAGCTTCGAAGCCGTGTTCACCGACAAACTCGGCAACACCCTCATCGAGAAATCCAACTCCGCGAACTTCACCGACCGCCAGAAGCAAATCATGCGAAACCTCGGCCGCGGCAAGCGATTCAACATCTCGCACGTGCAGGCAACTGGCCCCGACGGCATCGCCCGCACCTTGCCCTACGCCATGGAAATCATCGTGAACTAAACGAACCGCCCTTTTACCCGAAAACGAAACACCTAAATAGAATATGAAACGAATCCTCTTTCTGACCATAGCCCTCATCGTGGCAGCAAACCTCTGCGCGCAGCCCAAGAAATCGCGCGTGGCAGAAAACAAAGCCAAGACGACCAAAACGGCCAAGCAACCCACCGACCGCGCGAGCATCATGTTCCCAACCGCTGTGGCTGTGCCCAACGAAGTGCCCTGGCGACGCGACGTCTATCGCGAACTCGACCTCACCCAGGACGAGAACGCCGCCCTCTACTATCCCGTGGAGCCCCAGAACGGCGACGTCAACCTCTTCACCCTCCTCTTCCGCCTCCTCAACGTCGGCAAAATCCCTGCCTACGAGTACAAGATGAACGGCCTGGAAGACTTCTCAAAGGCCAACCGCATGCACTTCAAAGACATGCTCGACAACAACAACATCTACTACGAAATTGACGGCAAGTCCATCAACGTGGCAGACGCCGACGTGCCCAGCGCAGAAGTCCTCTCCTACCTCGTCAAGGAATCCTCCTACTACGACGAAAACACCGCCACCTACCACACCCGCGTCGTCGCCATCTGCCCCGTCCTCCACGACTACCTGCAGGACCAAAAGCGCCCCCTCTTCTGGTGCAAAATTGAGGACATCGAGCCCTACCTCGCCCAGAAAAGCGTCATGTACTCCAACCTCAACAACGCCGCGCGCATCTCCATGAGCGACTTCTTCGCCACAAACAAATACAAAGGCACCATCTACATGACCAACAACATGCAAGGCAAGGCGCTTCAGGAAATCTACCCCTCCGAGGCCGAGATGAAGAAAGAGCAAACCCGCATCGAGAAAGAGATGACCGACTTCGAGGAACACATCTGGACCACCCCCGTGGACAGCGCCGAAATGGCCAAGAAAGACTCCATCGAGGCCGCGCAGAAGTCGAGCAAGAAAGCCCGCAAAGCCGCTGCCAAAGAGGAGAAATCCACCGCAAAGACCTCCCGCTCCTCCCGCCGCAGCTCTGCCAGCAAGAGCAAAAACTCCGACGGCGGCAGCTCCAGCAGCAGCGGAGCACCCCGCGCCAGCGTACGCCGCCAGCGCCACTGATGCCGAACGCTCGCAACCCCATATCCAGCCCCGAAGCCCAACCCCTTCGGGACTGTGTTTTTTCCGCCGAAGCGCGTGTCTTTGACAGGGCGCAATAGTTCAAAAAAAACTTTCAACGAATAATCCGCATGACTACATCCCCAGAATTGCAATCGCGCGTCATCAGCCTGCTGCGCTTTCCGCTCATGGTGCTGGTTGTGCTCATCCACTCCCGCCTCAACGGCGTGGACGGCGGCCAGGCATTCCAGTCCACGCAGTTTCTGCTGAGCGATGTGCTGGCAAGCGTGGCGGTGCCGTTCTTCTTCGTCATCAGCGGCTACTTGTTTTTCTACGGTAAACCCTTCACATGGGCGCGCTATGGCGACAAGCTGAAGCGCCGGGCGCGAACGCTTTTGGTGCCATACGTGCTGTGGATTCTGCTCTTCGCGCTGCTCTTTTTCGTGGTGCAAAACGTTTTGACGTCCTTTTCTGGAGGCACAAACAAGCACATCGCCCAATACACTGCCGCCGACTGGTTGCGCGCCTTTGGCATTGGCGCCATGCCGCTCGACGCGCCCCTGTGGTTCTTGCGCGATTTGATGGTCACCGTAGTGCTTTCCCCCATCATTTACTACGGCGTGCGCCTGCTCCGCTGGGGTTGGATTGCGCTGCTCGCCGCCGTCTATTTCTGGGGAAAGTTCGACTACAGCAACTATGGTCTGAGCATGGTGGCGCTCTTCTACTTCTCCTGCGGCGCAACCCTCAGCCTCAGCGGGCGTTTGCTTACCAACATTCCAAAAAAAATCTTCGTCCCTGCCGCGTTCCTGTTCCTGGCCATGCTCATCATTTTAGGCATCGACTGCTTGGAAGACCCTTGGAAACTCATTGCGAAGAAGGTGGCGTGGCTCAGCGAAATCATCGTCATGCTCTGGGCCGTTACCCGCTGGGCTGGCAAATGCCCCTCGCTCCGTCCCAACAAACTCCTGCTCGGCAGCACATTCTTTCTCTACGGTTTTCATGCCGTCCCCCAGCAATACATCATTTCCCTCTACCAGAAAGGCGTTTCGGCCATGACAACTCCGCATTGCTTCCTGCTCTACTTTGGAAATTTCATCGGAGTCATTATGCTTAGCACTGCCTGCTATTGGCTTTGCAAGCGTTTGCTTCCTCGTTTCGCCAGCCTGCTCACTGGCGCTCGCTAAACACTTCGACCTCATCGATTTGGCCTGAAAACCACCCCGTTTTGCCACAAAACCTGCGGCAAAATTTGGCAGTTTCAAACTTTTGGACTACCTTTGCACCGCTCATCGGAGGACTGTATGGACGCAGTGCCGGATAAGATGGCTGAGCCAATGCGCCAGCAATCCTATCCGGCACTGTTTCGCTTGTGCAAAAAGGCCTCCGCAAAACCAACATCCTGCGGCGAAAGCTGTTTGAAAGCGCCGCGCTAAACCAACGCAAAAACCATGCAACGAGACGCAATTGACTTTGGAAAGACGAACGTCACGCGGCTGTTCGTCAAACTGTTTTTCCCCACCTTCCTCGGCCTGCTCTTCGGCGCCGCGTTCAATTTGGCAGACGGCATCTTCGTGGGGCGCGGCGTGGGTAGCGACGCCCTCGCGGCCGTAAACATTGCGGCGCCCATGTATCTCATCTTCAGCGGCATAGCGCTGATGTTCGCATCGGGCGTGTCGGTGGTGGCGGCGGTGCATCTGAGCCACAAAAACACCAAGGCCGCCAACATCAACGTCACCCAGGCCTTCACCGTGGCGCTCACCATTGCCGTCATTTTGCTCGCCATCATCCTCGCCTTCCCCCGCAGCGTGAACCGCCTCTTTGGCGGAAGCGCCGTGCTCGAGCCCTACGTCTGCGACTACCTGCGCTACAGTTGCATGGGCCTGCTGGGGTCGGTCACCCTGCTCATCGGCATGTTCGTCATCCGCCTCGACGGGTCGCCCAAGTACGCCATGCTCACCAATGTCATCCCCGCGACGCTCAACATCTTCCTCGACTGGCTCATGGTCTTCCCCCTGCGCATGGGAATTGCCGGCGCGGCGCTGGCCACCAGCATCAGCGAAACCCTCGGCATGGCGCTCGTGGCCTACTATTTCTGGCGCCGCAGGCAAACCATTTCGCTCTACCGGCCCAAGTTCAGCCGCAAGGCCATGGCGCTCACCCTGCGCAATGTGGGCTACATGGCGCGCGTGGGCTTCTCCACGTTCATTGGCGAAACCGCCATGTCGTGCATGATGATTGTGGGCAACTATATGTTTATGAGCTACTTGCACGAGGACGGCGTGGCGGCTTTCTCCCTTGCGTGCTACCTTTTCCCCCTCGTTTTCATGTTTGGCAACGCCATTTCGCAGTCGGCCCTGCCCATCATCAGCTTCAACCACGGCTTGGGCAACGCGCAGCGCATCCGCCAGACATTCCGCCTGAGCCTCACCACGGCCGTGGCCTGCGGCCTGCTCGTCACGCTGCTCGTCATTGTCTGCACGCCAGCCATCGTCACCCTCTTCCTCGGCCATCAGCAGGCGCCGGCGCAGATTGCCCTGCACGGCCTGCCCCTCTTCTCCGCCAGTTTCCTTTTCTTCACGCTCAACGTGGTGCTCATCGGCTACTGCCAAAGCATGGAGCGCAACCGGCAGGCCACGCTGTTCATGCTGCTTCGGGGCTACATCCTCGTGGTGCCGTGCTTCCTGCTGCTGCCCCGCCTGATGGGCCCCGACGGGCTGTGGCTGGCCGTGCCGCTGTCCGAACTGCTTACCTTCATTTTCATGGGCGCAGCATTGATGCGGAGGAAGTGATTGCGGAAAACGACCGCAGTGATTTTCAAAAACGACCGCAGTGGTTTTCCAAAACGACTGCGGTCGTTTTCAGAAACGAGTGCGGTCGTTTTGCAAAATGAGCGCAGCGGTTTTGTCATTTGCTTTCACACATTCGCATATTTTGTGCAATAAAATTGGCGCTGCGCTTTGCCAAAATGCAAAAAAATGCGTACCTTTGCAACGTAAACGTGAATTATAACCAAAATCCACTAATAATCAAAAAATTATGAGTTTCAAGATTATTGTTCTCGCCAAGCAGGTGCCCGACACGCGCAATGTTGGCCCTGACGCGATGACACCCGAAGGTACCGTGAACCGCGCCGCGCTGCCGGCTGTGTTCAACCCCGAGGACCTGAATGCCCTGGAGCAGGCGCTCAAACTGAAGGACGCCAACCCGGGAAGTACAATCACCATGCTCACGATGGGCCTGCCGAAGGCCACGGAGGTGCTGAAGGAAGGCCTTTTCCGCGGCGCCGACGCTGGCGTGCTGCTCACCGACCGCGCGCTGGGCGGCGCCGACACGCTGGCCACGAGCTATTCGCTGGCGCAGGCCATCAAGAAGATTGGCGACTACGACATCATTCTGTGCGGCCGCCAGGCCATTGACGGCGACACGGCGCAGGTGGGCCCGCAGGTGGCTGAGAAGCTTGGCCTGACGCAAATCACTTACACGGAGGAAATCCTGGAGTGCACGAAGGAGAAAATCGTGGCTCCCC
>Ga0065711_1001736_pt1 | contig 43043 bp, 16 predicted proteins | sample Hoacrofraction12_FD_59098 | JGI IMG/M metagenome (GOLD analysis project Ga0065711, IMG submission 59098) | Hoatzin crop microbial communities from Cojedes, Venezuela - Epithelial fraction 12 v2 (version 2) | ecosystem: Host-associated > Birds > Digestive system > Esophagus > Crop | place... | reverse complement strand
GTAGGCCCCCCCTCCTCTCCTGATAACCAGTAGCGTTTAGCCCATAGGTGTAAGCAGACGGAAGTGACGCTGTAAACCTAAGCTATATAATACTGTGCTACCCGTCAATAAACGTCATTTGCCGTCCACCACATTGGTGTCTGCGAGCTGATGGCCCGAGCGGCCTGGGGTTGGTCGCCGTGCCGTTCCTGAACCAGGTCGCCACGCCAACAAAGGCAACAAAGAGGGTTGGTTCTTGCCTCTGCTGCTACTTTACATTGCCTGTTATGCTGTCCCACATCCTGGTCATATAAGCAAGAGCAGCTGTCTAATTCCTCCATCCACGCTACAGCTGTTTCTGCTTTTATGTCATCTCATGTACTTCAGAGGTTCCTGGGCCATAAAGTGAAGCTCATTGCGCTGAGCTAGTGGGAGGGTGCTGCTCCCATAAACTTACCTCTGCCAGAGGTTTCTGTGTTGCAACAGAAGCTGTGAGAACACTCCCTAAGCAACTCTACCTAATGGTGTTAATCTGCCTTTGATGGAGGATACTGACCTGGTGGATAATGATGAGAAGGTAGAGATTGGTGCAGACTTCAGCTGAATCTGGCAAAGATGTCTGTCTGTGGTTTCCAGTAGTTTGTGGACAGGTGGCCATCTTCCAGCCCTGCCTGTGGAGCTTCTCTGCAACCTATTTCTGGCAAATTAGAGAACTCTTCTACACCTGTTTCTTGTAGCCTGTCAGATTTGGCTGAAACATTTGGGACAGTGCTCAAAAAGCATGTCTGAGGAGATGGTGGTAATGGCATCGTGTTGGAGGATACAAATTCTTTCTAGGGACATGGGTGTTTTCAAGGTTTGTGATACCACCCCTGTGTAAGCAGATGTAGCCTGTATTGATTCACACCAACAAAAATGTAGCCTGTAAACCTGGAGAAACAGTAAAAGCAGACCAGAATGAGAACACAGGAGCTCAATGTTTTTCCTCCTTTCTACCATTTAGCCCAGGCTCTTTCTTCTCTGCCGTTCTCTATAGTTGCCTGTTCTTTGGGACAGTAGCACAGAATTTTAGTTTTGGTTTTACAGTAGAAGGTCAGAATGAGCCAGGATATGAAGAGAGATAATGTTGTTATGTCTCAGCAATAATAAGGGGCCTGGGAGAGCAAAAGAAATGAAGAAATGCCTTGCTACTTTATCATCTCACATCTTGCCTCCTTTCAGCTTGCTCTGGCTCTCACAGCCATGGTATAAAGGCTCCTGTGCAGAGTTATCCATTGGGAAATGTAAGAAACTGACTGGGGAGTAAAGAGAAAGGGAGTATTGTGCACTGTGGTCTCAGTTGTGAGGCTTCAATGTTTTGTTTGCCCCAGGACCTAGACCAGCTTGTGGTCACCAGAGCTGAAGTTCAGGTGGAGTTCTGTGCTTTGGGGGAATACAGATCAATAAGTGCATGTTGGTAACAAAGGAAGATCTGAGCCTCGGCTGTCACCTCCATCTGGCAGATGAAGGCCAGGGAGGGATTTCTTGCAGTGGGGGAAGGGACTGATTTGTTCTGTAGAACTTCAGCACGACTCTTGCTGCTGGTGGGGGCCAGCGACCGAGAGTGGCTGATGCTGATTTGAACGACTGAACTGACATCATTTCACAGCCAGTCTGATTGTTTTTCTCGTTTCCCTTATTGCTTGCGTGTGTTGATCATGAACACTGTACTTGCTCTGGTGTAAACATCAGTGGCTTTGAAGAACTCAACAGTAGAGGAGGAAATGTGCACATGCACATGTAATCATGCACACACACAGACGGAAATTAGGAGGTGTCAGCAAGTCAAGAAGAGTCAGGATCAGAAAGTGGTAGAAGTGGAGGAAAGAGTAGGATCTTGAGGAAGTCTTACTAGGGGTCCTCTTTTCATCAAATACATATTTTAGTGATGAACCCGGTGAAAGATTTAGTAATCTTACAACAAAGAAGCAGAGAAGGAGGACATTCAGGACAGCACATTTGTTGTTGACCAAGCAAGCAATGTTTGGATGAAGTAGACCTTTACTGTTTTGCAAGTAAAGTAGTGCTCAAAGCTATATTTGGTTTAGTACTTTTCATTGCAGCATTAAAAACCTAACTTCTGCCCTGAAGAGCTCACAATAAAGTAGACAAGGCAGAGGAATAAGGAAGCAGGTGAGATGATGGGTATTTATTATCATTTTTCAAACAGATTGAATAGGATCAATAATTTGCAAGACTGTCTGCAGTAGGGATTTCTGGGGGCCGTGAGTGTTGTTTAAAGTGGCTACTTCCGTCACCGTCGAAGAGTACGTTGTTCCAGGGCACTGTATTTGTGAAGTGCCTAGACTGACAGGGATACACGTTGTATCTAGTCTTTGTTGATTGTCAGTTAGCTCAAGCAGACTGACCCTCAGGGATATATTCTCCTCTTGTCCTCTGAATGTTATTGATCCTGCTGTACTGCTACTTGTACATGTTCTTTCAAGATATTGTTAGACTGCCAGAATAATGTGTTTCTGGCTTAATAGTAATATTTTGGCACTTACAAAATTCTATTAGCTAACCAACTTTCAAAGTGTAGGAATGAAACAGTGTCTCTGGAATGGTATACTAGGAGTTAGGACACGGAGTTAAGCTATTCTGGGTATGCGTCCCAAAGGAAAAGATTAATGTTCATGCTGGAATGAAAAGAGCTTGGACTGCAGGTATGGAGGGAGAAGAAGGACTGTCTTGTCCTGTACGAGACCACCCTGCATGACAGACCTCATACAACACTTTATTTGCTTGTCAAAATCGCCACAGCTATACAAGGCGCTGGCAGGGATGGGCTGTATGGAGGATTCACCTCCATGTGCTGACTCGGTGTGGAAGTGATCAGCTGTTCCTGCTTGGCTCACACCAGGACTACTCATGTCACGCCTCATGTTTTTGCCATCATGGACTTTTACTAAGATGATTGCTCAGGCTTTATCTTCTGTAAGAAAAGAGAATCTTGGAGTGTTCTGCACAGAGCAGTTTTAGTGAGTGAGTTAAATTCATCATTGCAAGTTTTACTCAGAATACCTTAAAATATGTTAGTTTTGTGAAAAAAGTGCTGCTTGGTAAGATTGTTATCTGTGCAGTGGACAGGAGGAAGTTGAAGAGCTCTGGAAGTTTTGGTCTGAGCTTGTTGCCATTGTGTTGCAGAAACACAGTTGCCATAGCTAAGGTGTAATTAGCTTTTAGGTTAATCTTACAGTGCTTTTGAATTACCTTCCCTGAAAGACGCAGCAGTTCTACCCTTTTTATGTTGTTTTGTTTCTACAAATTAGACACTGGACTTCAAAAAAAATGCTCTTACATGCACAAACACACATGCACTCTCACACTGTTTTTTCTTTCTTTTTTTTTTTTTAACCAAGCAATCACTGGAACACAAAGATAAAATTAAATGCATGACAAATGTTGTAGTTATTATATGTATAAGCAATAAGTATTATTTTCAACATGACAGTATTATCTGTTGTACTCCAAAGCAGAGAAACTACATCTTTTCTACACTGACAGAAGCAATAGTAAAAGTTAAAACATCATTTCTCAGGTTCTATAAACCAAACTGACTGATGTGCTATCTGCTGAAATATACATTGCCTCAAAATTGATGCTGCTGTTATTTTTTATATGTCTAAACTTATAGCGATTTGTCTTCCTCAAAGACAGAAAAAAGAGGTGAGGGGAAGAGATTCCAGGCATCTGCCCATAATGAAGGATTCTTTTCATTCTGTATTTCAAATCTTTCCTGATCAAACCCATGCCATTCTCTGAACTGCTTCTTGAGAAGGAAAAATAGTTTTTAGCCTTGAAGACAAGAATTAAACAGCTTGCCCTAGAGGGCTCTAAAACTAATTGCAAGGGTGAACACTCTTGTAATTATTCATTCTATTTTTTCAGATTTGGAACATGTGAAGTAAAACAATCTGAGCAGACTTTCTAAATGGTTGCACAGTAGAAGATTTTCTTGTCATGAGAAGGACAGGAGATCTTGATACTAAAGAAGAGGAGAACCTGGGGTGGTTTAAAACTGTCTTGCAACGTACTTAGTGTACTCTTTTCTGGTCCATTTCTTCTGTATTTTATCTGTTGAAGAGGAAACATAATATTTCTCATCAAGTGAAATAAATTAACCTTCCGTCTGTCTCCCATTTATATACTGAATATAAAGCCATGGCTTCCTGGTTACTTTAATCCAGGATACACCAAGATTGCAGCTGAAGAGGGCCTTCCTGCTTTCCTCCTTCCCTCAGTTTTCCCCCTGTTCAATAAAAAGTCATTATTTGTCTATTTAGCATCCTGTGATGCCTAAAGGGGTCAGTTAAGTGCTCTTGCTTGCATGAGGGAGAGGCTAGGTGGATTGGAGGGGGAAGGGCAGGGGATGCATTGCCAGCTTTCATTGGTCTAAATTTTTCTAACAGTGTGAAGAGGCAGGTCTGTGCTAATCTTGTTTGTTTTGGCTGAAGTGGTTTTGGTGCCAGTTAAACTGAACAGCTGGGAGCTGCTCTGAAGGGGCAGTAACCTCTGCAGCTGAGTTGGTGATGAACATCTGGGGATAAACCTTTTCCACCAACACAGCAATTTGCAAGGTGGGTGTTTGTCCACACCCTTAATTCCTTGTCTGCAGAGCTGAACTAAGAGTCTAGTAAAATAGATGGCTGCATGCAAAGCCCTTAGATATCTATTTGATGCTGAAATCTCTACATGTTAATTTCTTATTATCTCTTATTATTTCTTATCCATTACTATTTGGCAGATACAGTATTTTAGTTTATTGGAATACAGAGCCCAAGGAAGTTTTGCTGTGATGTGTCTTAGGAAAATATACTTGAACATACTGTCAGTTAAAAGATTGGCAGAGGTCTTACTTCCATAGTTGCAAGAAATTTTTGAGGATATGTTGCTCTTTATTTTCTTCTTTCTCATTAGTTGAATGACTGATTTCTTCAGGAATTAATAGCGCCGTCTCTCCTCTCTTCCCATCTCTTGATCAAGGCCACTGAGGATCTGCAGTAAGATAAAGCAGAGAAGAGCTGGTGGCAAAAGATGTGTTTTGTGGTATTGCCAATCAGATGTCCTTAATTCTTAATCAGGCATTGATTAAGAACCCATGGCATTGTTTCAACAGGAAAGATGAATTCAAAATATAACAAGGTGTGAGCTCTTATTTCTTTTCTCCAGTTGTGCCACCTAAGGTTTTGAAGGAAACCTGGATATGAATGAGTGCTAAGTCTCTCCCCAGTGCTGAGCCATTCAACCAGAAGCTAAGTGAAGCTACTGTTTGCCTCCACTCTGGCGTGGCAGTGGCTGGACAGCTGTCTGGGTATCCCCGTCAGCCCCGTAACACTTTCATGTATGGCACACCTGTTCCATTTTAAAGATTGGGAGCAATGGCTTTAAACAGCAATAAGTAGATTCCTTTATGTGGCGTGGCCTGTGGTGTATAGCGTGTACTTCTTAAACTCTAAATTCTTGATGCCATTAGAAGGCAAAACTGTAGCCATCCGTTATGAAAATTCTTCTTAAGAAAACTGTCATTGCAAGAGTTCAGTATGCACAACATAAAACATACTTAAGGCAGGTAAAAAAATTGACAGATTTTCTTAGGTCTTCATCTTCATCATCCTCTTTGTTGTCATTGTTTTATTCTTGATTTTCTTTTTCAGAAAATACTATAAAATGTCAATAGAACAGAGCTTGGAAATTAAAACTTGGATAAATGATGATGTAGTACAGCAGAAACTGATGTATTAAAAATATGGAAGCAAGTATCTTTTACTAAAGCAGAGTCTTCTGTGCAGATCATAGCAGATGAAGTTGATTATTTAGCCTTTCGGAGAGCTGGTTTATATTTTATGACGGGAGATCAGAAGCATTATTGAAATGTGATAAAAATCAGCTGCGTGTTCTGAAATTAGCAACGCTATTTCATCTGGCTGCTTTGTTTTTTGTAGGGTTCAGTACCTTCCACAGTGTAGTGCACACTAGAGGACCTCCAGAATGGAAACATCCTCGATTTGGTGTTTGTATCATGACGAAGGGAAAGAATATTTCAGTGCAAGTAGATAATGAGCAAGATTCTCCATGGATATAAATTATTGCAGCTCCTTTGATTTTAGTAGATCGTGGTATATAATGTACAACTTGGGGATCTTGTTCTGAATAATATTCCTTACAGTATTTGATGCTATGAATATTTATGTCTATCTTTCTTGAAGCCATGATAAACTAAACAACTGTCAAATATGTCCATAACCCTCCCCCCCATCCAACCAGAAAAATGGTATTTGAGCAGTTTGTGAGAGGAGAAATAGCCAATCCAAGTATTGTATTTGAGCTTCATGCTTTGTTCGTGCTGTGAAAATGACAAAAGTCTTAGCTGGGATCATGTACTGGTTTTAAAACTGAGAAACCTAGTTTGAGAAATTGATGTGATCTCAGCTTCCTGCTGTGTTCACTCACACCTGTAAGAGGATATTGAGTGTCAATGTGCTTGGATAGATTAGTGTTGTTTTTGGCAGATGATACAGACTGGTAAAAGTCTAGTATTGTTTCTTACAGATCAGTAAGAAACAAGAAATTGGGTTAGCAAATTTTCATTTTTTTTTTTTAATATGATGTGCTTTGGCTTTTATTGTATAAATATGTTATGACAAAGTACTGTAGCTACTCTCAAATAAACTATCTTCTGTAGTGTCATTCTCATCTACAGCACCTCTCAAGTTCTGAAGTAAAAAATAAAGAATAAAATAAGTGAAATATGTAAACTGAGCTGCATTTGTGATCTTGTAAATGCTACAAACAGCTCAGATTCTTCTCACTGTATCTGTTTAAATATTGGTGCCTCCTAGTAGATTTGATAAAGTGCAACTGACTGTAACAAGAGGCTTTGGGTTCATTCTAATTAATGATGAAAAGACCATGAGATCGGCATACAGGAAGCATTGGGGCATGTCAGAAAAAGAAAGTAAAAATCTTACATTACATGACGACTAAAGAGGCTAAAAAAAAATCAGTTGAATTTTATGTGTGGTTATAGACTCTGCTACAGTAATCCATGTGCATGAATGCGTGCATTCACAGCTTTTTTTAATGTACATAAGCAGTACGCGTACTTTTTCCATTCTGCATTGTGCTTCTTCCTCCTCCGTTCAGCAGTAGTGAAAACTGTTCTTGCCGATGCTGGTAATACCCATGTACAAAGACTGCAGTGAGGAAGCTGGGGCTTTCGGTAATAAATACATGCTTATCTGGTAGTGTGTGTGTGTTTTCTGAAGTACTTAGAGTCAGAGTTCGAAAAGGCCAAGTTATTTTTTGAGTTTTCAGTGTTGCTTCATGGTTAATTTTATCTTTGTAACAGCAAGAATTCATCTATAGTTGTTGCTCCACATGTAGCGAGGTGAGAGAAACAGTAAAATAATGTCTATTAAGAAAACTGGTGCCATTGAGGAAGCTCTGCTGTGTGAAATACTCTGCAGCCTATTTTGCCATGCTCAGAAGATAGGTGAATTTCAGTATGTGCATGCCTCCATCAAAAAGCTGAAACTTTGTTTGGTGGTTTCCAGTTTATTGTAGGTTGTTTGTATGTCAGCTGAGTTTAATGTCATGCGTGGTATCCCTTCTGTACATGTTTTATGAAAATTGATGAAAGCTCATTGTCAGATTTGCTAGAAAGGTAGCAATTTCAAAAGTGAAATTCGTGAATAAACTTCCTGTGCTATAAAATGGCCAGTAATTTGGTATTTTGTTCTTTCCTGATTTTTCAGGTGACTTATGCACAACATTCACACACAACCATGTAGACAAGAAGATTAATTCCTTCAGAGGCTTTCTTGTAGAATATGTTTGTTCTGTAATCATCAGGGTTTTTCAAAACAGTCTGAGATTTGTGAATACTATCCCCATTTTAAAGGTAATAAACAGAAGCAAAGGAAAGTGAACAACAGTTTATACTGATGCTGGTTGCCCAAACTGAGACATCTAGGGCCGAAGTTACCTTTTTTCAATCACCTTGCAGTACATAGACTACACGATCAGGGAACAGCTCCCATTGCAGCTAGTCAGTATTCAGGAATGTTGTACCCAAGGATCTTCAGTCAGAAGCTCTGAAACTGTGGAAAAAATTTGCTTCAAAAGATTTTCCGACTATGAGAAAGTAAAGTAGAGACGGGGATGAAATCCCATTCCACTACGCAATAGTCAGGTGTCCTGACATGAGACTCTCCTTTTTGCTTGCCTTTCTCTTCCCACTGACTGACACTTCGTTTCAAATGTGCTTGTGAGCTTCAGCAGTAACATGAGAGCCTTTTTCTCTAAACAAACCAAGCCCAGCATGTATCCGTACTGAGCAATAGGGAGCATGGAAAAGAATAATAGGGAATTACAGAATCTAGGGCCATTTGATACTACATAATATATGGGAAATTTCCCCAAATACTAGTTCCGCTGACACCTTGCATAGTACCTCCCAAGTTCTTTCCTTTCCCTTCCCCCTACAAAGTCTTATCCTGCCAAATGCATTTTAGTTCTGTTCCCTGTATGTCTGCTGTTCTCCCCCATATAGACAGCCTACTGGCATGCACGGACTTTGAATTCCGGCAGAGACGTTATCACGGGAGTGCAGAGCTGCTCCACTAGGCTTTGCCTTGGTGGGGCTGCGAGGCCGGGAGGGTTTCCGTAGCATAGCTGTAGCGTACTGAGCTGCTGCCATGCCATACCCAAGCATGTTTTTTGAGAGAGGCTTTGTTAGGCTTTGTGTGTAATGATTTGTTGACTTAAAGTATAAAGCAAATAATCAGGCTGAGTACTGTTCCTAAACGGCATCAGAGTAACCTTGTGTAACCTCTTACTACTTTTTATGATAAAACCTCTGTAATGGACAGGCTTGCTCTGTGAGATCATACCTCGTTCTAGCGGCTGGCCCTGCAACAAGAGCATTTAACTGCTTAAGCAAAGGTGCTCTTAGCTCAGAGAGTGGAAGACAAGTTTGATTTTTGTTTCAAGATGTGAAAAATCTAGTCTTCACTGCCAAGTCTATGTGGTTATATGTTGTTGTCTTATAGTCACATAGTCTCATACATAAAACATGCTACCATGTTGACTCTGCGTATGAGTATAAAAGAAGTTTAGTTTAAGCTTTGACTATATTTGCATCCCTCTACTATCTTCAGTGCATAAGGATAAACAAGCATTTTATTGTTTTATTATTTAGCAGCAAGTTGTCTACCCATTCAGTGGTTTCACTGTATCATTTATATAAAAATTTGTGACTGTAGAAAAAATACAGTGTATCTGTGGCCACTGTATAGCATTGATGTAAGAGCTGTATTGAAGCCTTACCCAGTGACACCTAAGAGAGAGTTTTTGTGTACAGATGTCCTATTATTGCTGACAGATGTAACAATAGAAAATGATGCTATTTTAATGGAAGTTAATATTTCAAATGTGTTGAGTATATTGTGGCACTAGTGCCTTTCTGCAGTTGTCCACAGAGCATCCCAAAGGCGTATTTAAGGTGCATTAAGCAAGAACCATTTAGTGTTTATTTCAAAACACTTATGAAAGATAGAGCGCAATAGAAGAGAACCTTGTCCATGATCTGTGGTTTCGTTTGCAGTATATCCAGCAGGCTGTCTGTAGTTTGTTTCCCTTTTCTGCAACAAATTGCCTTTACTTGTGCACTTGCAAAATGTGCAAGTACAGTTGAGCATCTGTAGTCCTTATGTTTTAATTTGTGGACATTTCTGCTTGTGTGTATAAGATGGGACCTGCAAAGTAAAACTTGGAGATTCATGGGCCCAGTTTTGAAGACCTCTGGGCAGTTTTGATGGTATGAACACCTGAACCTTTCAAAGATAACAGAGAGAAGAGGGCTGATTCTAAGTTCTTGAAGTATGTTATTGGAAAGGTAGAAATGTTGAAGGCTGTTAATAGCTTTACTTTCCTTCCCCCCTGTGAATTATGTATGTTGTAATAAAAGACCAAGTGTATGTTGGGATGAATGAGTAATTGAATGAACTGTCATATCTCTCTCCCACTCACCAGCTTGTGGAATCCACAGTTAGGAACCGTTAGCAGTGATCTCAGCTGCAGGGCAGTAGATGTGAAGTTCACAGCTAATCTAGCACACTCACAGTTAAAAAATGTTTGCTTATTGCTTCAAAGGCATCACTGTGAATTCTCACACTGGGATTCCAGTAGACCTCATAAAAAGTTAACTGTTCATAAACGTGCAAACACAAAAGGGAAAAAGCTCAGTAAGTAAAAAGGCACTTCAGTCTTGTGAGTAGTTCTGGAGATATTCAGTGTTTGGTTTATGCAGCTGATATTTTCAGGTGTATTCTTCTGAAGTGTAACTTGCAGGTCATACCAAAAAACCTGAAGCTCTTTAGTTCAAGAGTTAAAATAGCTTGATGCAGCAAGGAAGCTAAATTTTGAGGTCTAGAATGACAGTCTAGATGGAGTAAGTAATTTCTTCTAAAAGTAACCTTCCACGGGTGTGATATATTTTAAGGTGTATTTGGTAATGAATGCTACAGTTAGATTTAGACTTGCACAGTAAGCCTGTTTACTAAACTCATTTCTTTTCAGCAGATTTTTTTCTCATCTTAGAAGATGATTTTGTATAATTTTAGATTTTGAGAAAGACTGCAAAATCTTTCTTTTCCTCTCTTCTGTCCAAGCTATCTACATTCAGACCATATAATGATTTCTGGGTGTTTTTAAGATTCATCAGGGTCACAAGCCAAAACCACATTACTGATCTCTTTGGACATTTTGTTCCCCAAAACTTCACTCCCTTTCATTCTTGTGGCCTCCCTCCTTATCCCGGCTTTCACTGCTCTTTCCCCAGGGAGGCCTCTTTCTGTCTTGGAAACATTTCTTCTGAACTGGGAACTGTTTTTACACTTCTGCAAAAGAAAAACTGTAGAGAGCTTAGAAATTCCTTAGCTATGTAGAAATGCAAGCCAAGGTCTAGAATGCCTTCAGTGATGTAACTGATGTCATTTGATTCTCTGGAGTTTCCTGACAAGGACAGGGAAATGAGCACTTAGTATGCCAATGATAAAATAAAATGTTTTAGGAAATCTCTGCTTCCCTGTATGCTTTTTTTTTTTTTCTCCTTACTTTTAGAGGCACATCCAATATTGTTGAGAAATACTGAAGAGCAAAAAGAAGCTTATTCTGTATGATTTAACCTAAAAAATTGTACCATATTTTAAGTTCATAATCCTTGAAAGTAGAGATTGTACTCATTTAGTGTTCATGGAATCACCATCCATTAATAAGAAGAAAATAGTAGCTTTTGTGTATCTCAAATGAGCACATAGTTCCTGTGTTTAGGGTAGTGCTTTCAATGTACATGTGTATATAAGTTGAAAAAACAAAAAGAAATTTATCCATGAACATTAACAATATTTTATGAACAGAAGTTTGATTAATTTCATACTAATATTTTCTAATTTCCTGCTCTTCTGAGAATCGCTTTTAAACAGGATATTGATTCTGTTTACAAAAAAAGAGCCAGCTTATTAGTATAAAATTGGAGTTGTGCCCAGATGGAAATATGTGCTCCCTTGCAGCTATCTGCCTTCTATTGGAGCTAAATGCTGAGGTTCACTCACCATCCACAAATAGTATCTGACTTTAAAGTAAAGGACTTCTAGGACTTCTTTTTAATTTTTCTTTCTGTATATTCTTGCTAGATTGCATGTAGAGATTACATGACTGATACCTGCTGATGGTCTGGTCAGTGTAAGTTAAAACTTCTATGTTCTCAGTAGGAGGTCCAAGGCTGTAATCCTGACCTGTGGAAAGTAGTCTATGTTTTATCACTGGTCTTAGTCCATATAGAGTTATGCCTTTTCCAAAGAGAGATTTATTGACACCGTTCATGCAATATGCATTATTTATTTACAAATATACTTGTTCAGTGACTAATTTCTTAGTCACTTTACTTTGCATTCACGTAACTGCAGAGCTGGAAGCTTGAGTTTATCTCACGTGTGGACGAATGGTTAGTCTGTTGTTGATTTTTCAGAGGAACCTTAGTATCTCAGAAAAAGACAACAAAAGTGTAGAGTGGTGTGCACATACAGAACAAAAATATGTCTCCATTCCCCTCTGGTATCTGGGCTTTTAAGAGAGCTTATATTTTTGTTGTCTCTCTTTCAACCTGATCAGCTGAGCACAGTTTGGGAGTTTAGCATGATCATTTGAATGGAAGGGGAAACTGATGGTGCAATGAGGTGCTTCACTGATACCATCTGACTTAGGGGATTTCAGTGAAAAGTACCTACATAGCTTTGCAGATGGAGACCAAAAGCAGTTCATATGTCACACCCTGTGTTTTGCTGGAACTGAGAACTGAACTTGGAACCACCTTAACCTACTTACTTGTTTTCTCTCTATAAGCTGTCTGATTCATTTGAATTAATATGAACTTCATTTGAAGGACAAACTGATTAATTTCAATTATGTGAATGTACTGATTCATTCAGAAATGCACATATGACCACGAGAAAAGTAAATAGTAGATTGCAACAAACATATTGCAAAGAAGGAAAAACAAATTTGATCTGCTGTGCTATGTTCAGCTGTATTGTCTGGAGTTTAATTTGTGGAAAAAATAAATTTCTTGTAAAGATGATTAAACAATGCAATAGAGCAGCTGATATTTTTCTGGTAAATGACTGGTCGTGTACAAAAATGTCTCAGTCTTTCACCCTTACAAATCATTTAAATTCCATCATTCCTTGCAGTTTTAAAATTACTTCCAGTATTTTTAAAAGGGGATGTTGACTAGAGATGAGTAGGCAACCCTTCTCTTCAGACAGAATAGACTTTTTGGCTTGCATTCCCTAACTCATTTGACTTGCTATTGGTCACAGTGGAATTATCCCTATATTTTTTGAATCAAATGTTCATAACAATGAACTCAAAAATCAATCATGTGATACCCACTAACTGCTTGTTTCCTTGTTAATATCATTGTGCACTCTGAGAACACTCAGTTCTCAGTATCCTTACGTTTCTGCGGTTATTGTAACAATTGTTGTTTATGCACTTCAAAATATTGTGTAAATTAAGCAGTGCATGACTACATCCCTCTTATTTTGGCTAGTTCCTACTTCCCTTCAAATCACTAAAAGCTGTCTTATCTAACACCTTTCATGATGTAGGCTGACAACAAATCCATAGATGCATTGAGTAATTCCGAGTCTCGATTTTGAGAGAAACATTTAAATTCCCTTAAATTACCTTGATAAAAAAATGCACTCAGCCATCCTTGTTTCTTGTAGTAGAGCCCCATTTTCAACTTCTTAATTTTTCGTGCTTACCTGGTTAGTTTCTAAGCCCTGTGTTCATGAAGTAGTTTCACAATTCTCTTGGAGTTGTAACGATTTGTATCAGCTGTAAACTGTGCTTCTTCCTACTTGTTTTTTGTCTCATTGTCTCTTGATCCCCAGTCTCAAAAGCCATTTTTAAATCTCATACAAAGTTATCATGTCTCTTTCTGCTTCATATTGATCCTCAAGATCTCCCTCCAATGTGATGATTATAATAAATGAGACTGTGCAAAGGCTAGGTAAACTCTGGTGAGCAGAACTGGCATATCTCCCATCTCTGGGCTTGATCCTATTTCCATGCAAGTTAGTGAAAAATCTGTCATTGATTTTAGTACAGCAAGATCAATATTAAATTTTCATCTATCTGTATTTATAACTGCATTTCTAATGGTGAATTTTCCTCCTTCTGGGACAGGAGATATGTCTCTGTCTGTGTTACCACAGCATCTTGGCAACTGAGCCAAATCTGGGTTTGGGATCTTATCTCTGCTGTAACACCAACATCAAAGACTGGGAAAGAAAAAGAGAAGGGAAAAGGATTTGGGTGTTACTGATCACCTGGCTGCTGCATTGGAAGCAGTGAATTTGCCCACTCTGTGTTCAGTTTTATGAATTCTTAAGTAAGAGAAGCTTTCCTTTTTGCTTGGCTGTATTATATATACATATGAGCACTGTGTCTTATCTCTGTGCGTATATGTATTATCATGATCTTTTTGTAAGTTTGTAGCGACAATGAGATATCATAAAGCTCCTACTGTTTTGGTTTAGTACTCGTTACATGACAGTGTTATTTACTAATCAGTCTGAGGAGGTTCCTTGAATTTAACTTACACTGCTGCACGACATGTAACATCCTGCTTTGTAGCTAAGCAGTGGATGTATAATACCACGTGAAATAAAGGAAGACATAATTTTCCTAAAAATATAACATAGAATTCTGCATAAAATGAATTTCTGGATTCTAAGAGCCTGTCTTGCAACAATCTCTCAAAGCTTCCTTCTGTAAAACTTGAACAACTGAGTCTGTGGACTAGATTTACATATAGTTAATTTAGATTTGTATTGGCCAGCATTGCAATGCCTGAATCTTAAGGTTTACATGATCCACAGCAAGTTAGGTGCTGAGGTTTCTAAACAGGCTAGAGCAGAGGAGCCATAACCAAGCAGGAAAATTCAAGAAAAATGTAAGAAGGCCAATGAAGAGGTACTATCTACTTCTACCCAGCATCATAGCTTTTATCCCAGAATATGGAATGTGGGAGGTGTAGCTATAATGCCCTCATCTGCTTCACGGATTGAATCTACCTCCTGCCTCATCCAAAAGTATATCCCAAATGATGAACAGGATACTTAGGAGTGAGGGAGGGCTTTCTCAGTGCCTCCCACGGAAACTGCTCTCCTTTGCAAAGAGCAGTTAAATGTTCAGTAGGCCAGTGAGAGAGAGCAAGCATATTGCTGGGACTTACTGGTCAGGGCACTTGTCTGAGAGGGTGGGAATGAGGTTCCTGTTCTGCTTCAGCAGTGTCGCTTTGTGGATCAGCACAACATCTGGAAAACAAGCTGCTGTGCACATTGTACAAAGGGAGTCCTGAACAGTGTGGTGACCAAGTACAAGTGGGTTTGAGCAAAAGCAAGGTGCAGAATTGAGCAGCAGCAGATGCAATCTAATCTTTGTTTCTTGGCTGGTGCTGCTGCTCGGCAGTCTCCTTGATGACTCAGTTACATGGTGAAATCAGCTTTCTGATTTTTTTAAAAAAAGTGACTTTTGTGACAAGGGAAGGTTCTTTCTTGGTAATCTGTTCACAAAGTAGAACATTAACCCGCTGCAAATCATACTCCCATAATACAAATGTCATCTTCCATAATGTTCAAAGCATAGGTTTTACAGAGTGAGAATTGGGAGGTCTTGCAGAACAGAAATGAGAACATTTTAGAGCATTAATTGACTTATAGGGCGAGAACCTCACCCCAAGCATGAGGGTTTGGCTTTTTATTCTTGGTTGGCTGTAATTCTTTTCATATCAGTTGAAGATGACCTATTTTTCTAGTGGTAAGATTAGAATCTTTAAAAAATGTACCATTCTTGTCAAATGAACAAGACTTTCCTCCTGTTTTAAAAAGAGTTATTTTTATGTGTATAACCTGTGGTCAGCTGCTTTAATTAAAAAACCAAAACTGTGACTTAGTGTTTATGTAGATAATATGCAAGAAATACATAGGCAAAAATAATCCAAGCCTCCGCAAATCCAGTATCTCAGCCCACCTCTGTTTTGTAAGTTGATATGAAGACTTATTTTCAAGAAACAATGTTTTTAAACATATGGCATTTACACATGTTAAGAATATGACTGTTTGAAAGCTATGTTACTGAGCACATGCTCAAAATGCTACCTCAGTGGACATATTGGAGTCAGCCAGTGCTCACGAAAGCAGGCACTTTTGTATTTTAAAAGAGATTATTGGCACTATTCTAAGTGAAAAAAACTTTGCCTAAACACTGAGAGAAAGCTTGCCAGTGAAGACACAAAAGACAGGTTCTCAAAAGCAGCTATGTAAATTTGGTACCTGATTTCCACTGATGCAAATTTTGAAAAAAATCTCATGAGGAAATGCCCTGTTTTCTCTGACTTGTAAGGAGCCCCGTTGCTGCCATGATGCATAGTACAGTCATTCAACTGATCATCTTAAAACCGAGTGCAACTATGGCCTCAGGAGTTCTGAGGGTTTTAATGGTGCGGAGATATACCATGTTAGTCTGCAAATTATAAAATAATTTAGGTTGGAAGGGCCTGCCAAGCTTTAGTTTAACATAGAGTAAAAATAAAATTAAGTTTTCAAAATTATTACGTGTATTTATAAACTATGTCAGCCAAGCTTTAGTTTAACATAGAGTAAAAATAAAATTAAGTTTTCAAAATTATTACGTGTATTTATAAACTATGTCATTGTAGTAATTATATGAATGTTACTTAGATTTGATTTAAAAACAAACAGTACCTTTTCTGGAACTGGGGCCCATATTCACAGCAGCCTATCGTTAATTAGTCTAAAAGACACCATGGCTATTATGGAGGAATATAAAGATTTCTCAGGAATGTAAAGATTCTGCAAGCAACTCTGGGACATGTTAGACTGTCAGCTACTTACTACATTTATACCAGAAGTAAAGAACTACTGTCATCAGTAAGAGCAGCTGCTAGAAAATAAAATTTTCTCTGTACTTGGTGTCATTGGTTGGTATCTTCTAAAGATAATAATATAAATTATGTCCAAGTTATAAACATGTTTCCAGTACATTTTATTTGGTTTCTGCTATGATGGCAGTTTTGTGGGACTTCATTTCAACTTCATCCTTATGCTTTTTACCCCCGAACCTTTGTCTTAATTGACATATTTTTCAGTTTTAAGTATTAGCATTTTCTTTTGGTTGGAATTCATCCTGGCTGTGCTGAGTTTCTTTTGCCTACTGCACTTTTTGCTTACAGAATTATACCTATCTCACCGTACCTAGCTGCAGCAAAACATTTTGGTGCCTCTTCCACCAAGTTTGCTTGTGAAATGAATGCCTAACCCTTTGCCACTGCTGGGGACAGGTTTCTGCCGTGTCACCCGTGGCGTGTTCATTGTGTATTATGTGCTTCCTGACAGGCTCTTCCTCGTTTTTCTGGTGGTTCTTCATTGTGACTCTGCAGAATTGCTGTTGGCCTCACTGCTACCACGTGTTTATTTGTTCCTGTAGGTGTTAAGAATATGAATTTTTTTTTTCATTTATAATGTAATTTCAGTCCATTTATAGTGGCATGTCTTTGTGCTTGTGGTGGTCTTTTTCAATTCTTTGGATATTTCATTTTTTAAAATTATTTTTATTTTTTAATTTTAACTTCTGTAGCTCCTGTTAGAGGAACTTACAGCATGCTTTTAAATAAAAGCCCCTTCTCTATGACTTAGAGCACAAGTTTCATAGCTTGCCTGTATGCTGGCCACTCCACAGTGGACACTGGAATCCTTTCTGTTTTTAAATGGATTTGCACAGCGCGTGAAAACTGAATGCAGTCTGTTGCAGAATGGTTTTTGCACTCTTTTTTAGTAATTACATATCATTACAGTTTTATTTAAATGCAACCTGATTAAACATTTTATTAGTACTTTACTACTTAATTAACAACTATTGCTGAAAACAGTCCCCATACTGAGATGTATTTCCACTTAAGCATCCATGCTGATGAAATGTAACTGCCTGTTTGAAGGAATATATGACATTCTGTGGAATGTTTTTTCTTGGTTGTTTCTTGAAAGTGAGCCACTTGGTTCTGAGTATTTGAAATTATTTCAAACAGTCTCTGCTTATGCTTTCTGCATAAAAATTGCAAAGACTGTATAAATAAAATTCTCAACAATAATTCATATTCTTAACTGGGTGAAAAGTCTTCATCCAACAAGCCACCGAGTGGTAAAGCATTCAGATTTTTCTGTTGCTAAGTCAACAACTATGTTAGTCTTGTGGTGCCACTGCATGTGTCATTTCATTTGGTCTCTTACTCTTCTGATTTGTTCAGTATGTTGCAAGCAGTGTAAACTGGTATAACCTGTAGATGTTAGCATTTTCCAGGTATGTGCACACAGAGGACCAAAAAGGTGTTTAGGTATGGGAGTGCGAGAATGGGCAAATTATTTTCTATTTGTAAATGGATTTTCTTTTTCTTTGACAATTATTGATGGAGGAGTGATGGGTATATGAAATAGTGCTCTAGAGACTTCTGGAGCTCTGCAGGATTTCTGGAATTAGTGCTGGGATGGTCATAGAAGATTACTTAGAGCTTTCTGCATACAGGAAAGATGTGTCATGATTTCTTTCCATAAACTGCAAGCTTAATACTGCAAGCTGACAATCTTTTACATTCCTCTTTCTTTATGAATTTCAGATGGAGGAACTGAGCAGCATACACGGGGAATTTGCTATCAGAATTGAAGTTCTGCAGGACTTGATTCTGTTCTCACACTCGTGTACGCCAAGTGTGAGCCATGACAGAATCATTCACAGTGAGTGACATCATTTTCTCGTTAAAGTTATTCTTTGGTCATGCTTCTGTATTTCCAGTCCGTAAGATCATGGTGGAGGGGGATGCTGTGTTTGAAGAAATAACCTCCTTCTTGCTGCTGTGTTCCTTTGTGGGAGTTTGCCATCTTTCACGTGTCCTAGATTTTTGTCAGCCATTTGAGCTCATAGTCAGCTCAAATTTATCTTCTTTGGGACAGATGTGGCTGTCTAATCTGCAGCCCCTGCTACAGTTGCTAACATCTGGCAGAAAGACAGGGCTGAAGGTTGGGGTAAAAGTTTTTTTAACCGCTCCAGCAGGGTTTGGCAGGGCTTGTCTCGTAATGCCATAGGTGATGGTTTTGTCTAAGCTTTGGGCTTAGGCGTTATGAGGGCTGTTAGATGGGAGAAAAACTCTTTCATAGATCTGTGCAGGAAACTAACTCTGAGTATTTCCACCCTGCTCATACATTAGATGTCTGTACAAACTAATTCTTATCTCCCTAGTTTCACAGCCCAGGCTTAATCCATGGCAGGGCAAACAATAATACTAAATGGACATTGCTGGCTGTGTGTTGAGTTCCTGTAGAAGATGGCTCAGGCTGTGCAGTTCAGTGGGGCAAGATGTGTGAAAAAACTGCTCATTTGTGTAGGCATTTGTAGGATGAGCAGAGTGAGGAATGGCAGAGCTAGCTGTTCTCAGCCTTTAACTGGAAGCTGTATCTGTTGGTTAATGGGGGTAAGCTGTAAATTCACAGATGGTCTATAATTACCCTTAACTAACACTGTGAAGGTAATGAGTCTTTTTTTTTTTCCCCTTTCCCCTCCTCCACAGGTGTCCAATGTGGTTATTTACACCTTCGAAGAGTGAATAAGAAAGTAGAATAAAATGCTGTCATTCTGGTTTGGCCGTGTTTAACAACCTTGTAAATGAGCGTTCAAATTTTCAGGTGGAAGATTGGGTACTCTTTCAAATATTTTTTATTTTTTTTAATCCTCAATCTTTTTATCCTGTTTTGCTATCATGAATAGAATATCTAGGGTGATCATGCAAAGTGATGCTTCAGTGGGGAATTTCTTAAGAGGGATTAATTTAAAAATGATGTAGGAAATCACATGATTTCATCAAACACTCCACAAGAACACTGTGAAGCAAAGCAGCATGCACAGATACTCCTTTGGGAATATAACAGATCATTTGAACTGTATTTTCATTAGGAAAATGTACTCCTTTTTATATCTGTGCAAGTATTTAGTAATATAAATTCTAATGCTCTCATGAAACCCTTCTGCACTCAGCCTTGGCAGGATTATCAGTGGGATTTTTGTCAGATTAAGGATCATAGGACTGGACTGATACGTGTTCATGAACCTCTTTCTTGTGAGTTTGCTGATTGCTATTTTCTTAAGCATTTGTGTTAATTTAAAATTTGAGAGCTTCTGTATCTTGGAAGAAAATCAAGATAGTTGCCTGTACCAATGGAGAAAAAAATTCCAGTATTTTTTTTTTTTTTATGGAGTGCTTTCATTCTGTTCATAAGAAAAGTGTTCTCTGGAGTGAGGGTTAAATGCATTCTCGACACTTGATTCCCTACCCTGCCTGCTGACTCACCATTTTGCTGGCCCACAGCCATGGTACAGTTGTGGAGTGTGTTTACCAAGTGCTTGAATCACAAATGCAGTGCTGTTGGACTTTCTCATACTTGAAACGGTTGGGAAAAGTTCTAGCCTTCCAAGTCAGCTATATCGCAGCCTACTTCTTTAAAACTTAGTTTCAATAGATTCTTTCAATAGATTTTTAGGCAAAGTGGATTTAAGAAACGTCATTTAGAGAGGGACAGTGTCTTTGTGTTCTAACTAGTTACAGCCATGTATGGAAGATGAATCCTACCAGGTCTAGTGCATTTTGCGATATTTCTTTCCAGCTGGCATCACATTAGGATCCAAGAAAATAAGTGTATCTGTCTTACCCTGTTCCTTGTAAATACAAGAAAAATACAATGTCCTGTTCTTGTGATCTGATTAAGCTAGGCACAGCCTGGTGCTGGGGATGGTATGGGTATTACGATCACCTGCTCCATTGCTTTTTTCAGGTGGGCCTGGCCCCTGGCCTAAGAAACTTGCAGGTTGCCTTATAGTTAATAAGTTACATTGCTTCAGCTGTCATTCCAGGGAGCAGCCCTGTGCAAAGGAGTGATGAAGGGTCATTATGGCAGGAAAACCCACAAAGGGCTGGGCCACCGATATTATTAAGGCTTGCTTTCAGAAATAAAGGGAGGATCAGGGTCAAGCAATTGTTGACTCCAAACCCTGCAGTCCAACCAGTGGGCATGCTACTGCTGATCAGCAAAGCCGGGCTCATCTGACCTTTCCCCTTGAAACAGCAGGGAATCCCTTGACAGCTCAGCTGGCAGGAGTTTGGAGTTGTCGCTCATTATGAGCCTAATGGGCAAAAAGTGGACTTGGAGGGAATTGTTTGCCAGAGTCTGAGTCCCTGATAAACAACTTGCTGCAGCTGCATACAAAATAAACAAATGAGAAGCTAAGATAATGCAGATCTTGAATAATTAGGCATGGGAAGAGTTTTATGTGAATGCCTTTATCCATTTAATGAACCTCTTGTAGAAAGTGAATTACCCTACAGCCTGGTAAGCAGTATAATCTCTAACCAGAAGGCTGGAAGGACAGCAGTATGAAATTGCTGATCTTTTTGGAGTAACAGAAATTGTAGCACTTATTTACAGACACATCAGAAACACATTTCTGGATGCCTGTGAATAACTTACTTCTAGATGATAGTAATTAACAATCCGAACAAGTCAAGATTGCCGCTTAGTGTTTAAATCATTTTTCATTATAGAAAATCTAATGTTAGATGCAGCTTTTTATCTAACACCTTAGGAGGCAGTGACAGTTCAATAGCTCCTGTTTCAAACATGACTCTTAGCTGCAAAGGGCATTTTGACTTTTCTCTCTATAGTTGTTCATCAACATATGTCTGTCTATGACCAATGTATGAAGATAAGTTTCACACATGTGAGCTAGTCATCCAGAATCCGAGCTGATAAATGTGACTGAAGAGTTGAGGAAGGTTAAAACACAGCAGAGCATGTCTTTCTACTAACAAGAGTCAGTGATAAAATTTAAAATGTTGAATTTTACGCAAAATTTCTTAGACACTGCTGTTAAATTTTGAACTAAAGATGTGGAACCCTACCTCCCATGCTAATTATGTCTTTCTGATCAGTGCCCCATAGTTGTTCTAGGAAGATAACTACAAGATAGTCCCTGTAATATTATAGTGAAGGAGTTTGCTGTGTTATCTATCAGCCATTGGGGTTGATGTGGAAGAAACTGATGTCGGGAGGAGGATCTCCATTGATGTTGGTGGGCTTTGACTTAGATCTGCTGAATTTGCTCAAGTGACATCAGCGCCAGGAAGCAACAAAAGAAAGGTGATACAGTTTAGCTTAGGAGTTTTAATGTTACTCCCTGCATTACTGGCTTCTGCTCAATGTGGTTCCTGTATTGTGGGGAAAGTGTTGTGCAGGCTGAAGTTACAGGTTTCCTTTGGGGTCATGCCACTCCATTTTTGCTAGGAGTAGGACAGGAAGTCATGTTGACAGTACTGTATCTGTCACGTACAGACCTCAGGTGTTAATGACTCGTCCTGGAAGGAGGATATTTGTGTATTACATGGAAATTTACTGAAGGGCAGGTGAAATTGTAATTGCTAGGATTGTTCCTGACTCATTAAGTAACATTACAATTTTTGTGACAAGAATTTGATAAGGATGACATTCTGTAAATTATGTCATGATAAAAATTGTTGTAGTGCTGAAGATAATTAAAACCTACCACCCCCCACAATTAGGGATGCTTTCTACTAACATGTAACTGGAGATTATGCACATGTTTAGATGTTCCTCTGTAAGCAGTACGTAGCAGAAACTTTGTTTTTACACTAGTAGAGACTTTGTATAAAACTCTTGTTTCTTGTGCATTTCTGGTCTTTGCTTCCTGCTCTGTGTAAATTAATTTATGCCCTACTAAATGATAAACTGTTTCCTTTTCCTGAAATGAAAATTCCCTTCCTTCTCCTGTAGTACTTTTGACAGTTCTTGGTGAAAATTATTGTGTCAAGCCAGATGGACGTAATAACTGGAATTCAACAAAGTTCTATACGGTTCTATTTTTATTATATATCTGTAATGAGCAAATATTGTAAAACCAAGGAAAGTGTATAAATTGAAACAAAGTGGTGCTAGCACAGTTCAAATGGTTTGAATTCTAGAGCGGGTTGTGACTCTGGCTTTCTTAGTAATTTGAAACTCTCTCCATGCTCTGCCTGTAGATTGGTTTTGAGGGTAAGTCAGACATCAGAGTCGTGAACAGATACGTTATGTTTTACTACATTTTATACTCTTCTGAGGGGGTTTCATAAAAAACAAGGCACCAGGGAGAGGTGAATTCCTGAACTTCATAGGCCCAGAATTTCACCCTCTGACTTTTTCCTCCTCAACCAAAGTGCCCCCTAGTCCAACTTCTGAGACTTGATTTGCTTTGAACCCTCCCAGTCCTAAAATGATGTCCATTTTTCTCATATGCTTTCATTTGCTGTTCATTTGTTTCAAAACCTCTTGTTCTTTACATGTGCAATATTGTTGCTGTGTGTTATTCAAAACTCAAAATGAGAAATGGCATGTCTTAGTTTGTGTAGAGCTTTGACCTGTTTGAGCACTTCTTTTATCTTAAGTGGGATTAATACCCGCCTGTTCTTCTCTACATGCAATTCACAGACTAGTCTTTTGTCTGCTTAAATTTGTACACCTTCTTCATATATACTTAGTGGTTCCTCTTCCATATAGTTTGCTGGTATATTCATTTAGAGCAACAAGGACTAACATTTATCTTGCTTTAAAAAACCTTGACTTATTGTATTTGGATGGATTTAAAAATTTTAAATAATTTTGCTTTCCTTTAAAATGAGTAGTTTAAAATAAAATTGAACTGTTGGCAATCTATGTTAAGACCAAAATTTATCAATAAACACATCAGACAAGAAAGGTGCCATACTCTGTTCATCATGTGCACGTTGTTTACAGTCCAGTCCAAGCTACAATAAGTTAATTCTTGACACGAGTTGCCACAATAAATAATTGGATTTGTTAATGATGAAGCAAGACTAAATTGCTCAATCCCCTGCTCTAAATAGCTGGCCACAGTTTTACTAACATTGTCTCTCAGTTTAAAGCTAACAAATATATTTGCTAGAACATAATTGTTGTCCTTTGAATTGAGTGTAAGTGAACCTCCTTTAGCAGGGGGGTTGGACTAGATGATCTCCAGAGGTCTCTTCCAACCCCTACCATTCTGAGATGCTGTGATTTTTTCAGACCTTGTTGTATATGTGGTTTGGCTAACACTGGCTCCCTGTAAAAATATCCTTTCTTTTCTGCCCCAGGCAGAAGTAATTTAGTGACTCTTCTAATCATAGGAGATACATGCTTGGAAATCGCATTCATGGATGCTACAGCCAAGCGATCACCTTGTATACAAGAGACCCCATGGAAGAACTGCAGTCTACAGTCATGTAGGAGGACCAGAGGGTGATCCAGCTCCACACCACACCAAGGGATTTCTGGGCTGAATCTTGGCCTCCCTGGCAAATACCACTTCAGAATCAAATTCCCTCATGTGGAGCTGAAACACTGTGTGCAGTAGTCGGTTCTGGGCAGATACCCTTTAGGTGACGTGCACCTATCAAACAGTGAAAGAGATAATGGTGGAGAAGGTGTCCTAGAAGTGTATTTATAAGACAGTTCTCAGTGGTTTTATTGGATTTGATCATGAAATGACAAATGAGATGGATCATGATGAATGATTCCAGAGACTTCTTACTGCAGTGCCTTTTAGTGCCCTAGTTTTTGCCATTTGAAAAAAAAGGTTTTAACTTTAATTTCTCTTTTAAAAAGCCTGCTGTATGCCTGATTTCTTTTGAAAGACAGGAGTCCATGAATAGCTTTATCATAGAAATAATACAACGGTCTGTGGCTACTACTTATCATATTCACTCTGATTATGTAAAACTGGAAATCACTGCACTGAAATGAAGTTTCAATGTTTTTATTCAAAGCAGCTTCTCACAATGTATAAATACTGCATATTAACACACATGAAAAATACAACCTCTAAGGCACCCAGAAATGTGTCCATACACTAGTTACAGGACCATCAACAAATAAATTGTGTACAATTTGATCTAGACAGTCAATATTTGATATATCAGAAGATACAAGTCTCTCAGTACTGTACCAGTTTCAGAAAATATTTACAACACTGTGATATAGGGGTGCCTGTACCCTTATAATATTATAATATGTACTCATCATTACAAATAGTAGAAACTGTTTTAGTCTGTTCCATGGTGTTCTGACAAAATAACTTAAGGGCCTAATTTGCAGAGTTCTACAATTCATTATTTGTGCAAGTTCTGAAAATAAATTTACATTGACATAATTTGCGAATTTTTGGTTCTTTGCTTCATCTCAGAGGTTTGGTAATAAGCCTTACCAATAGACATGCCATCCTAGCTGAACGTCACTCCTTTCCCAATAGGTCAGTGGATAAGTCTTTTCCCCTTACGCTTGGCGTGGATGAGAATGCAGTGTTTGTAGCAGAAAGAGACTATCTGATCTTCAGTACAAATGTCAAACTAGTTCACTGGTGAAGGAACTAATGCTTTGTTAGAATAATGCAATTCTTTGGTCCTTTGATTTATGGAAGGCATAATATTTTTATTCACTAAAAACTGAAATCCCGTCTGTGAGTAAGCAAGCTAGTGAATGACTTTCAATGTAGTATTTAAAGTAGCAGTAAAGAGATTTAATATGGCTTAAAACATATGGTTAATTGGGCAGACACAGATAACACATCTAGGATACGGAGTACCCAAATGTACTATGATTAAGATTGTCTATAAGTCTCTTATGTAAACTTCTTTAGTGTCTCCTAAAGAGCGCTGGCTTTAGCCAGATTTGACTTTTATAGACCCAGCCACACAAAGCCTGAGATTAAACTACCGTGGTTGGGAGCACAAATGCACAGTTTATATATAACAAAGCCCATGCTGACAAGTCTACCTATGTTGTTCAAAACAAACAACCCGTATTATCCTTTTCACAAGAAAAACTTAAGGCCCTGTACTCGATTTGCTAACTTTCTTACAGCAATTATTTGGGGAAGTCCTTAGTACTACATAAGCAATTATGTAGCTTTAAAGATTTCTTATACCTAATGGTAAGGCTTATTCACAAATGCAATACATTTATAAATTACATTTAAAACTGTAAAGGCTGGCAAAATAATAATAATAAAAAAACCAAAATAAAACAAACCCCAACCAAAATTGTTGTTTATCCCTAACATTAAAAGAGCATTTTATTCTAAGGAAAAACTATTGGCACAAAACCATTATATTATAGATTAAAAGAACAGTTAATAGTAGTGAAAAAGATTGCCTAAAACGCATACCCTAACCTACCACAGAAATATAAAAGTTTATATTCTGAAAATATATACTGTATTAAAGTTTGTAAGCTTATTCATTTAAACAGAAATGTACTGAAATAGTAAACTAAGCAACACTTATCTACAGCAAAAATATACATGCAGGACAACACAAAATAAATTGCTTACCTTTAATATCTACAAATGCAAAACTGTAGATTTTTAAAGATTGTACAAAACAATTTACACAAGAATAAAATAACATACTTAACAACAAATTGCATTTATAATCTTAAATACTGTGAATATTAGTAAAGGTACCCAGACTAATATGTACAGTACATCTAGATATCTGAATACCTAGTAAGGACAGAAACACAAGAGAAAATTGATTCTGATCTTTAAATACTGGAAAAGAAACTTTAGACACTGTTATTACTTTTTTTTTGAAGGGAAAATAGATTCCATGAAAACTAGATTGTAATTGTATAGATATGAATAATTAAAAATGTTAACTATGGTTAGCACTTGCTTTAATGGAAAAATAATTATAGAAAATGTATTTCAACCATTCCTTTGTCATAAAAAATGCTAAGATACAGATATCTGAAAATTCAGATGAAATGATGCAGTTTAAAGGTCTAACAATTTACGAGTCTTCTCTGAAAATCTCATATGGAAAGCATACCTTCACATTGCTGAGCAATTTTTCTATATTTATCTACAAAAACCAAGCATAGTATTGAAATAAACTTCCTACTGTCTTATTAACACGTGACTAGGAGTTATGGCTCTCTGGACGGGAATAAAGGAAATAAAGGAAATTCAGGAATCATGGTACTTTCCATTGCTTTTTTTTTTTTTTTTCCTTTTTTTTCTTCTGAAGTCATACGCTGGAGGCCTGATTGTGCAAACACATATGCATGTGAGTGGTTCTCACTTGAGTAATCCCTCTCATTTTAATGGGACTGCCGTACAGGTGACGCACATGCATGCACTGGCATGGTAGGGGGTCCTATGGCCTTAATCCAGCCAAGATTTTCTGCATGCGCTCTGTGCCATCGCTGGCAGGTTGTGGAAATAAGCAAGTTTTAGTTTAAAACAAGTGGTGCATCCATCACTTCAAATAGTTATTGAAATAGTTCTGTTTCAGACATTTAAAAGTAAGTTAGTTGTCTTGGTAAGTTTATTTGAAAACATTTAAAACGGGCTAACTAGAAGCCAGATTTTGTCTTTTTAATCAAGAATTTCCATGAGAACTTCTGCCTTTGAGGTAATGATTTCCTTAAAATTAAGTGGTACAATTAGGCCGTAGAAACAGCACTTTTAATTATTTGTGGAAAAAGAAATGTTGTATTAATGTGTTGAAGCCTACTGTTTACTATAATCACTTGTTTGTTAAGTTTACAAAGGCTTTGTTGAAACTCTTCATGGAAATACTGGGAGGGAGAAAACCCAGCAGCCTCATTTGCAGAGGTTTAAACCATAACGAAGTCACTGAGCTCAAGGATGGAGAGCAAGTGCACAAATTACAAAGCAAACAAATGTGCAAAGCTTCTGCTTCAAGAGGTTTTAATTTGGGCATACTAAAATGGCAGGTGAAGTCACAGAGCATGCTTGTGTTATTTCCATATTAATTGCCTTACTAGCAAGAAAGAAATGAGAGCGATCCAGTGTTCAGAAGTCAGTCAGTGTCACTGAAAAATACTAGGATCACATTCTAAAATAGCAGATTGGACTTTTGTCGTTTATTGTAGACTGCTTTTACGGATAGCCAGAAGTTCTTGTAACAGATGGTGGGGTGGCCAGATGTGGAGAGCTGGGAAAAGCAAAACAAAACCTCTCCCTCCACTTAGTTCAATACCTAGCACCTTGTATGAACTGCTGGCCCACACCCAAAGGCCTCCAGAGCAGAAATTATCTCACACCTGAGGAATCAGGCAACTAGACTAAGGCTCATAAGGATTTGCTTTTAGACTTCAGACCAAAAGGGGATGTTTAAACCTGAAAAACAGTACGATGCCACATAACGGCACCGCTCACCCTGTTACTGACATCCGGCTAACAGGACTATAGTAAACTTAAATGAAGCATCTTGTTGGCAAGCCCTTCAATGCTCCTCAAGAAGGCAGAAAGTGAAGAGAGACTTAGGGGGGGACTCACTGTTTCAGAATCCGCTTTTTTCCCCTGAACCCTGGCAAATGAATCTATTTCATACATTTTTTGTACAACTTTGCACATAGAGGAGCATGCACGTGGCTGTTTCTTTTACTGCCCACAGCATTTGGTGTGTTTTCTATATATTCTTTATTTTTCTACACAATTTGCTGTTAAAAATGTGTTTGCATTCTCATGTGATGCCATTAATTCAGTAAAGGGACGTATGAAAATAAGATCTGTGGTCAATAAACAGCTGAATATGAACACAAAATAAATAAGTTAAATAAATTCAACAAAGAAAAAAATCCTAGTAGTTTTTGTAAAACTAAAAACTTTACATATTATACATATAAATTATCAGATTTTTCCATTACACTGTTAGAACTTAGAAAAAAATAATTAAAATATTTCTAAAAAGTATGGTGTTTGGGTCTACAAAATATTGTGCTGACCCAGTTTTTAGATTCAGCCCCCTATGTCAGCTCAGATGTGTTGCAACAGCAAGAATAAGTTAAGAAGGACAGACAAAATAAATCATTACAGATGGTGTGCCTTACTGGGCCTCAGTGGTGCTTCTCAGCACATGGAATGTATACTTTTATCTGCACGAGCATGTGAAAGATGCAGCCCTCTGTAGAGATTATGTGCACTGAACAAGCCTGCCTATGTCTCGGTTACACAAAATCAAACCAGCTACAAGCAGCTGTGTAGCTCACAAGGAAATCGACACAACCATATGTATTAGGATACACTGTCACAAATTCCTCCACGATGCATTGCCTCTGCTTTTCAAACACAGGTAATGTTTGACTCTGTTCGTGAGTGGAACATTTTCTCTTTGACTTAGGCCAAGCCATCAGACTTCATAGATTTTGTCTTGCAAGTAGCTGAATAATGAATCCAGTCCTTTGGAAGAACTCCACAGCTGTTTTAACATCTGACACTCTTTCTCATTCACATCTTCAAGTCCGGATTTCAGGAAGCTCCGCATCAGACATTTGGACTCTTCCAGTACCTAAAGCCACAATATTGCTCAGTATTTTATTTCGGATCTGACAAAATTATTATGGATAATGGCGTGAACAGCATTTTTATACTACTGACTCTGTTTTACAATCTAAATAACTCCTTTTGGCACAGAAATCAGATTTAATTTACAGCCATAACTCCATTTGCCGATAGTCAGCATCTTTAAGAATTAAGGACTTCCGACGTTTATGTCTTAGTGCCAACATTTTTAAAAGGAATGAGGGATTCTGAACTGCCTTAGCTTATTGAAGGTCTGCCATGAAGCACCAGAAGGAGCTGAACTCTCTCCTGTTGAAAATGCGATCCCTTGAAATGAAAATGTGTGAGGCATGATATGCTGGCTACCTGTGTTCTGGAAGGTAGTCTTTAAGGTTATAGAAGTTGGAAACCCAAACGTGGATGTCCATCATCTTTAACAATTTTCCCTTATGCATCATTTCCTTATCAAAACAGAAATGAATATGAAAGGGCCTTTCCTGCAAATACCAAAATATCTTCGGAAGTTTATTTACTTAAAGTTTTATAAAAGTGAAATATTTTATAAAAGACGGGTGTTAAGAAAAACAAGCACCCTGTGACTGTGTTCTGGAGTATATACAAGCAGTCATAAAAAATCACCCAAGATTTTTACAATGGAAAGTCCTATCGCAAGCCCTTAGTAATCGCTCTAAGTTCTTGAAGGCATGAACAGCAGGTCCATGGTTGCTCCCACAGTTCAGCTTGTTTTTCCCAGAACCATTTTTAGACACAATGAGATTGCTTCCTTTAAAATTCTTTTTGCAATATGTAACACCACTATGTATCTCACAAGAAACCCAACTAGTCAAAGAAAATGACTAATAATTGATTTATTGATTTTTTGGGGCAGAAGATTTAATGTAAACTAATAGTGTTTATGATAAGGGAGCCGCATACACTACACTCAGCTTTGTCAACACCTACATGTTAAGCCCAGTTCCTATCTGGTTTAGGTTACAACAGTGCTATTCCAAAATAACACTTCTCTTCAACTGAGTAAATGGTGCTAATTGCAAATCGCGGGGCCTGTGTATTTTTTTTGGTCTGTTTGTGAACAAGTAGCCACAGTGAGCTTGGATGAGCTCATCTTTTTAATTGTTTTTGTGACTTCAGCCTGATTTGCATTTAGGATTTCAGAGAGTAAATCTAGTCTTTGACAGTTTTAACTCTCATCTTTGTCCACAAGTTAGCACCAGTCTTCCCAACAGGTCTCCAGAGGAAATTTCACTGGCAGTCAGTAACAGCACAGGAAGGAAGAATTCACAGTAAGGCCCAGAGGTTTTCCAAACTCATATAATACACATTATATCAGCATGATCAAATAAGCTTATGCTACATTTCCAGTGAGTTTCATTCTGAATGTCTTTTGTGAGATCTAATCTACACTTCATTTAATTAAAAATCTCCCGTGTCTCTACCTTCTCTTTTACAATGGATCTTTTAAATGAAACTGAGGGACGCTAAGACAGTTTCAGGCATAGGAAGTATGGCAACAAACTGCAACAATTTGCGCTTCAGGTCGTGCAGTGTTATTGCAGCCACTATCACTTTCTTCACTGCATTTTTTTTAAACAAGGATGTGCCCAGACTAGTGTATCTGAGTCTATCTGCCTGAAGGGAAAAAATCTTAGGAAGTAAAAATAGGAACGGATTTTCCTTCCACTTTTATGTACACAAAAGGAAAGTTATAACACACCGTGACCAGGCTGTGTTCAAACCCCTCTGTGTGTGGATCTCAGCTCTCCTTCACAGCAGAGGTTAGCTGGCACTATCCTACCCTTCTGGTGCACTGTGTAGAACATTTTGCAGAATCAGGAACTATGCAGGTGCAGAAAAGAAGGCAGACTCAGCTGAAACGTAGTAGACCAGGACAACGTGAAAGGCAAATATATTTTCTTACTGGCCCTACAGAGATTTCCTGGTACAGTTGTATAGTTTCAGACTCTTCCACCTTCGTGAAGGAAACCGGTGCTAAAATCCCCTTTCAAAATCTGAGGCAAGGAGGTTCCACTCATACTGAATAAATGTGAAGATGGGGAAAGTAAACAACCCTCCATGCCCCTGAAAAATGGGAAACTCCATGAGCTCACTGATCCCTGTTTATATTTTCTGTTGTTAGCCCTCTTCCACAGGTATGGTTGTGGAAACTGAGGACCCACCTTTCTGATGTGATGAGCCTTGGGAGCACACCTTGCCTCTGTGAAATGTAATTTAATCACAAAGGAGTTTGATTCCTTACCACTGCACTGCAGGATGCCATTTCCTTCACTCGTAGCATCACTTCTTGGCTAAATGTTGTTGGCCAAAATACTTGTGACACCAGTCCTCTGCTGCAGGCTTCCTGTGCTGTCAGCTTTCTTCCACAGAACAACATTTCATTTGCCTGTGAAACCAAAAGATTACTTGTGATTTTGGGTTATAATTCCCTTAAAAAAATTTCCATACTTGCCTGCTATTTTCAAGATTAAATTTACAAATGGTCTCCTGTATCTCTCCATACTGCAATATACTTCAAAAGGAGTTTCGGTAGCTATTTAAGGATTGTGCAGGTGGCCAGAGCACAGCATGGGTTTAATTTAAGAGAAATGTGCTGGCATTCACGATGAATCTGTATTGCTGATCTTACAAGAGTAACTGTCAGCGATACAGTGATGCTGTGCCAAGAGTCACGCAACCTAGGATGAAATACTTTGTGGAGCAAATTCTGCTTTGTTATACTGGTAAAAGCTACGCAACCTTACTGGAATGAGTATAGATGGCCTTCAGAGAGCAGAGAGCAGTATCTTGCTCTGTTACTGCACAATGCTAACACAATACAGACAAGTACTCTGCAACATTATTCTGCTAATGTGCTTCTCCCCTTTTCTACCATGATCTTGACAATCTTTGCTTTTTCAACCTATGCTCAATCTTTTTTGTGTTCAGCACGGCTAATATATTGAATTCTGAGGTCACTGTGATAAGAAATTAGTGGAATTAGATGAGCTTTCCACAGATTTCATCTGCATTCATGGCAATAAAGAGAAGCAGTTGTTTTCTGTTTTACTTTTTAAAGAGAGAAAGAAGAGCATGAATTTAAGAAAGGTTCTTCAGCAATATGAAGAGGAAAACCTTACCAGTGCAACACCCAGAATTTGTGGGAATGTGTATGATGAGCAGCCAGCTGGAGTGAGTCGGATTGTTGCATATGGTGTCTGAAACCATGCCTTCTCACTTGCCCAAACGATATCACATAGTGGTAAAATAGAAGCTCCTAACCCAAGAGCAGGGCCGTTGATAGCAACCACAATTGGCTTCTTAAATTGAATAAAAGCTTTTACAAAATCCCTAAAATAAAAAATAAAAGAAAGATCTCGAATACAGAAGTAACACTTAGATAAATACCCAAGCTTAAAGTACTTAATCTGAAAACAAATTAGAACCACAGATGAACACAATAAATGCCCTGGCCCAGTTTATGAGGTCAGAATTGCAAGATACTTTCTAGTTTGCACATGGAAAATTTTGCTCATATTTAGTTATTTAATCTTTCTGCGTACCTGGGATATTAAATAATTTTGTATATGTTGTATATGAAGGATTAATTTGAATGCACTGACTGTTGTCCTTTTTGCAGAATGGTTTGGTTAGGATTAGTTTTACTTCTGGACCAGTAACTCATGAGTTTGTACACACAGCGCTTCTCAGTTTGCTCCACAATGGCTAGTATGGATTCTGACGATCTGGTTTGGCTAACTTGATGAAAATATTATAGTGTGGAAGACAGGAAACTCACAGGTGGATTGCTGAAGATTTATTTTTTTCAAAAGGTTCTCTTAAGATCCTATGTCAAAGGTTACTGCAAGTCCCATCAACAGATTGGGAGATAGTAAATGTTTATGGCACACCAGCGGAAAGAACAAGACCCACAAGGGAGAGTCAGAGAGAGAGAGAGAAATGTTCGAATAGAGAAAGAATTAGGCGAGTGATCTGTTGGGTCTTCATTGCAAATGTCTTTGATAAAGACACAACAAAGTAGATGCCCTTGCCTGCCTACAACAGTAAATGTGAAGCGATGGGAAATAATGGGGAAGTAAATGCGATCAGATTCATCTGGATGAATGAACTAGAACATGTTAAATTCTGTACAATGAAGAGGTATTTAAAATAAGTTACCTACCAGCAACTGTGGAAAGACATCTGTTGAACGGAACAGCCTATACACCAATTAGGAAAAAGCATGAGTGTAATTGTGGGCAAATTAGGGGCTCCAGCAGTGCAGTGCACCGCAGGTATATGGAGGCAAACGAGATGCTCAATTACTTTAGAAAAGAGACATGTATAAATCAAATTCAAAACAAAAGAGGAGATTCTGTTCCTGCACTGGGTATTTATCAGATCTAGAGTACATCCTTGATGACAGATTTTAGGAAAGAGAATTTTGTCATATATGCCCTCTGATGAGCAGCAACTCTCCCACTGAGGTCAAAGAGACCTAGGCATCTGTATCTGAGAATAGGAGGTGTGCCTTGCAGATTAGAGTGCCAATTTGGCAAAAAGTGGAAAACATACCGAAGATAAGTGTCTTATTGGACTGAAGCATAAGGGCATTGGCTATATTTTAAACAAAAATGAAGAGTCTGAGGTGATCCAGCATTAAACATTCAACAAATGAGTTCTGTTTTTCAGGCTATCTAGGAAGGAGTTGATTTTTGATTATAGGAAATTAAAAGACTCGTGGGAATTGATGCAGCTCTGTTCACACAGTGAGTAATAATACAGAAGATCATCAGCAAGACAAAGAGAGTGAAGTAAGGAACACCGTATTTGTCTGTTCAAGACCATTTCTTTCTAGATGATAGCAAAGCCAAGGGAGACTTGTGGTTCATTTTCGTTTGCTGTTCCCTTATCTTGTTATTTCTTCGTTTATTTATGGTTGAGTAGCAACTGTGGATCACTGCACCTGATTAGTTCCAGAATTTTGAGAACCTTATTAGTTAAGCAAGTAAGCCTTCCAAGTAGGACTACAGATGGGAACAGCAATGTGACAAACGACAGGTAAAAAGAACAAACTATGGATAAATGGTGGCAGCAGATTTGAGGACCATGTGGAGGCAGAAGAAAACAGTGTTGTGGAGAAAAGCAGGAAGCATGTGGTGATAAATGGGATTGGAAGTGAATATGGAAAAGCAGTTAGGGATGTGGAGAGGAAATGGTTAGATGATGGGAAGGAAGAACAAAGCACAACACATGAATGGAGGGGAAGGGTTGAAGGAAACGTGAAATCTTCGTATGAGTGAGCAAGGAAGGGAGGACCTGGAGATGGCGAGAGAGTGGAACAGAATATTGAGAAGACACAATGAGCCTCTGTCATGAGGGAAGGATGGGGAGCACAAATGACGGTACAACAGGCTGGTATGGAACATGCCATCTATAGGATGGAGTGGAGGGCTACACTATTGGGAGCTTACAAGGGGAACAAATGCCTGCATTTTGTCTAGAGAAGCTGCAGTGTCCAGCACTCCACTCATCTGGGTTCCCTGTTTGGTACGTTATTTATTTCAGTGAGTTGTCTTTGCACCCAGAACCCGGCATGTTTCTATGTCTCTGAACCACAAGTTCACACAGGTAGTTTCTGGGTTAGAAGATCCTTGTTTCTATTCAAGGCAGTCTTTGAAAAGGACTTAAAATTGTAACTGTTACTGCACAGTAGAGCCAGAAACTCAAAGACAGGAAAAAATGTTACAGGCAGAAGGCTTTTGGTTTTGCTAGCAGGTATCTGGGAAGTTGACCATCGAACACACTTTGGGATGCTCAGATATTCTGCATGGTTGAAGAGTTTTTGTTGCAGATCAGGGCTCATAAATATGTCAAAGGCTATAAAGAAGCTGAGCAAGTAAACTTGTCCTTCTTTGTCTTCTGAGCACACCCAGAATTTTATATATCAGGTCACATAACGATGCCAGACTGATGACATGAGACTGATGCTGGGAATGCCTTCCAGCGAGTCTTTCTGTTGCGGGGCTCTGTAGGCCCCATAAGCACAGCTGCAGTGCAGTCTGTCTGTCTACCTTTTCCCTGCTCCAGGAGTGCAATGCCAGACACACGTCTGGATGATGGCAGCTCAGGCTGATGGATCTATGGTCGGTACCTGGAGAGAAGCTACAGTGCCACGCATCTGTGAGCTGCAAGCCCTGAAGGCAATGGATGGGCACAGGGGCCAAATGAATAAATCCTTCATGTGAGATAAGATTTGATGGGTATTTAAACTTCAGTTTTAACTTGTGATCAGTATACAAGATCCATACTTTAGAAAGTGGAAACACATGGTAATCGAGATTTTGATTCATTTTCATAGTTCATCTAACCTGATGTAAAGCAGTGGAGGCAGAGATCCGTTAATGTGCTTTAGGACATCCTAACCACTGAAAAAGCAAAGTGTACATTTTTTTATACTCTTGTTACAGTATATTTTCCATGAGTTGAGTCCTTTGTTCAAGGAAAGCACAAAGAGTGCTAAATGGAAAACGTAGTGTATTGTTTCCAGAAGTACAATAAAAATCTATTTCCAGTGGGCCTGAAGCTGACATTCTTGACAGGGAGCAGTATATTGTACCAGGATTTCCAGTGTTCTGTGAGTCCAAGGATGGAAAAACTGAGTATCACAGCCTGGCTTATACTCATTTAAATGCTGGATTGACAAGTATACCTGTATATTAAATGTATGAAGATAAATGTACACATATATAACAATACCTATCTACACAATATTTACATGAATAATATTAAATTTGTACCTTCTAATGGAGTGAGTGTGCCTGTGTTTTAAAACAAGAATAGTGATTTTCTTCCCTCGTGTTTTTTTTAGCTCCACATTATTAAAAATCCCTCACATTAAAAAAAACTAATAAATTAGGATGTGTCCTTAAAAGGGTTTTTCTTTTTTTAAATATCATGTGATATTCAGGCATAGCTAGGGTCTTAAAAACAGGTCATAATTTATTATATTTAAGAAGTACATTTTTAATTCTTTCAAAATAATTACTACTTTGAGAATTTCAAAAGTATTCAACTGAGAATCCAAACTGATCTGCAATAGTTGTAACCAAGATAACTGGGTGGTTAATACAGCACCTAACAACTAAACCTCATCTTGTGTTATACTACTAGATCCAAAATATAGATCTGTTGTAAAACAAATTCTTTAATATTCCCTCATAGAATTGCTGCATAAAGTTTTAAAGCTCTCAGAAGAATAGTATTTATTTGTAGGAAGTGGAGTTAAAAAAGGGACCAAACCCTCTCCTGGTACAGACTGGTGAAATATCAGAGGCTTTAGTGGAGTAATGTCAGTTTAGATGGGAAGATCTGCCAAATATGTATGAAGTATACCTTGTGGTAATGGAAATATTTGGTGATGTATTGTGCAGATTGATTTGTAGACTGCATGTCATAAACCCTGGATTTCTATTAAGGTAATGTGATATATATAAGGAAAGTCACAATTTCGTTATGAAAATAAAACTACATTTACATATATATTCAGTAATTTAAGAAAAGAGTGGAGACCCTTCTAATAAGGTTCTGAAATTCAGTGGCAGACTGCTATTTCAACAGAATATGAGTAAACCATGGATTCCCATTTGTACTGAAATTCATTAAAATGATGAACATTAAAACAAGTAAAATATCTGCCTTTTAGGAACCGCTTTAGAACACGAAGCAATAGCTAATTTGGAAAAATAACAACAAAATAGTATTTTAATTTGGAAGAATGATTTGAAATATTAAATACAGAGAGGTGGAATGAAATAAATCCCTATGGATATAAGCACCGGAATAAACGTGCTTTCTTTTCTAATAAGGAAAGGTCCAAGGTTCTTGTTACTAAACAAATTTGTAGGACTGTAATTAGAATGCAATCAACACTTAAATATACAACATTTTTGGACCTGATAAATATCTTTATAATCACACACTGCATTTCATAATTTAGAGATCATAGGTAAGCTTGGGTCACCTTATAGCTTCTGCAATCCTAGTGCTTTCCTTTCTTCTGTCATTGGATAACCTGCCAATTAAATATGAGTAATCTAGGCCACTACAGAATACACTTCCCACTGCGCTGAGAAGTAAGAGTTTACTGTCATCAGCTGATGCATTGCACAATGCTCTCCGAACTTCCTTCATGATCTGTGGATAAAGAAAAGTAAACAATTCGACATGCATGCCGTTGCAATATCATTTCCCTAGTTTTACAAACCTTATTGATTTTGAGAGACTTAAATTTTGGCCACTATTAATACTTACATCAATTATATATAGTTATATAATTTTAATATACTTAAAATGATAACACTGAGCGTTTACAAAATATTTTATATTTGGAAGTGCTTTGTAGATGCTTACTAACTGAAAGAGCTTTTGGAACTTGGCTTTTCTTTGCTTATTCTATGGGAAATTCTAGCTAGCTTATGCTATTTGATTGCAATTGAATAATTTCAAACATCGGCTTTTTATTTTCATCGTGTATATTCAGTGTACATCACTGTATCCTCAGTAACCCGGTTTTCACAACAATAGCCTATTAACAGGTTGTAAGCAAAATCTATAAACCCCGGTTTTCGGTTCTTCAGCTACTTTGGTTTATATGACTTGAACCAGAGCAAGGCAGGACAAGAGGACACCATATACATCAACATGACAAATATATTCTTCATTTTTATGTGGTCAGTGATATTGTTAAAGTCTACAAACATTAAAGCAAAAAAGCCACTTGAAAGAGAGACATTTTTACACTCTGATTTACAACTGGATCAAGCTATTAATTGCACCATAAATCAAACCTCATCAAAATCTGTACAGAACTGAGCTGTTGGTATTGTAAGAAAATGTCCCTTCATCTGAGCAGAAGTGTTTTTCCCAACGATTTTTAAAAGGAAATATTATTTCATGACCTTCTGATGGGTAACTTCATGTTTGGTCACATTTCAGGGTAGTTTGTAAGCTGTAACTGATTTCAGCCATTTCAGCTTCCCCTCTTCTCTTTAGTGGTTTGCTCCTCACTTCAAGGGCCATGATTTCATCTAGTGTGACACCTCCTATGCTTAAACATACTCATGTGTGAAAATATTTCCTATACACAGGGTCCTGTTAAGTCAATTTTTTCTCTTTTGTACCAAAAGATTTGCTTTTAGTGTAAATTTAGGTAAAAGATAGAAAAATGTCATTGGGGAATTAAATATGATTTCCACATGAGAGAAACCCAAGATTTTTAGCCTGTGATTATTTGTGTTCACTACTTTCTGTTTCCAAAAATTCTTTTGATCTATGAAGTGCCTCATTTAAGAAATGTCCCTAAACACAGAACAGAAGTTTTGTTTATACCATTCTAGGTGGCCTTTATCAGAAACCCTGTGGCTTGTGAGACCAAGCTTGAACTCGAACATCCAAACCATGCAGTGCAATGCCACCTGCTCGCTCCCTGTTTGTGTTTGCTCACAAATGATTGTTACGGGCTGCTGAGACCAGGACATGAGAAAGCAGGTGGTGAACTTCTAGATGCTTCACTTTTACAAGTGCACTTCAGAACGCCTGTAATACCGAGTATGTGACAGTGGGTGGAAGTGAAGTAATTAAAAGCAGCAGAATTTGGAAGTGTATTTGAAATTCTTGTGCAGGTACAAAAATGTCATCAGCTATTTTACAAGTACTGTTTCTTCTCAGAATCTCAGAGGCTATCTCAGTTTACTGTTGTAGAAAAACTGTAAAAACACAGCAATACTGCACTTTTTGGAAAGGGGAAACAAAGGAAAAAAATGCCCTAAAACCTTGGTTCAAAGTTAAAAAAAAAACTTCAGAAGGTGGTAGGTGTTAGAATAATAAAAGATACATATTTTGATTTTCCTAGTTCCATGTGAATGCAAGACTGTCCTCTTAGTTTATTTTAAATGTTCTCAAAATCTGCTTTTTCTTCAGGAGGATGTATAAATAATATCAGAATATTAGTCACACATTTTTCTATACAATGAGGAGTGTTGCTTTACGTATGATGCCACAACAGGATACTCCACTCAGCAAGTTTCTTTACCAGTCCCCTTCCTCCAGTGATATTTGCATGTGTACCACCTCTTTGATGTTACCACTGCTATCCTTCAAATGCATCATTACCATTACAAACCTGTCTCTTTTTTTTTTCTTACCCCTCATTGATTTGGATGGCTAAAGCCATCTAAAAGTATACTGAACTTCTGAGCAGAGGTTATACTACTTGTAGGAAAAAAACAATATTCTGCTATCACTGTTTTATAAATGTTTTGGAGAGGGTGATATTAAAGGTCCATTATTATGAGTCAATTTCTCAGATATAGTGGAAAATGAGAAGGCTTTGACAAGTGTTTTGGAGAGTATTTTTGAGCAGGAGTGGAAATTTATTTCCACTGCTTCACTGTTTCTAGCAAAAGAAATCTGTACCGGACACCAGGAAACCATAATGTATCATAGAATCATATGTTGGAAAAGGCCTCTAAGATCATTGAGTCCAAGCATCTACCCAACACCACCATGCCTACTAAACCATATCCTGAAGTGCCACATCTACACGTTTTTTGAACACCTCCAGGAATGGTGACTCCACCACCTCCCTGGGCAGCCTGTTCCAATACCTGACCACTCTTTCAGTAAATACATTTTTCCTAATATCTACTCTAAACCTCCCCTGACACAACTTGAGGCCATCGCCTCTCATCCTATCGCTAGTTAGTTGGGAGAAGAGACCAACATCCACCTCGCTACAATCTCCTTTCAGGTAGTTGTAGAGAGCAGTAAGGTCCTCCCTCAGCCTTCTCTTCTCCAGACTAAACAGCCCCAGCTCCCTCAGCTGCTCCTCATAAGACTTGTTCTCTAGACCCTTCACCAGCCTTGTTGCCCTTCTCTGGACACACTCCAGCACCATAATGTCCTTCTTGTAGTGAGGGGCCCAAAACTGAACACAGTACTCCAGGTGTGACCTCACCAGTGCTGAGTACAGGGGCACGATCACGTCCCTACTCCTGCTGGCCACATTATTTCTGATACAAGCCAGGATGCCGTTGGCCTTCTTGGCCACCTGGACACACTGCTGGCTTACGTTCAGCTGGCTGTCAACCAATACCCCAATATCCTTTTCCACCGGGCAGCTTTCCAGCCACTCTTCCCTAAGCCTGTAGCGTTGCATGGGGTGGTTGTGACCGAAGTGCAGGAGCTGGCACTTGGCCTTGTTGAAACTCATACAGTTGGCCTCAGCTCATCGACCCAGCCTGTCCAGATCCCTCTGCAGAGCCTTCCTACCCTCGAGCAGATCAACACTCCTGCCCAACTTGATGTCATCTGCAAACTTTCTAAGGGAGCACTCAATCCCCTCATCCAGATCATTGATAAAGATGTTAAACAAGACCGGACCCCAAATTGAGCCCTGGAGGACACCATCCGTGACCAGCCGCCAGCTGTATTGAACTCCATTCACCACCACTCCTTGCACTTGGCCATTCAGCCAGTTCTTTATCCAGCAAAGAGTACACCCATCCAAACCAGTTCTTTATCCAGCAAAGAGTACACCCATCCAAACCATGGGCAGCTAGTGTCTCCAGGAGGATGCCGTGGAGAACAGTATCAAAGGCCTATGAGTGTTTTCAGTCTCAAAAAAGCATTATATTTTTAAATATCTGTAAGTTGGTCATTAGCTTTATCATCAAAAGGTGCTCAGAGGCTCATTGGAATACACCACTGCCAGCAAAGTCAATTCTCACTCCCTTCTTCTATGCCATGATTCCTTTGCTGGTGCAGTCCAAAGTTCACCCGGTCACCTTGTCACTCAGCCTAGTTATAGCCTACCTACATACTGTCCACTGTTGCTTCTGAACACCGGGCACCATGGCTTTCCTCATTCATTGTCTGGGTATGGCTATTTATCTACAGATGTTTATATGATTAGAGGAAAGCTACTAACAATAAAATAAAGATAAAAAAGATGGTTTGTCTGTAGGGTTGCAGGACTGTGTATTAAACTGCAGTACTGTAAAGTAAATACAATTTTAGTTCAGAACTGCTGTCTGTTTTTAAGCACAAATTTCCATTTAATGCTGTAGTGAATTCAGTTTGTAAATATAGAGATACTATGTGTCTTTAGTTACATTTCTTTGTCAGATTCCATTTTTTTCTCTCTTCCATAGTCCTTAAACCTTCCCTCATTTTGGTCTAACTATGGCATCTGTCCAAGTAAATTTTACTTTCTCTAGTGACCAGATCAAATATTGCTACTTGCAGGGCTCCATAGCACTATTCTCCAATTCCATTCTTTTTTTTTAATTAGCTTTTTTATGTTCTTTCAGTTCACTTTCAGTTGTGGGGACAGTATTTCTATTCAAATGCATTTGACTAAAATTTCTGAGGAAATATTTACAAAACAGTATGGGCCAGTTATTTAGCTTCTGATAATCTATCGAATTATAAATTCAGACCGGGCCTAATGCTTCACTTACTGTTTTACTGAAACCCAAATATATAATAAAATTATCACTTTCTCAGAAGCTGCTTATTTTTTTAATCCTGTCAAGAAAATAATCTGGTTAGTTCTTTAACAGGACACCTTATATTGCAATCATAAAATGTTTAAAAAATTCATTAAATTTCTAAGAGCTTATTTTAGTGCCTTTCACTGGATGTAGGAAATTTAAAAAGGCATTTGGTGCCCTTTTCTTTCAATATTGCTTCCATTTTGGGGAATTCAGAGAGCTGGGAAACTATCACTGTAATTACACAAAGTATTTTGAACAGAAGTCTCTTGTTTATATAACTAGAAATACTAGTTTAAAAGGTTAACTTCTCTGAATCGGTAAGGATTCACTGTTGATATTCTGAAAGGTAAATAATCTGTAAATATTACAGTAATATAGAATTTTAAAGCCATTTGGTTGTTCTTAGAACCTCTTCTACATTTTTACTTTTTTACATGAATACACTGTTTGTTACTTACTGACTGCGCAAACAGCTTCCGAGTCCTTTCTGTTTGACAAGTAAAGGACTTAGGAACCTATAAGGCTGGCTTCAGGCAGAAGTACTGGGCAAAACGCACAATTTGTCTTTGTATGAGAGCAAAAATACAGATAACAGTAAACTTGTACTGGCCTCTTTTTTTCTTTTTTTTTTTAAGTTAGGAAAAGTCATAAGTTAGGAAAAGCGAAGGCCAACCAATGCTCCAAAATGCACCTGGGAGCACTTCAAACCCTGTAATTCTCATGGCTAGACATTTGAAACCTGATTCTTTTGTACGAGAAATGTACTTGAGGTAGCTGTATCACTCTTCAATGGAAATGTTAGCTGTTTAGGGTACATTTGGCTTTTAATTCAGTGGAGTATTAATTCTTAGCTCTATTAATAGTGTAAAGTAAAAACAGTGGATGGACCTATTTAATCTTAAGTTTGAAACAGAATTTGGATCCTTGAAATGGGCTGAGATAAATCAGCAACATCATCGTTGGAGAAAGAACTTCAGATGCAGCAAAAGACCCATGAAAGAAAATGCCCTAATGGAATTTATAATGATGAAATATTTTACATATCTGTTTTAAAAAGGAATTTTAAAAGTAGCAAGCCTAAGCCACTGAAATAAAAACAAGCTGTGCTGTTTCATGACACTGGCTTGGAAGTTTTGTAAGGTCTTGTAAAACATAAGAAAGAATTTCCACAGCGCCCTGAACATTTTTGTAGAAAAAACTCAATTACTGGAGTGGCACTGAGCCAACTTCAATCAACGCAAATGCTGCTGGAAGGGGCATCAGCACATTTCATGCTCAAGTCACCTGCACAAACCCACAGGTGTGATGTGGTTACCAAAACCATACAACAAAGATTCTCCAAGAATCTAGATTTCTCTAAGCTTTTCTTTCTTTTTTTTTTTTTTTTTTTTTTTTTTTTTT
>Ga0065711_1028194_pt1 | contig 43054 bp, 31 predicted proteins | sample Hoacrofraction12_FD_59098 | JGI IMG/M metagenome (GOLD analysis project Ga0065711, IMG submission 59098) | Hoatzin crop microbial communities from Cojedes, Venezuela - Epithelial fraction 12 v2 (version 2) | ecosystem: Host-associated > Birds > Digestive system > Esophagus > Crop | place... | reverse complement strand
GGAAGGAAGGAAGGAAGGAAGGAAGGAAGGAAGGAAGGAAGGAAGGAAGGAAGGAAGGAAGGAAGGAAGGAAGGAAGGAAGGAAGGAAGGCCTTGTAAAGCTAGACTAAACTGTGCTAACAGCATAGCGGTCATTCTTTGATGTGATGCTTTAGAGCTGAGGCAGAATGTGCGTTTCTATGCAGTTTAATAAAAATAAGGCTGTGAAACGTCTTCTGATGCAAAAATCCAGGACTCTTGTCAACATCTAATGCTGAACCTTAAAATCACCAGACCTGAATGCATGCAGATGAACTGTATTCGTTAATTCTAACAGCATCTGTGCCCATTCACACCAGCTAAATATCTAGCCTAATACTCAATAGAAGCAATTTTCTCGTCCCTTCCCAATTAACTCCATTACAGAAAATCTAATTAAATCATGTCTTTTAGCAGCAACAAAGAATTCAAGAGCGACATTTTTTCACTTAATTCAAAGCTCTTCTTCTTGAACTCTTATTTTTTCTGAAAAAGATATCCAGTACTTCTTCCTCTGATCCACTTTGGTTACTGAATGAAATAGCTGATTTACTGTGAGTTAGGTCTTGTAGTGTACACTTAGGATCCAACTCTCATGAAGAGCTTAGAAGATTATAGGGATCATAGCTGTTTTTCTCCGCACCTCTGGATAAAATCTCTTCAGGTACACCTTGTGTTTCTTTTGGGCCCAGAGAGACATCTGGATGACCATCAGGAAAGCAAAAATGCCAACTACCGAGGAATAAAGAGAAAAAAAAAAAAGTATCATGTGTCTTCTTTCAACGTCTTTCTGTGAATACAAAAGCGTTTATGGAAAAGTCTACAGTCTCTTCTGTGGTCAGAGACAAGTTAACTCTGCTGTTGCTCTCAGCCTTGCAGTTGCTGAGCCTGAGGCTTAGCCTCCACATCAGAATGCACGCAGATGATGTTCGCATCTATTAGACACACCCTGTATCACCCATGACTTCACCATAAATCACAAGGCCTCCTTGGGCATGGTGCTGTCTCAGCTCAGAACCACACATGACCTCTCTCAACTGTTTTTCTGGTTTGCTTTTGGCCTGTAACACTCCTTTGTTTCCACCTCTGGCTCCCACCCATAGCAGGGAGCTGTGCTGTGAATTCCTGTTGCACGGAGGAGAGCTCGGCCCCGAAGCAAGTAGGCAGTAGGCGCACAAACAGATTTAGCTGCCTGGCAGCAAGACCTCACGAAGGCTAACAACTATAGATACCCAGGCCCCTGCTGTGGTTCTCAGGAGCCAATAAGTGGTCTCTCAGGTACCTCTTCTTCGGGCTGAGTGGCACCGAATGGGGAATGCTTTTACAGGTGCTTTTTGCAAATTCATTCTCTTTCCTTCCTTAAAATGAGCTGATGGATCAGAAACATTCATTTGGCATCTAGTCAAGTTATGTTTGGGACAACTACAGCCAGCACCAGTGTGCTGCGTATGTTGCTGCTCCCTGCCCTCTTAAACACAGTGCCACAATGTCCCCAAATTTTCAGGTCATTTCCATAACAGAGCCTAAAGCACAAAAATGTTTTATCTTTTCAAACAAAATTAAAGTTTAATTTTTGCATGATGCAGTTTAATCCACAGCTGAAATTCCTTTCTCTTTTGTTTGTAAACCATGTGGGGCTACTACTTTTTGCAAGTAGCTTTTATAGGTCTCGATTTTGGAATGGAAAAATAGTTAAAAACTGAATGTTTTGGAAAGCTCGGTCCCAGGGACCATATTTGTATGGGTATTTAGGTCTCTAAGGATGCAGGAAAGTACTGAGCAAGAGTTGCAAACACAACTAAGCAGGCTGCTGTTACAAACTGGCTGCCTGACATAGGTGAATGGGGAAGTGCTGCCAGGAACATGTGTGACTTTCTTCTTTTGAAATACTAAGTACATCTGGTTTCCTTTTTCTATTAGAAGTATTATTCCAGGTTTACAATGCAAAGAAATTTTCCTACGTCAAAAATGATTGACTGTAAATGGAGAATACTGGCTTTTTTTTTTTTTTTTTTTTCTAAATTTCAAAGTCTGTTTTCGGTGAGAAAACAGAAGAAACACCAATATTTAACAAAAAGCAGAGAGCTGGTTTTGATCAAAAGGAAGTGTCGCAGTAGTGTTGTGCTCTCTGCAGCTTTCTGAGGGTAGCGCTTTGAAAGTTTATACGGTTATGTCACAGGGGGCATTTGAAGGCAATATTTCATATGCCATAAATTTTTTTGCAAATTTTAGATTTCCAGGATTCAGTTCTGCAAACAACAATTTAGAGGCTCTTCATTCTGCTTCAAACTTACCTGGCAGGGTTTGTGTCATCACTGTGAAACTAATCCAAGACCCAACCTGTTGCAAAGAAAAAGGGACTGTTAATTGAATACTATATGTAAAGCAAAAGGGCGAGTTTTCAAAAGTGACCACTTCCCCAATAGCTCCCCCTGGAAGAAGAGCATGATACTCATACTGGAAATGGGAGAGGAAAAATAGTTAGAAAGTGACCCCCCAGTGTGCTGGGTGGGGGTGAAGCGACAGGTGGTAAATCCTTGGATCACTGGGGAGTCCATAGTGGAGGGGAATATATACAAAATTCATGATATTGATATGAGGGAAGAGAAGGGTCTGGTGGAGAAACATTTGTGGGAGTAAGGGGACTGACAGACAGAACATAATGATTGATGTGCAGAGAGAACTGTGTGGAGGCATTGCAGAATTTCTGCAGGCAAGCCTGAAACACAGTAACCACCTACCCTTTGCACATAAGCAGAAGAAAGTCATGTACCTCATATGTATAGTTGGGACAGGATACCAGCAAGAAGAGCCACGTGAAGGGGTTGTAGGTTGGACTTGGAAAACAGGCTTTACTTCCTTCATGAAAGAGGGAAAAAAAAACCACACAGTTTCAGTACAGGGAGGGGAACTGAGCCTCGTCACAACTTGCCTATGTAACAGCCATCCCCTTGGCCAATGCTCCCAGAGTACAGCTGGTTAAAAAAGTTTCAGTGAAATCTTTTGAGACAATAAAAGCTGTATTTATCCTAGTGAGAACGCTGCTTAGTGAGCCATGTATCAGTTTTTACAGGAAAGGTCTGGCACATCCGAAGGATGCAACCTTTGTTCCGAGGAAGAGAGAGACAAGTAGTTTAATGCGGACTAGATGGCAGGCGAGGGCTAAGGGCACCCTTCGGGCATTTAAAGGATGCAGCTGTATCTTACTCAGCCTGACTCAGGAATGTGAACCTGTCCCCTCTCGCATCCTCATCCTTTACCCCAGGGTGGCACAGGACAGCAGCTCCGGAGCTAACAGCATGACTCTCTGCAGCCACTGAGAATGTTCACACAAAATGCCACACATGCAACACTTCCTTTTCAAGTTGTGGCAACAATGCTATCTTTAATACTTGTAGGGCACTGAGAAAGCTGATGAATTATCTGGCTCTTGCTGATTTTAAACTGAATTAGGTCCCTTGCAACAAACACAAGCACCTGCTTAACTACAGCACATCAAAAGCTTTCCAGAATAGAAACTGACTTCAGTGTGTGTAGCTGATCATACTGTGCTGAAGCATTTTCTTGAACAGGGTGTTACAGTGTGAAATTATACTATTATTATCTGAAAATATCTTTTCCTTTCTGCTATATATAGTGTAAGTTTTATTGTCATCATACAAAGGACCCTGAAAATCCATGCTTCGAGCAGCCTCCTAAGGGCATACATATACATTGATGCCTGTGTAGGTATTCATGAGTCTGTCTTTGTGTATTTGTATATATGTGTGTGTATCTTTGCGTGAGATGCATGTATCTAAAAACTCTGCCATCTAGTTTAAAATTTTTTGAAACTTATTTAAAACGGAATCCTCTGTTGTCAGTCAACAGGATGCTTTAGAGAACTTCCATGCTTAACTCTATATTGAAATTGCAGTTGTCTGTAAGTAAGATAAATTTGCTGTAAGCTTTGAAACAACAACAGTCTTGATAATGTTTCCTTGTCACCACATTTATTTTGAGGATGTTATACCAATGGCATGGTACCTACTTCATCTTTCTTTATTCTGTGGATGTAGATATATAAATTACTGTATACCATCAGAAGATGGATAGGTTAAGCACACTTCAGTCTTAAATAGACAAACAGGAAGCTAAGACAGACCTGAATGATTTTGGTGAGCTAGAGCTACGTTGATAAAGTGATTTCCAGCTTCACACATCTGCAAGACATTAAAAACATATTTTCAGTTGCATGTCTAAAATGCTGTTGTAGCTGTGTTGCAGTGCATAACCAGAATCCCCTCATTACAGCTTAGTCTCTGTATCCAGAAAACAGGTACTGCAGAATGACTCTCCTATGGGAAACACATCCTGTGATCTTTGTCAAATGCACAGGTGTCTAGTGAGCACCCTGGGCACAGCGTGGTGTGAAAGCCCATGTTTCAGCTCCACAGAGCTCAGTGCAGGCAAGCCTCCAGTGTGGTTCCCATGCCCAGCATGTGCAACGTGCTTTGGTCTGGGGAGATCAGAGAGGCTCCCTGGGGCCTAAAGAATTTAGCAAGATACTTGTCTGAACCAAACATCATCATCAGGATTTGGATTTAATCCAGCCTACAAAGAAGCAGGTGAAAAGTTGGCCACTGGTTTTGTATAGATGTCGTGAGTTAACGTGTCTACCCTCTTCCTACGCACACTTTCAAAGGTGTTCAGCCTAACACCTTCATTACACCAGTCACAGAGCACCGTAACCAGCTCTCTAGGTAAGTCACAGAGGAAGGAAAAATAGGGTGAATAAGCAGGCAGCGGTTCTCTGAAGGCAGACTGGTCGAATGGATAGCTGTTGGGAATTGATACATGAAGGGAGTCAGTATTATTCCTGGTTCTGCTAGTCTCTGACTATGCCATTTCTGGCCCTAACCAACCTCCCAAACTTGGTCTTTAATATTTAGAGGGTTTAAATCTTTGGAAGAGGTACCATGTCTCCCCACTTCGTTATACAGCATGTAGAACAAGGTGATTTCAGACTTCCTTGTGGCTTTCAGTACTTCATTGATTACAACTGCTGTAGAAACAAAACCAATTACTACCCATATTTTAAGTGGGAACTAACATGAAAATCAGTTCCAGTTCCTGAAAAAGAAAACCTGCCAGTACAACAATCTAATTTTATGTTTTTCATTTTTCTTCAGCTTTATGAAGAAAACAAAATGCTATACACATTTCAAACTTGGACTGAATTGAACTTTTTTATTCATTTCTGGGTTTGAAGATTGATTTCTCCTCTCGAATTGAAAAAACGCAGTGTTAAAAAGTTGTATTTTCTTATATCATTTGTCGTTCCAAATTTTGCAAGGCTGGAAAAAATTAAGAAATTAAAATAAAAAGGAAGTGTGCTAAAATCTAGTGACATTGAAAGTGTAAAATCACAAAATTAATGCAGAAAAAAAAGAAATATTACTATAATTTTTTAAAGCCAATTCTGAAAGTCATCCATAACAAGCTTCAATTAAAAGTAATTGAAAGGAATATGTAACTTCATTTTATATTGAAATGTGCCATTATCAGAAAGAACATTGTCGATAGCATTGCTGAAGAATTTTCTCCTTTTTGGCAGAGAGATTTCTGTGGAATTTGTTAGGGAAGTTTAAATCCGTTCTATTAGTAAAGCTGTTATTCTGCATGGATATGTAGTCACGGGTCAAATCCTGCAGTCTTTTTATGTTTTTTAATTACAACTAACTGACTGTCATCTATCATAAACACCAGATGTAAAACACTAAATAGCCAGAAAAGCAAATTGTATTACAAAATATCACATCAGAAGGTGTAATTCTAGCCATAGCAATAGAAGTAATTTTAATTTGCATACTTCCAATTATGAGGTAGGAACATGATTGTTTCTGATTACTATTATTTTAAAGAAAAAAGTTTCAAAGTTAAAAGTATTTTTGTGAAACACTATAAATACTGAAATGTGCAATGCCCGTACTATTGTGGAGCAAGAGACATTCACGCACTATAGTGAACGGCTACTAATTCCATAATCAATTCTAAGTAAAACAAGTAAAGGGCATTTCTGCAGGGATTTTTATTGGCTTACCTTTGACTCTGCAGCTGCGTTCTGCTGTAATTAGCTCTTATGTCTCTCTTTAGAAATGTGGCTGCTAATGCTCTATATTGAGAAGTACTGCTAAATGTAAGATAGTGCTTAGTCGGCATCTCAGATATAAAATATGGGGCAGTGGGGAACAGCAGAAAAAAACCTTACTCTATTTATAATGATAAAATATTGAAGTCTACATACTATTCCCCCTCTTTATAGAGCATGTGTACCCTATGATAAAAACGTCACTGCAAAGCTTAGAGTAATTTCTCTAAATAAGTGAATCTTTCAGAAGGGCTTGCTGACATTCTTCAAATTACTCAGTACTGTTGTTTACAGCAGCTGCAGATGTATACACTTAAATTAGGATATGTAATAAAGACAAACCTTGAAAGAGAGGAAAAATAGAAAGCTTCCAAATATTTTATTCTTATGTTATAGAAACCTGTGAAAACAGCTTGAAATTATTTTATTTTGTATGTTACTATTTTAAATTCATTGCCTGGGAACCTGCCAGAACAAGGTCTCAATGAAAGGGAAAGGTTTTGAGTTTCCATGAGCAGGAAGTTCTCAAAAGAACTGCAGGAATTCAGACTACAGACCAGGTGCTGATGCAGGTCAGAAGGGTATGGCCATATTTGATAGCAAATACCCCCAACAGGACTCATCTCTGCCTGATGGCAGCATTTTCCATAAAAACTATAGCAGGGTGTGTGGAGGAGAGGAAGGATGTTTCATTAGAAAAGGAGGCTTTTTCTACGCAGAAATTTTGGTGAGGACTGGTTTTACTGGTAGCACTGAATATTCAAGCAAGTGGTTTTCTTGGTTTCAGGTAACCCCTGAGCCTGGGAAGGGTGCACTCAGCAAGGCTCTGGGCACACCAGTGCCACAACCTCCTGTCTCCACAGTACAGATCATCGCTTTCAGCTGTAGAGCCTCATTGAGTGTGCAGACTTCTTCATATGAGTATTTTGCTTGTCTTTGCATTGCTGCATTTTGCTAAATCGTGAATTATTTCTATTCCATAATCATTAAAAAAACTTTATTTATGTACATACCAGAAAAGCAAGGGCAGCAAAAGAAACTTGTTTGTGGCCAAACGCTAGAAAACAGAATGAAATTATAAATTGCATTTTACCGTATGCACATGGTTTGCTATGGGTGAAATTAATCTAGTGCTGAGGAGCAGAAATGCTGCTTTCCTGACAGGCTTTGCAGAAAGAATGGATATTATCACACACGATGTGAAGACAATGTGAATAGTAATAGCACTCTAGAAATGCCAGTCTCTTTACCACTGATCTCAAGGCAGTTTTCACCTAACTTTTTCCAGCATTTGTCAGTTTCATGTATCCAAGTGCTTTGTCAAAGCAGCTGGTGGTGTTAAATTCCTTGGAAAGACAAGGGGAGGGACAAAGTGAAGGTCAGTGGCAGAACCAGGCTGGGAATCACTGCCTTATCAATAGGACCTTCTACCTCCATGAGCAGCGAGAACACAAGACATAACCTATCCATTACTTTTTTGTTTTTAAGTAGTGAGGCTTTACTATATAGCCACTATCTGCTGCACAGTCTCATCATGCAAGAAATATATTTAGCCTTTGCAGTTTTTACCTGCCCTTTGCCTGCCCTCTCCTTTTTGCTGTTGTCCCCAGACCTTGTCGTGCTGTGTCATGTTCATCTGCAAAGGTTTACAGTTCTCAAGTAAACCTTGGTCGTGGCTGAGGGACACAAAGCACATGTATGTACCTCACTTCCCTGACCAAGTCTCACTGAGCCTTTCCTTTTGAGAACCCTTTTTCTCTGACTGACACACGACTCCTCTGTGATGCCAAGGGCATGCACTAAAACTCCTCCTCAGAACAACCAGCGCGTGTCCGTAGCTGCCAAGCAGATGTTCTTCATGAGCCTTTTGTCAGCCTGGTTTAAAATACCACTCCTGTATAGCATGCTGCAACTACCTCTCTTTATCTGCCCACAGAGCAGCCATCTCTGGATATGGCTGTGGAGGTTACCTGCTTCTGCATCCAAAATAACCCATCAATGTTTTACTGATCCAGCTAACTACGCCAGAGGGTGGGTGATCTCCAGCGTTAGACCCATGTACCTAAAATTGTCATTTTAAGGCAACGGAAAGCAATTACAGGTTCTTCTTGTGAATGCTTTCTCTGTTGGAAAGCTGTGTCTTGAACAAATGATTTCCTCTGTAAAGAAGCTGCAGCTACTGATCTGATGGCCTAGACTGCTAACAACTGTGTCTGGGGAGGTTTCAACATGGTTTGCAACGTTACTGTTAAAGCTACACGAAATTCGGCTGCGTTTCAATGAATCACATTATTTTGAAACAAAATTTTTGTGTTATTTTGAAAGGAAGACAAGTGCCATGTAGGAGAAATTTTTGACTGAAAAAAATTAGTAATTTAATTGAATGTAAATAAAAATGGCAAAGCAAACCCTTTGTTTCCAAAGCTCATAGGTAAGTATAAGATGCAGAGAAAAAGAAAGACTAAGGTGTAGCAAGCAAAGTAGGAGGAAACAAAACTTCTGACAATTATGCTCAAATGAAGCAAAAGTTCAAAGAGCAAACAAGGAGAGAAAATCATGAAGAAACAGCAGTGCAGTGCAACAATAAAATACAATGAGAGGGAACAAAATGATGAATGAAATACGGAAACAAAAACCAGAAATTTTTCAGCTTTATCAGCAGTATCCAATTGACTTTTACTGGTTTCTCACCAAAAAAAAACAAAGAAGCTTACTTTTCATGAAAAGGATGTATCTTTAGCAAATAAATATCTCCTCCAAGAATATGAAGGCAGCTCTGGTTCTCTCCTGCATTCTTAACACAAATGTGGTGAAGATGGGCAAAATATATTGATCTTCATGTTTTCTCCACTTGGCCAATATTTCCAATTCATAAAACTGCACAGTGACTGACCGTCGCTGAACAGGAAGGTACACTCAGTGGCAGAGCAGGAGGGCCTCCTGCACAACAGTCTTCCTTCCAACGGGGAGCAAAGGCTAGATTTGGCCAGATTAGTTGTATGATCTCATGTGGGGGCCACCTATTGATTTTGGAGGACTTCAGGTTGCATACCAAGAACTTTTTAAAACCAAGGTCAATTTTGTGTTCTACTTATACATACATGGTGGCGTGTACCGTGGGTGGTTGATGTAGTATGCAATCCAGGAAGTGAATCCCCAGTAAAAGGCACAGCCCTGGAACGGACAAAAGATACTTTTTTTTGTTAGAAAGGGCGATAAGAAAGTACAAAACCTGACTTCATAAATATCAATCCTGGTAAGTGCAAAGCCCAGATGACCATTGAAAGACTTTGCAGTGGGTTCTTGAGTCACAGAATATAGATCTTTTTAAGATGCTGTGAAGCCACTAAAAATAAAATAAAAGGACGCACATTGTAGATTTTTTTGGATTGTATTGAATGTGTTTTATGCCTGTTGTAGGAATTGATGTTTGTTTTCTCCTTATTTGATTCTGCTGCTGAAGGGCACATTTCTCTGAGTTGTACTATTAAAAGTCTAGGACTGGTTAAAACAGCTGAGCTGTTACTATACCTTAAACTCAGCATTTCCAAGCAAGATAGAGCTAGCCAAACAGAACACTAAACCAGCCGGGACAATAAAGAGTAAAACTGAATAGGCCTGGTTTAACCCTGGCAAAAAACAAGGCACACAATTCCTGTAAAGATATTTGAGCTACACACTGCATCTACTCCCGTGGATTCAGCCCCACTTCTTCTTCTTGTTAAAAAGCAGCGCCCCAGCTGCCTTTGTGTGGTGACCGAAGCTGTGGGCTTGGGAAAGCCTCAGCAGAGATGATGGGATCATATTTTTACCCAGTGTAGGGGTCACTGCTCCCATCCTTTGTAGAAGAAAAAACCAAAGCCCACCAGCCAAACGACTGAAACCACCCTGGAGACTGGATAAAGCCTTTCTACATGTCTCAGTTAAGGGTCCCACGCTCAGTACCTTCTTGGGGAGAGCAGTGTGCTGGGACTGGCTAGCACTCCATCCCATAAGTAGGGCAGCGAGTCAGGCTTTCTCTTTTTAATATTTTTGTGCAATGCCACTGTGGTACATGTACACAGACACAAGGGGACAAGAATAACTGTGGGTCTTTAACTCCCACATGCAGGAATCACTTGGAAATGGCACTATGGTTCTACAGCCACTTAGCTTATAGTCTTTTTTTTTTTTTTTTAAACACTGCGTATGGTAAAACAACATCTCTGGCAGTGCATCTCATTGCTTCCTTTCTGATTGGAACTGAGACAAGCCCCCTATCATGTCCATATGTTTATCTCCTTCACTATAATCTCAAATGTATTGTAAAACTTTTAAACGGAGGGTCTTTATGTCACACTGAATGGGGTGAATGGTGGGGTGATACAAAATGACTGAGAGCGAGTATGCAAAATAAAAGAAAGGAAAGCGTATGAGTAATGACACACAACTGAAATTTGGGAGGTTTTGGGAGATAGAGGACTTTAGGCCAGCTCAGTATCTTCCTTCCTGAGGTCTCCATCTATAAAAGGAGAATACATCTTTTTTTCTACTTGTAATTTGATTTTTGCTTCCTACTGCAAAGCCTGTCTCTTGCTCTATATTTACATTGCACTGAGGAAGTGGAGTGTGATTTCTATCAGCATTGCTAGATGTTGCAGCAGCATATCTCATAATAAAATAGCATTCAGTCTGAAAAATGTCCTGGATATGACGATCAGCCCCTTGGCTGGATAAGTCAAAGTGGACCTTGACATGCAGGAGCCAAAATGGACATTGATTTCAGTTCATGTCCTTGGGGACATGGCCCTGAAATTCTTCCTATATTTGTATTTTGACTAATCATAGTTCCTGGAGCTATAAAATATATTCTTTTTTATTTTCCTATCTTCTTCCAAAGGCTGCTTTGATATAAGGCTATTCTCTCTTACACAAAATTATAAATATATTGTCACCTTTATCATATTTTTCAGAGGAGTGTGCCCCCCTGAAAACTTGTGAACAAATAACGTCTCCAGAAGATGTCTGACGTAGTGTAAACAATGGCAGAAGCAGGCCAAGCTGGAATAAAAAAAAAAAGGAAATTAAGTTAAGCGAAAGATTGTTTTTTATCACTTCACAGTTTAATGTCACAAAACGAATAAGGACTAATATTCCAAAACTGCAGAGTCACAGGGAAATCGTGGGATTTAAGATATTTTCTGAATTGAAGCAGCTGGAACCAAAGATTAATGGAATCATTTTCAGTGTTATACAAAGTTACATTCATTTTGCAGGGAAACAACTTATTTTTACTACCTTTGATTTAAAAACTGTTCCTCAAGCTCTGAATGTGATACATAGCCCTGACAAGACATTAAAACAGGACAGCTGTGTACACAAGCAGGCGTCTGCCTTGCTTTTCCAAAAGACGTCTCCCACGTTTTAAGGCCACCTTAATGCTCCTGTAGGACGTGACTGACATTTAAAAACATTCTGAATATCATCTGAATGGTTTACTTGTCCTTTGCTAACTCGAACAGCTGCATGAAGGTAGTTTGTATTTCATTTCCTTGTGGATGCAAAATGAGATTTTGTTGCAAAGTTAATCCATTCTGATGGCTTTTTTGTTGCCCGTTACAACGAAATGAGGTAATTGCTGTAGAAATTATTATACTGATCCTCTTTTGAGGAAGATTGTGAAACAATAACAGGCATTGCTGATTTGCTTCTGAGAAAGAGTAGCAGCTCACAGAGACTGAGTTTCAGAAACAAATGTCAAGAGTGATTCCTGGTGGCATTTTATCTTGGTTACATTTACCATACTACCAGAATCTGTCTCACTGCAAACCAATTATAAGACATAAATGAAAAGTGATTTTCAGCATGTGAAATCTCAAATACCTTTATTATGTGTCTTGTATGGTAGCCAGAGTCAAAGATTAAGCAATTTCAAAGTAATTAAACCACAGAGAGTTGAGCTAAAAAAATTTCAAACTATTAACTTATCTAAAGTCTGAAGTAAACTTCCAGTTTGCTGGGAATTTTAAAATTAACTTGGCTTAGGATAGGGACTGCAGATGAACCCATTACTCAATCCATTCTCCACACAGCCTGTATTTGTATTTGGGATTGCCCCGACCCATGCACAGAAACGTTGCACTTGGCTTTGATGAACTTCATGAGGTTCACACAGGCTCACCTCTCAAGCCTGTCCAGGTCCCTCTGGATGGCATCCCTTCCCTCCAGCATATCGACTGCACCACACAGCTTGGTGTCATTGGCAAACTTGGTGAGCGTGCTCTCAGTCCCACTGTCCATGTCACCAACAAAGATGTTAAACACCACCTGTCCAAATACCTACCCCCCAGGAAGGCCACTCATCACCGGTCTCCACCTGGACATGGAGCCATTGACTGCAACTCTTTGAGTGCGACCATCCACCCAATTCCTTATCTGCCAAGTGGTCAAACCATGTCTCTCTAATTTAGAGACAAGGATGTCATGCGGGACAGTGTCAAGTGCTTTGCACAAGTCCAGGTAGATGACATCTGTTGCTCTTCACTTATCCACAAATGCAGTAAACCTGTTGTGGAAGTCCACCCAATTTGTCAGGCACAATTTGCCCTTAGTGAAGCCGTGTTGGCTGTCACCAATCACCTCCTTATTTTCCATGTGCCTTAGCATAGTTTCCAGGAGGACCTGCTCCACGATCTTGCCAGGCACAGAGGTGAGACTGACTGGCTTGTAGTTTCCCAGGTCTTCCTTTTTACCCTTTTTAAAAACAGAGCTTAAGTTTCCACTTTTCTAGTCAGTGGGAATTTCACTGGACTGCAGTGACTTCTCAAATATGATGCATGGTGGCTTAGCAACTTCATCTGCTAGTTCCCTCAGGATACCCATGGATGTATCTCATTAGGTCCCACGCACTTGTGCACCTTCAGGTTCCTTTGATGGTTTCAATCCTGATCTTCTCCTAGAGTGGGTGGTTCTTTGTTGTCCCAGTTCCTGCCTTTGCCTTCTGCAACTTAGGTGGTGTAGCTGGAGCACATGCCCGTGAAGACTGAAGTAAAAAATTTGTTGAGTACCTCAGCCTGCTCATCATCTGTTGATACTAGGTCAACATTCTTGTCCATAGGGGGGTACGCTTTCTTTCACCTTCCTTTTCTGGCTGACATACCTGTAGAAGCCCTACTTACTATTCTTAGCATCCCTTGACACATTCAGCTCCAGCTGTGCTTTGGCCTTCCTGACATCATCCCTACACAACTGTGCAGCATCCCTGTACTCTTCCCAGGATATGTGTCCCTGCTTCTTACACTGAAGAGAAGTAAGTTCCTGAAGTGTGAAATTTCCCAGCCTGTCTGGTGCATTAATCACCATCCTGTGGAGGGGTACAGTTGGTGGTAGCAGTGCCTTGAGCCTCCCTGACAGTTATCGTGTGTAGCTGCTTGCCACTTTCTTGACTGCAACAGCTCTTAATCCCTCCCATTGATCAGGTCTGCTTTGTTTCTTCCAGAGCCCTTCAAAAGGCTTGGGAATGGCAAAGGCTATCAAAGTTCATAAGGTAATCAAGAGGACAGCTTGGTTGGCTGTCGTCTCTTCTCTCTTCATTGCCTTTCGGCATGCTCTCAAGTTCTAGCAGACTAAGAAGGCTGCTTTTCCTTGTGGTGAGCTTCTACTGTGTTATATCGGAGCTCTTTGATCTTCCTTGTTAGCATTACTGTTCCAGTGATGGAGAGAAGCAAAGCTATCTGGTTTACGCTTATATATCAGCTCCTCTGATTTGTGTCTGTACAGCTAGATACAGCCTGTGCTCTTCACTCTTCTTTAACAGTGGCTGAGCTCTTATTTTTATCTGTCATGTAAATGTTTATTTTCTTAAAAGTCTTTCAGAATTCACATATGTTGCGTATGGCCCTGGGGAACAACCACAGTTTGAAGAGATTAGGTTCCAAATCTAGATTACCAGTTCTGAATTCCTATGCTTCTTCTTTTGAATTCCTCAGCTGTTCTTGACCTGACTCATGACATGCAGACCTCTTCCTCCTTGTTATGCCCAGGGGAGAGCTGCCACGAGGGTAGTTATCTTCTGTGTTGGATGCTGATGCTACTCATCTTATCAGTGGGAATAATGCGCTGCAAAGAGACTTGGAGTGGGACACCTGAAGTCTTGTCGTCTCTTCTCTGTCAAGCATGACTTTGGGTTACTACTGTGTTTATTATTCCAACTTCTGTCCAGGCAGTGTTTTTAGAGGGCAGACTATTTGGGGAGAATGCTACATCTCCCATTGTGACCAGGTGCAGTGACCATTGCAACTGGGATCCCATTTTTGGTCAGGCTTATGACTGCTGCTAAAACACCAAACCACTATTGATAAGAACAATCTGAAGCTCCCACTGACTCTGAGACCAGGGATACACCTCACACCCTCTGTAACGTCCTCAGCCCTGGAAATGCGGTCTCCATCCCTCTGGGTCCTTGTCCTCCAAGAAAATAGTTCACGCAAGCATCACTTACTGAACCACGGGGTGACGGAAGTTCTTTGTACTTTCCACTTGATCATATATAGTTGAGAGACGAATGTAAAAGAGCAGATATATGAGAAGAGGCCCGGTGTATTCTGTTAGAAAAAACTAGAAATGAAAAAGAAAATAGCTGTATCAGACTAGGAAATCGTACCAATAAAGGCATGAGAAAAAGAATACCCTATCTACAACACCTATTCATCCTTCAAAAGTCATTTTGGCTTCGTTTTGAGGACTTAAGTGACACACAGGGTTTTTTCTGCTGTCTCTTTAGCAAAGGAGTACAATCCATCTAGGAAATGAGAGAGAGATTTCTGTGCAGAATATTAACCCAATCAGAAAGGCTTCATGGAAGGTGGTCAAAATCACAGTCATCTACACTTTATACTTTTGGCTGTGCCATCAGATGCCTATTTGGAATCTAAATAACACGGAAAATCAAGGCCAAAAGCTGAAGGCAGCTTGCTTTCTGCCAGTGGATTTTGCAATGAAGTGATACATCAGTTAAAAGCCAACGAAGCATGACAGAAATGAACATAGCTTCGAATCCTGGTTGCCAGCAGAGTCATCTGGAAGGGAGGGATCATTGCTTAAAATTTGGTGATGGGTAGAAGGGCAGGACCTGCCTGTCTGGTGTATGGTGCTTTGAGCCTTTGTTCAGTGACTGAGTGGGAGTCCTCTCTGTGCAGATGCCAGCAGAAGTAGCCTGCGGTGGGCAGATTGGACAAGTACATTACCCTGTAAAACAGAAAGAAATAATTTCACCTCCCTACTGTCACCCGTGCTAGCCACAGAGAGACGAGAGGAGATATGGGGGCAGGGAGAGAAGGTGGAGTTACAGTGCTGCCATGAGCCACCCTCAGTTTTACATTCTGGCTTTGGTTTGGTATGGCCTGTATTGCCTTTTGTCAGGGCACACTCTTAGGCTACAAAGAGCTGGAGGAAGTAAAACATGGTTAGAGTGATGTGACGTCCAGATTTGATCATCTGACCTCACTGGAAGGAGTCTCAGAATAAAATGGAAATGGTGCAGTCCTACATGTTTACAAGGACCAGCAACTGGTAAATCATAACTTAAGTGCGTAGTATTGCTTAAGGGATAAAGGTTCGTAACTAATGGGCCTTTGGGCTTTAAGGTGGCTGTTTGCACTGCTGTAGAATTGTAATGGATAAATTTGTGTGGCTTAAGGAAGCAACAATGAATTTAGACTACCTTTCTCAAAAGTAGTATTTCGCAAGAAGTCTGACCCCCAGTGGGATTTTCTTCTGATTGCTCTTCAGAAGAGCTTTGCAACAGAAAGGTTTTCCCGCAGAAATATTCTGCAGTTAGGTTTCCTTCATTTGGGACCCCCAGTATCATTTCTTTTCCTCTGAAATTTCAGCCTTTCATAGCAGGACTATCTCCACAGGTAACAGACTTAAGTGTACTCTACCAGGGAAATGTTGAATTCTCTTTTATTCCACATAACACAGTGATATCTGTGTTCCATTTAGACTCTGCATGATCCCAAGAGCATGTGTGTGTGTAGGAAAACATTTAATCAAGGAATGTCCATGAGCCCACATTGTTGTGGAACACACCACAGCCAAGGGCTTATTAGAGTTTTGTCATAATAGCAGTTGTATGGGTCTACTCCTAACTGTGAGCTCACTGTGTTAGGCACTCTGCAAATGCTGTAAGAGATGGCCTCCACTATTAAAACCTAATATACTAAATACAGACAACGGTGGTATAGGAGACAGAGGTGCACAGACTATGGTCTGGGCAGGTCAGTGTAGGAGCTAGGAACGAGCTGCTTTCTTCAGTGTAGCTTTTCCTCTCAGCCATGAGTTGCACAAAAATACACCTGTAACTGCCAGCTTTTATCATCTGTTTGGCATGAGCATGTTACAAAGCTGCCAGGAAAAGTTTGGCAGGACTTAGGATCAAGTTGTAGTTACTTGTCACTGCATCAAGTATTCCCCCCCTTATCCCCTGGCTGATTCAGATGCTGAAAGGAGAAGGAAAGCTTCAGGATTTAGTAAAAAAATCCAGTCTCTATTTAACAGGCAAAGCTACCAGCCACATAACACCTGAAGCCCCCTGACTGGGTGAAGAGGTATTTCTGATGCAGGAGGGGGTGATGCAGAGCCTCCCATCAGAGCAATTCAGAGAAGCAGCTGAGAGAGCAAACAGCAGCTCTTAAGTTGGGGTTTGTGGAGGTGAGCAGCATCAGCATGCCCAGGGTGCTTTGCAGGCCAGGGACGAGGTCCCATCTTATCTGTGTGTCAGTCACATCCAACACAAAGCATTAATCACCCATGTGGAGGCAGGCAGTCCAGGGTCAGCTGTGAGAATCACAAAGTAGGTATTGTCTGGCAGGCAGGACTGTATTTGCCTTTGTCACAACTGCACCATCCTGCTGGAACATAGTTAAGATCAGCAGCATTCTGTTTTAGAAGATAAGGTTCAATTTGCTTTAGTGTTTTGGGGTTTTTTTTTTACATTTTGTGTGAGTTTCAGCCTGTTTCCCTCTGTTGCATCTCCCATGCTGCAGCCTCTGCTCTCTTTCTCTGGTCTTCACTGATTTTAGATTCAGCAGAAATGAAAAGTGAATTCCAAAAAGGCAAGCAAAGAATCTCTGCTAAAAATCCCATTACTTCAAGCAGATGGAAGGGAAAGTAGTCATAAACCAACACAAAATTACAGTCAGTTCTAACCATTGGCAATCAAAGGTAAGCACCATTATTTTGCTATTGAATCTCAATGAATATATGCAATTAAGCCTACCTAGTATCTTCATGCTCATTCTATAGTTGAGTAATTGCTGGGCTCGGGGAGTTGTTAGTTGTGTTAAGGATCAATCGAACCTATCATTTTTATGGATGCTTAAAAAAATTACAAAATTACTAAGATACTAGTTCCTGCTGACATATCCTGCAAAAAAAAAATAATCAAATTTTAAACAAAACCCTGAAAATAATAACATCATCTCTTGTAGTTTCTAGACAAAAGAAATACCATTTTGTAATAACCAAAAAAATGAGCATTTAAAACACCGAGCATTTTTCTTCTGCAGAAATGTAAAAAACATCCAATATTTAGAAGAAAATTACTTTTTCTTTACCATCTTGTGGGCCTGCCTAGATTATTTTTATGTATGTGGTGCAGCCAAATATGATGGTCCATAGTAAACACAAAGATCTGTTCCGGGGAAACACAAATATCTGTTCCTGGAGGAGCACTACATCTCTATTACAAAGTGCAAAGCTCTACAGAATTTAACTGCTGAGCTCATCATGCACTCCCTGAAGAAAGAAAACAGGGGATTGCCCCCTTTTTCCCGCATCTGAAGACTCTATTTCGTATCTTGCACAGTGTTCAGTTCTCTTACCTTCCTTCTCTCCACTGCAGTGTCTGACATTACATACTCTATATACCTCTTATTCTCAGTGGCATAGAGAAAGTACTGTTCTTGAATCAAACCTCTCTCAGGCAGGAGCTCCATACAGGGTGCTAAACTGAAGCTTCTTCAACTTCTCAATGATCAGGTCCTTGGGGACCTGATCCAGTAATATGCAAACTGGAAATATCTACTACATAAACAACAAAATGGAGATCTGAAATATGTGAAAAGGGAGATAATGTAGGAATCTCCATCATTCAGGAGACAAATGGGAAAGCAATACAGGATAGCTAATTTGCAAACCAGCAAGGCATTTCATCTTGCATGAGCCAGATTGTACCTGCTTATTTTATTTCTGTTCAGATGTACGCCAGTAACACCTTGCTGAACCGAGTAACAACCGGGTCAGGAATTATAATCCCAGGTTTTATGAGGCAGAGGGTATATTTAGGGAGAGATGAATGCAACAGAAGTGAAAGGAGCTCTTTAAAGTTGTTTGAGGGACTGTGAGGTGCATTTTCTATCAGATAGGGGCAGCTGACATAGTGCCTGACACCATCCCAACAGTTCTGCTACAGGGAATGGATAGGTTTTTTATAAGAGTTAATAGTACCATGTGTACTGGTTGGGAAAAGGCAGAAAAGAAGAAAAGGAAGCTATAAACAGAGGGAATGGAGTGAAAGGAGTCTGAAAAAAGTCCAGCAGAATCTTCATAAATGAACAGCCCACGGATTAGCAATCTTCACATGAGAGCATCAGCTAATTCCTGTCTGTAATGTTTGCAACGTGCCCTTTCTGTAATACCACACAACACACCCTGTCTTGTCTCATGTTGCCTTTTGGCATAGTCTCACATTATCTCATTTATGACAAGCTGCAGAGCAGATCTGAGGAAAGGCCATACAGCCTTTTCCATACTGATCCTTTTCTGCAGCTCTTTCCATGCCATGTAGGGGCAGTTTCCCAGTTCATGGGCGCTGGTCATGATGTTTTCTCTTCCGCTGCCAGCAGCATGTCTGGATTCAAGCAGGGGAAGCGGAGGACATGGATATGAGGACAATACCTGCAGCCAGGACAGCGACTTCGGGTCACTGCCTGAAGCTCTCCGCATAGCAAGAGATACAAGTGAGCACAATCATGTCCTGGCTAACTTTGATGGAAAAGCAGCTGCAGTACATAAATTACCTAATGGACAGAGCTTAGTTTCTCTGGTAAATGTGAGACAAAGGCACCAGTTGCAGGTCTGAGCCAGGGCCAGACTGAGACCTACATACTGGATAAAGAGGAGGATCTACTGATATCAGACAAACAGACTGTTACTACATGTGAGTGTGCAGAAAGCAGCTGAGATTTCTGAGAAACCCAAGAGAAACATGCAGTTGAATTCCCTCAAGTCCCCAGATCACATTAAACTTAGCATCTAACTACCCTGGATTCCTTTTACAATGCAAACTCTAAGTACTCTTCAGCCAATGATCATTAAGAAACATTGTTAATTTCTGGACTAATTTCTACTTCATATGCTTTGCTACCTCATTAAAGGCCATATAGTTACCTGGGGATGATAATGGCATAATTTTAGCAGCATCTCTAAATCTTCACCTTTAAAAATTTTTGTATTTTCTTGTTTGCAAAAATCCACAGCAGCAGCAGTTTTACATGAAGTGGTACAATTCTTAAGGGCTGTTTGAATATTCAATGATTTTTGTTCCAGTTCTTATGGAACTGGCTAATCCATTCTACAAAACTTAAATAGCGCACGCAGGGGCACCTGAAACTTCCCTTGTCTGGGCAGATTTTGCAGTGACTTGGTGTCTAAGAGTATTTCAGTCTGCAGCTCAATATTTACTGCAGATATCGGAGATAGGGATGGATTTGCTGTAGGATTTTATAGCCAAATTGCAGTTAACATAGGCCAGCTTCGTGAGCTGGGAGTGAACAGTGGTGGATGGTGTTTCTCCCTGAGCTGGACCTGTGCTCCCTCTGTGGGAATAACGAGGTGAAATCCTAGCTTCCTCCTGTCTCTTCTCTTAAGACTGAGCTGTCCGAAACCACTGTTTTGGCATCAGACCACTTCATACTCTGGTCAAGATTCTTCTCTGAGAGCACAAGCCTTTGCATGTTTCTTACTCAAAATGGAAAATTACTGCAAAGAAAAAAATTCTCTTCCTACACACACATGTATATGCACATTACATATATTTGTACCTATACGTATTCAGCAAAGCACTGAAGTTCTGTTTGTAACCAAACACCAACATGAGTTCAGATTTGCTGCCAAATCTTTACAGGGCTTTGACAGCATTTTGAAGTCTGCCATATAATGTGTATAATTTTAAAATGTGTATCTATCATCTGCTATGTAGATACCTAAATGAAACAGTGCTTTTAACACTTGGCCATTACTAGTAACCTCAACTAGCTCTTCCACAGTGCTTTTCCTCTAGAAGCCTCAAAGCACTTTGCAAAGAGGAAAATACTGTTATTTTCTTGCTGCAGATTTGGAAACTGAGATACAAAAATTCAGTGACTTGTCGAGGTCACCAGACAAGGTTGGTAAAGACTGGCAAAGGGGCACCTAGTCCTCTCAAACACTGGGTCGCTCTGGTTCACTCTCTTCTTTGTGCTCTCCTTACTCCCCAGTATGGGGTTGGGCAAAAATTCCTCATACAAAATGGTTTTGCCAGGCTTATGAATTCTAGAGGGACTAAAACGTCTCAAATTTGTGTAGACTGACAAATTGTCAACCTCCGTAGTTACTCTGAATACAAATAGGAAAGGGTCTGCACTTATCAGCACCATACATCAAGTAGCTCTTTGTTCCTTAAGTAGTAGGAAGGGTTTAAGCATAAAGTTGTGCATAACTGAAAGAAATGGCTTGTTCTGTTTATGCATACTGAATTCTCTCTACCTTCTTTTTGTGCTTGAAGCAGTAAAAACTCAAGGGTATTGCGATAAACACTTATGCATAGGTTCTTCAGCCTCTACTGTGCTCAACAGCAACCAAAACTTTCACCCTTCAAAATTAATTTTCCTAGTAGCTCCCGAACTGCTTTTGGTGCCTGAAAAATCAACTTGCTGGCATGGTTCATCAACAGCTTGTGGCGTTTGTTGCTGAGACCTAGAGAAAGGATTGCAACACTGTTTGCCTTATTAGAAGCAGTGTCTGAGGAATCCGAATCAGCCAGCTGGGCTGTTTCAAAGGTCTCCTCTTCCTTTATCAGTTGACTTCATGTTGCTACCGGGCAGTAACAAAGAGCCAAAAGTATATGCGGCCCAAGGAGAGGCACAAACAATGTAAAACCATGGCAAGAAATCAGGCAAAGGCAAGCTGTTCTCTTCTGATAACCCTGGAGGCTGAAAACTATTAGACTTAATTAAATGAAAAATAAGACCAATCTTGTGTGTGTGGTTTGCTTTTGTGAAAGGTTACAATGTTTTGAAAGTTCATAGCATTTGACTGGGATCAGCTAAAGACTTGGCCAGCTGTACCAAGGTAGAGCAGCACTTACTGTGTGTTCAAGCAGTGCAAACTGCTAGCTGTAAATTGGACGTGCTTTGCATTACAATTAATTGTAGTTGGAAAACGGGTTGTAGAGGAAAAAGTGACTTCTTTTTTTCCTGGACATCATCTTCTATGATCAAATTATCTGTAGTTCCAAGAGGTTTAGCAAGGAAAAACCATTTGGGGATATCTCTCTCTTTGGCACGTTGTTGTAGCTGTTCTTAAGCCACCCACAGATTTACACAGAACCACACATTCTGTTTATTTGGCACCGCTGCTAAGTTTTCAAGGTACCCACAATTCCCTGAAAGTGTTACTCAATTTGTAGGGTTCTGTCCCACAACAGACTCTGAACTGGCCATAAAATATGCAAACTCTGATATGTATCCGCTGAGAAATATATTCAGTGATATTCTCCACTGATAAATCCTACAGATCCTCAGCTCTGTCTCCTACCTTCATCTCAAATTCCTTGCTAAGCAATGATCATACGAGTTTTCTTGCATTTCTGGCCCATGAGTTTGCTGAGACTCCCAGCCCTCCCACTCCTGCAAATTCCCCAGATCCTGTCTTTTTTCTTCTCTTCTAATTGTCTGTACATCTACGTCTCACTGAGATGTTAGAAACCTTTACTGAAGTCTCTTCTTCCGTTCCCAAATTAGGACAAACATCTCAAGTTGTTCCCCATGGGAAGCCCAAAGCTGACCTCAATGTAGAGCAAGTGGAGAAAATGAGTCTGCAGCGGTTTGGCTGCATCTTTTTTAAACCCATCAATACTCATAAATTGCTTCATATCACACTCATCCCACAGACTTCAAGGGACTGTTACACATTTACAGGGCCAGCTGAGTGACCTCTGCCAGCCACGGTCAGAGTAAACTGCTCCTTCCCTATTTGCCACCCACCCACACCCACAGGACAGGAAAACTTCAGTACGCGTGCACTGTGCGAGTAAGAGGAGAGAACCGCGCTGACCAAACACTGCCTTCCCCCCGAGAGAACAGGCACACCTTGTTGTTCAGTGCAGCATGCTCTTCCCCACTGTGTGCACCTGCTGTACATAACCACAAAGCTTCAAGCACAGATCTCTTGGCTTCTTGTCCATTTTCCACAGTGTCTAGCCCGGTGATAATTTTGCTTGCCAGCCAGAAGGGAGCAGACTGATTAGTGAAAGTGTGGATTTTCAGATTTCAAAGCTGTTCTCGGGGTTAAATAAGTATTAGTCTCTACATTTCTAAATTGAGCAGAATCTTTTATTCATTGGAAAATTTGAAATTATTCCAGAAAAATTATGTATAATAGAATCTGAAATGTATTAAATATAGTTCCATTTTTCAGCCAGCTCTGTTTTACACCAGCAGAAATCTATCAAAGTGGTAACTCAGAAAGAATCAACCATTTTTGCTGTGTGATTCTTTGTATCGCAGAGCTGTGTCGAATCAAAGTCATATGGGGGGGAACTGTGCAAACACAAAGCAAAAAAAATGCACAACCTAAGGAACTATAATCTAAGCAAATGGAGCAGTTCTGCTGCCAGTCTCAGTATTTTAAGGCTCTCAGGAGTCAAAGTATTTAAGCAATCCCTAATTTTGAATCACAGTTACAAAAAATATTTACTAAGGTGCTGTGTTTCAGGGTTAATGATATTCACAGACTTGGACGTAAAATATATTTTTCACAGTTCTGCAGTGTTTTCTCAGTTCTGTTTTGATCCTTCCGGTAGCCTGCCAGGTAGCATAGACAACAGAAGCTGATAAATCAGAAAATGCAATCACTGCTCAAATGAGGAAAGCTTTAACGGAAGTCTGAATTTGAGCAGGAAAAATGGTTCTCCTTTTCCTTTTGACTACAGCAGCAGTATGCATTCTTAGCGGTAAAATGCCAGCCATGTTGCACAAAGTCACATGCTACATTGCAATATGTAAAAAGAGGTCTCTGTCAAATATGCTTAGGCCCAAAATTGGACAGAGATTAAAAATAAAACACATCACTCCAGTGGTGGAAATTTCAAACACCCCTGGGGGTACAATCTTTGCAGAAGGCATATCGAAAAGATCTGTAAAACTCAGCTCCCATTAGTGTCTTTGCAGCATCAGTCAGCAAACCTCAACTATCCCCTCCAGGTAGGGTAAAGGAATTCGTAAATCTTGTGCAGAAGTAAAGTATGTGTTTCGAAGAATATTTGTTTTATAAAAAAGAAGGCAGAGTAGAAAGAAAGTTCTAACAAAATCCATGATACTAAGAAACAGGTTTTGTTTTGTCCCTGAATTGTTTTCTGGAGATGAGCTTTGAGGGCCCACATGCTTCTAAAAGAACCCACTGAAGCTGGATTTCTACCCACATTATACTAGGAGAGGTCCTCATTCTGAAAAGAGATTGACAAGTAATTGCTCTAGCGGAGGAGAACCACAAATCCCTCACCCGTGTTTGTCCTCCCTCCTCCCTCAGAGCAACACAGCCTCTAGAACTTATTGAAATCTGGTCAACCTATCTCAGAGCTGTGGTGTAACCTGAGCCCAGGTGACATCTGGCCTTTCACTGCACAAAACAGCAAAAATATTTCAGTCACTGTGCAACCATGATTTAGGAGGACTGAGGATGAGAAGGAAACATCCTTCCTACAAAGTGGCAGCCTCTGACAGAGGGACTGAGACAACAACAGGATATGACAAACTCTTGAGCCACCAAGGTGGAGTCTGACAAGAACTGTAAATCAGAGACCGTGCATGCTCCAAAAGGGAAGCTGAGGTTTCTTGATTCACAAATATGCTCCTAGACTTAGGGACACAAGCTGATTGTTTGGGAACAGACAACAGCATCATCTCTTATTTTACAAAATGCCTGGAGAGAGTACTGCTCCCAGGAGGTGGGTACCACTTTCCCCTTTTAAAAAGCACAAGCTCATAGTCTTGGTGTAGATCCCCAGCATTAGGGGTCTTAGTGATCTTGATCCTCGAGTGGCTGTCTCAAGTGTGATCTCCAATGAGGTGAGAAAGCCCTAGAAGACCCTCTTCTGTGCTTGGTTTTCCCCTAGACAGATCCATGCCCAGTGCGTTCACCTCTGGAGCACCAACATATCTCTATGTGCTTCTGTGTCTGTTTTTGGAGTCCAGACCTGAATGTGGCCTTTGTACCTCAGCAATCACATTGCTGACGAGATAAGAATATTTTTATTCTGTGCCTTGTTTATTTAAATGTCAGCCCTTTAAATCAGAAGCATCCCTCACTGTGTGCATAAAGCTGATAGAGCATCAAGGAGGATGGGAGAATGGGAGCTCTAAGCACAGTAAAAATTGCAGTAAAACTGTACATCCGGTGTACAAATACAATATAGTCTTAATTGCTGTTGTTAGAATACAATCTTCTATTAACTTTTTCACTATTGCTATAGACTAGCTATAATATAAAAATCTCTTGACTGTTTAAATGATGTGGCTAGGAAGAAGATCTCTCCCACTGAGGACGGAGACGATTTAGAATACGGAACAGAGTAGGGTAATATGAATATTCAGAAACTCATGGAGTCAACTTTCTGCACGCACAGATTAAATCATAAAAATATGCCACTGCCTGCAGTATCAACGCCTAGTCATAACTGCACTATTTATAATGGGATATTAAGCTTTAGTTATGTTACTGTCCTAGGCTACATAAACCACCAGGAAAGGAGAGGATAAATAAGATTCTTGCAGATTACTTAGTTGTAGCAAACAGGAGGCTGCACTACTCACAATTTTGCTTTGCAAGGAAATTCCACGGTTGAGAGGTAGTGGGATGGGTTCGGGGGGGAAACAGGACCCTAACTAGCATTAATCAGTATGGCCCCAGTAGGCCATTAATCAGTATGGGAATCAGTGAAGTAGTCTCAGGCTTGGTACACTCACAGACCTCTACTGAAACAGGTAGGGGATACAGTGGGTGTGAAGTAACTCCATTGAAGTAAACTGCTTGTTGATTTTGATCTAACTACTACTGTTGTTAGAACTGGGAAGGATAGATATAAGTCGTGTTTTTGTTCATAGGGGCTAAAACCTCCCAGAGTTTGTGCTGCTAGGGACTATCTGCTTCCCTGGAGAGAGAGAAATGCATGTGAGCTTGAACAGGTGAGATGGGTGTGTGACCTTACAGTGCTGATCCAGAAGCTGACTCTTCCCAAAGTCAAGGGCAGTTCTGGCAGTAGCATCCACCTTGAGTGTGCTGTTTAATGGATAAGGAGATGTAAAATAGCAAGTCCATTCTAAGTGTCTTGACGTAATGCTTCCTAGCCTATAGTGACCTACTGGAGAGAGGAACCACTACTATCATCTGCAAGCTGCTTAAAGACCTGACACTCATAAGCTCCATCTGTATAGGCACAGCCAAGGAGGGACAGTGGCTTGTCAGTGGGCCTTGTGGTCACCCTACATGAGCAGGGTGGGATCTGTGGGCTGCCTGAGGTAAGAATCTAATAATTTGGTCTACAGCATCTGTGGGCTGCCTGAGGTAAGAATCTAATAATTTGGTCTACAGCCATGATGCCAGCTAGCAAAACCTAGCCAGCTTCATTAAAGGAATTGCAAACAATTGGTGGTTTGTTTTCCATTGCTATAGATAGTCTCATCACGGCTTTTATGGATTTGAGAAACTGTAGTTCCATCTTACTCATGTTTCTCACTGCAGAAATCAGGAATCTTGTTACCCAATATACAGATATGGGCTGTGTGTTACTCCAGCTAACATAGTACATGCAAACTACAGCAAAAGCTAGGTCAGTCTAGTAGCGAGACTACTTTCAGCTCCACCATCTATGCCTACTGCAGGACGTTGAAAAGGTCTCTTCGTCTCCCATTCCTTCACTGTCCTTTCAAACCATTCTGCTGTCTTCTGTCTTTGGGCTGTGAGAGAACTGAATCTTTCACTTCCTTCTTGCACAGATGCGCCTGTAAGGTGAGAGTTCCCCTCAACCCCATTTGGATGGAACATGTTGCCTCTCTCCCACCAACCTGGCCTCCCAACAGCTGCTTACAGGAAAGTAACTGAAGCCAAACTGAGACTAGAAGTAAAAACAGACCGTGGTTCTACCCACAGCATAATACAGGTATTGTTGTTCATGGTGAATGCCTTTGTTTTACAAAGAGACTCAAGTTTTGTGGCTCCTGAGCGTGGCTGGGCACCTTCTGCCTGGAATCCTTGGCCTCACCACTCTCTCAGAGCTGTTCTTCACGTGAACAAAGAGTAAGACATTCCCATCCAATAATTTTCCTGCATTAGTATCCGGATTACCAGAAATCCAGTTTTTCTTTTTAATATCCTTCCACTTTCAAAGTTAAGGAGCCTTGCAGCAAATGAACATGTTTGGCTACAGCTCTTGCACAGGCATATAAACCCTAGATAAGCTAAAGCTGTTTTTAAAAATTGATTTTTCTTTTTCCTCAGGCAACATTGCTATGTCCACCCTCTAGTCCTTAATTGGATGTCAGAGTTAGGACATTGATAACTTGACTCACTATCAATTTAATTCTATTTTGGCTGCTGATAAAGTAATTACATCTGACAAAGGGAAGGACAGGCTGAGGAAGTTGGAGTAATTTGATGCTAAAACACATTGTACATTAAGATGTATCACATTGATTGTTACAAGGACATACTTACTGTGGTCCAACCGACCTGCTGACCCAGGTCTGTAAAATACAGTGTAATGATGGAGGAAACGGCAAGGCTTTGAATGTTAATGGAATCCTTCAAATAGGGCCCATCTGTAATGACAAAAAGGGACAAGGAGGTGGTGTGAACAACAGGCATCCTCTCAGAGGCTCAGCATAATGGGTAGGCTGCCCTGCTGATGGTCAAGGTGTAGATCCAACTTGTATTCTGATTTATTTTGTGACTTGGTACTTATTCTCTGGGTTAGTAACTTGGAGCATTTCTATGAGAGTTCTTCTCTCATTTTAACAAAAGCATTAGGCTGACATGACACTGGGCAGCAATGCACAGCAATTGTTACGATGCTATCTCTGCTAATCTAGACCATTAGAGACATGCCATGCAATCACACAGACAATTTCATAGAGCACTTTTTGTTCTCTCTTGCAAGACTAATGGGAAAGTCGATGTCATGCGGTGTCTCCCTCACTGATATCTTTTGCTGAAGTGTTTGCATTGTCAGGCTATTTTACAATAGGCGACGCCATCATGATGAACACAACTTCTTGGGCAAAGGCCCACAGTCCAACGCTTCTTTGTAAGCTGTCTGACCTAGGCAGACCTAGTGTGTCTAAGCATTGCATTACTTTTCATAGTGTTCTGACTGCTTCCAGTCTGCGTGGACCTAGAGTTCAGGCAGAGACATAAAATGGCAATATCTGGTTCTCTTTTTTTTGTAGAGGCAGTAAGTTGGATATTAGGAAACCCCAGCAGCCACTGGCATGGGGTGTTGCCATGCCAACACTACTTCTCTCTTTTCCACTTTGTGTATTGTGTCTCCCTTTCAATATACGTTTGTTGACTGTTTGAGTCAGTGAGGGTGCTAAATTCCAGCAGGTGATGACCCCTCATTTGCTAGGGCTTTCCAATGATACATGTCCACAGAGCAAACGCCACACAGCTCGTGGCAGCTCTATCTCCCACTGCCATGTCCACCAAGAACTGGTGTACTAGCACAAAAAATGAGGCTGCCTCCTGCAGCCAGTTGCATCTTCTGATAAGGCTGTGAGCAAGTATTGAAATGGATAATACAGTGAGTGAGGGAAGTGAGTGAACGGTTTTAAAACCACCTTGTCTTCATTATTTGATTGTATACTGTATTCTGAAACATTTTTACTCAGTGGTTATGAAAACCTTTAGATACCTTTTTTAATGAGAAAGCTAGTAAGTTAATCTCTGATATCTACTAATGAAAAAGTGCTAGCAGTTTACCCAATAACATGAATAGAGAGAGCAATACTGTTAGGACGAGAACTTGTCAGAGGATTAGCAATATGTTAGGTGGCTGTGTTTAACTATATGAGTACTTACTGCGTTCGAGTTGCAGGCCAACACGGGAAGGGTACCATTGGGGACCTGTTCAAGTCACAAAGCATGGCTGTTAATTTAATGGTGGAGGACCTAAATTTCTCTTTCTGTTAGTATTCTTTTTAGCTGATAGCTACAAATGTGAGATTAAAAAAAATCCTCTCTGTCGTTCTCAGCTATACAAGGAGAATACAAGAGAGCTAGGAGGAGCACACAATACACACATTAGAGCAGATTCTCACTTGACTGTCGGAAGGGCCGATCTCGATGCTGAATGCTCCAACAGTGCATGAAAAATGGGCATGTGAGCACACCACTGGGAAGTATAAAGAAGACCCTGTTTATTACTTTATTTGCCAAAACTCTGTTACCAATGTGTCAGTCTTGCCCCTCTCTCCAAAATGATTTTTTTTTTACAGTCTGGTCCAAAGGGGTTGATTTTTCCCATTTAGGAATATAAAACCTTACTAGGGACATGCAGCTAGCACTAGTTCTTAAGCACGGATTAATTAGGTAAGTAGAAACACAAAAAGCAGAGGCACCTGGGTAGCTTAATATTGGGTTACATATGACTTCCATGATACTCATCAACTTAAGGATGCTCCCTTAGTAGCAGATTGTTAAATGCCCTAGTTTAAAGGTTGCTACTAGATGAGTGATAGCAGTTGGCAGTTGTTACTAGGTCTCCTTTGATGATTTTGGACAGAGAAGCATCAGTTTGTTCAAACAGGTACAGGTCTCCAGTGGCATTTGTTTCTTTCAGTGTCAGGACAAATGGGTAAGTGCCACAGAAAGACCGCAGAAGGGATTGCGGCTGTTCAAACTGTTAACTTGTCCAGCTCTCTGTAGTGCCTATACGTAGAAAGCTGTGCCCCTGCAGCTGTTCTGGCTGAGTGGACAATATAAGCACTCCTCCTTTGCACCACAAAGACACCTAACCCACACACACGATTTGGTTTGCTTTTGAAGACATCGACTGAGATTTGGGGGTGGCAAAGTCTGACAGAGGAAAGTAAGGGAACAGCTGCACTATCACCACCCCCAGCCATTTCTACCACATTTGTCTTTATTTCCTTTGACACACCTTAGGACAGTTCGTAGCCTGAAAGAGATTTGCTTTGTGTTTTCAGTTCAAATTCTGGGTAAAATTGGCCAAATATAGCCATGGTTTTCTTTAGACCTATATTACAATTGTTAGTATTCCTGTATTTAAGATACAATTATTCCTGTACCTTATGCAAATGGAAAAAAAAAATCTCTGCAATGATTGTGATCAAGTGTGGGAATGTTTACCCCGAGAAGCTGTGGGAACTACTTTCCCGAAGTCCTCAGCTGGGGAAGACCTTGAGCAAACTTATAGGACTTGAAAGCTGGCTCTGCTCTGAGCAGGAGCCTGGACCAGATGGGCTCCAGAGGATGCTTCTACCTTAACTGTATTTATGGATGATCATGAAAGCTTTTTCACCCCACTGGCTGCTGGCTGGAGGGGAAGGGGAGCTGTACACAGCGTGCACTGCACTCACTGTGCAGTGGCACCCAGCACACGCTCATTTCAAAAGCACTCGGTATGCGTTTTGAAGGCAAGAACAGGCATCAGATGAACCCATGAACCAGGGCTAATAGCAGGAGGTGAGACATCCATCAAGTAAGTCGCAAGCATTTTTTTCAAGGTACCACAAAAATCTATGGCTATTAAAGATAACAAAAGGAAGATAGAGAAGGAGCAGCTGTCTGACTTGTCAAGGAAGATATGATTTGCTCCAGGACAGCAGATATCAATAGTTATTTGGGAGCCTGAAATGCAATGTACTTGTGTTAAATTGGAATCTTCCCCCGAGTGCACCCCTCCCCCCCATATTACAGTATGTTTCAATAAAAGCCCATTTACCTGATCCTGTGGCAGTGTGCTGTTAGGTATGGCTCATAATCTTCCCAAGGGCAAACAGAGGTTGTGCGTTTAAGAACGTCATCCCACATTTTCAGCCCTTTACCCTCAGTACACCATTATGTTCAAACATACTTTAAGACTGAGACAGATGGAAGTGTGCCTTTGCTGCTGCCTGCCTGCAGTGACCTTGTTATCACACCACTGTGTCTCTCTGGTTTCCAGACCATCCTTGGGGTGCTGTGTGTATTTTGCTGGAGAGACCTGGATTTAGCCGTTGGGATGTTCCTTCCAAGACCTTACTGTTGGTGGAGGGACACTAGCTAACGTCAAGTGGAAATGCTATGAAATGGAGCAGGGGGGACAAAGTCCAAACGCATCTCTGTAAGTACATTGGTTTTAGTCTGAACTTGAAAGTTTCCCACTTTCAGTCTTTACTGGCAACAGACTTCAGCAAGGCTGTTCCCAAACCGTAGCTGCCCGGAGTCCTGCACAAAACAGCGTTGCTTTCTGAAGAGAAGTGTGACCCAACTTTGTTCCTCGGGAGGTCTCAGGGGTCCGGCTGGTCTGCTCTCCCAGCCAGATGAGACTCATTTCAGAGAGGAAACCTCACACGTCCCTAGGCATCAGAGATTTGCCTGCTCACCGCTTGGTAGCAGTCAGCCAAGAGGACCCTGGCCCCACTTGTCACCATTTCCCTGTCTTCTTCCTGTGACTGTTTTCCTCAGGGATCCTCCAGTCCTCTCAATAGGAGAGCTCTGGATTTCTGTTAGGCAATGAAGGAAGCCACTCACATCTGACCTGGCTCTGGCAAACACACATTCACATCATTCCTTTAGGAGAAGAGCTGTTCTTTCTCTCAATAGTGAAAAGAAGCCAAATGCAGTGACTAATTATCACCCATATTAATTCTTGGTACTGTCTGTCAGAAAAGGGGGTTGAAGGCTTTCTTGGATACCTAGAGCCGGTACTATTTAGCAGATAAGCTTCACCTGCCATCGGAAGGAGTTTGGAAGCTCATATGGAGAGTGTATGCTCCCAGACAGAGCAAACAAGCACTCACTAAAGACAGAGACACAGCTGCAGCTGTGTGCAGAACTCCAACGCCTCTCTGCACTCTCACACCTGGCAAAGCTCCCCTTCCTCCCAATCTAAAGCTGGAGGGTTTCTCTTTTTCAAGGTTGTTTTTTTCTTTAGTAGGGTTTACTTCCCAGTTTATTCTTACTAACACTTTCCATTGGTGCCTTCTGCAGAGATTAATGGCAATCCAAGAGCATAAGCGACTGGAGTTTACCTTGTAACTTCTGTTGCACCTAAAATCAGGCATGTATCATTATTTACTTGCTGACATTGTGACGATGCATCAGAGCTGAGCCACACGGTGCTCAGTAGGTCACAGGCCCTATGTATTCCTTGTGATCAGCAGAGCTGTCCAGCTCCCTTATGCATGGTTTTGACCATGGATTTCATACTTGGAACACAGCTGTAAAAGTAACATTTCAGCCCACTTATATCCCAGACCACTTATAAGTTGAAAAAGCAGATATAGGCTGACCAGAAAATAAGAATGGCCATCATAGTTCAAACCACAGGTCTATTTAGCCAATATTATGTCCTCTGATATTTAGTCAGTATTATACCCTCTGATATTTAGCCAATATTGTGGTTCCTCCATCACATTTCTTAGATTTTCTAGCATTTGTATAGAACAGTTTTGGTTCCTTTCTTTACAGCGTGTTTGAACAGCTATTGAAATGTCATCCTGGTGTTCCATCTCCTATTTGATTATTTCTACCGTCCTGACATATCCTTCTCTTGAAGGATGTTTGTTTTGGACTTTAATATGGTCACCCTCCAACTGCACGCACATAGGCACCTGAAAGCTTTGCCTCAGCTGAAAGGTTATTCACAACCTCCTTGCTTTTAAGTGTCATCAACATCATTCTTCTCCACTGAGCAACCTGATCTAGTGAAAGATGTCCCTGCCCACGACAAGGGGGCTGGACTAGATGATCTGTGAATGTCCCTTCCAACCAAACTGTTCTACAATTCTATGATTCATTCTGTTATGATTCAGACAATGTTCCTTCCATGTGTACAGGCTTCCTTTAGTCTGGAAGTGTAAGAAATTCATTATAAGCCTTTTACCTTATTCCATCTTCTCTGTCAGGAATCTGTTCCAACTTTGTGGAAAAAAACCATACATTTATTTAAAAACAGTTGAAATATCTTAATGCTGTTAACTTTGAAGAATCATAATTTTTCAACACAGGATGGTATTTTCTTGGAATGTGACTCAATGTTTACTTTTAATAATCTCCTTTAGAAAATGGACATGAGGAAAAATACTTAATTTTGCATAGGTTATTTGTTGTACCTGCCAGTACTGAAAACAAAAGTTAAAACATAAGCAAACTGGCAAGATACATAAAAACTGACAGCTATCTTTAACTTGACCATACCCAACTATGAAACTACCTATTAATACTGGATATAAAAAGGAGACGTACTGCTATTAAACAACCATCCAAATGCTTGCTAAAATGACAGCCTCAGTGCCATGCCCAGCTGTCAATACCACTATGCAAAGATGCACAGAAAAACAAGTTCTACTAGTCCCACTGCTCACACAGTTTGTTTTTTCACTGCATTTATGTTAGAGTTTCAGTAAATGAATCAGCTGACAATCACAGGAACTGAGAACAGTTTTAAAAGCCCATATGTAGTTTTAAAAGCGTCCAAAGGTACTCTCTATCCACATGATTCAAATTGACCTTAATGTGTGCTCCATCACTTAAATATCACAAGAGGTTTTGAAAAATTAACAACTAAGAAATCTACGTACTATGTACTTTCCAATAGTTATGAAATTGAAGGGGTCAGTCTAATTTTTGTTTAGTTTCATAAAGAAACTTCCATACAAATTCTTTAGTGTGCTGCCTGTTCTATAGTAAATTACGTGATCAAATGACTATTTGTCATGAAGTAATCATGAATTTATGCAAACCTGTGTGACAGCAAAGATGTAACATGATGAAGACCTCTCTTGCTGGGAAATCCAATGTGCTCCTTAGAACACAGCCCTGCAAAATCTACTCCACTGGGGAGCGGGGAGTCTAAGAAATGCAAAACAGAGCTGACGGACACAGTTTGGAGATAATTAGCAGATTGACTTTCCATGATCAGCTAATTTTATTATCAGTTAAATCGTTTGCTGTTCATTGTATGTCACCACCCAAGCATCTCTAATAACAAATAGCCTTAATAATTACAAGAAATACCTGCTGTGATGTAAATAGGATGATATGAACAACAAAATTAGTATAATCAATCAGCAGCAGCATGTTGTTTAAATTTGGAGAAATATAGGAAATTCTGGGGACCACTGCAGCACCAATATCCCTTCTATGATCACAAAATGTTACACATCAGCTGAGAAATATAACAGCACTTGCTCATGTGAACTTAAGTATGGCTGAAATGCATTCCGCCATCTTAACTACATGGTAGTTTTGTTATCTATGTAGCAATAAGAAGAGATTGCTAGGAAAGAGTCATATATTAATATGTGTGGGGATGGTGGTTTTGTGCATAACATATAGACAGACGAACATATCAGCACACAGATGATCTGAAAACTTGCCGAAGTCTTTCGTTGACAAGTACATACTGAACAAATAGTTCTTCCATGTCCACAGCTGTGCTGATTTTGACTGGGATAGAGTTAATTTTTTCTGTATTAGCTTGCATAGGGTTATGTTTTGCATTTGTGCTGAGAACAGTGTTGATAATACAGGGATGTTTTAGTTACTGCTGAGCTGTTCTTGCACGGAGTCAACATGTGAGAACATCTTAGAGATGCTAGAGATGGCTAAACACCTGGCCACCGATGGGAAGGAGTGAATGAATTCTTTGTTTTGCTTTGCTTGCGTGCGCAGCTTTTGCTTTACCTAATAAACTGTCTTTATCTCAACCCACAAGTTTTCTCACATTTACTCTCTGATTCTGTTCTCCATCCCACCAAGGTGGAGTGAGCAAGTGGCTGTGTGGTGTTTAGTTGGTTAAACCACGACAGCAACCTTAAACAGCAACAGTCATAAGTTTTGTTTCTGTTGGTTGCAGCAGGTGTGTTTGAGCATTCTCAGGAATGCTTCTGAGAAAAGAGGAATAGATAGAGTTATCACCGTGCTGACAGTTGCAGTCTTTGCTGGACTGAAGTTTGCATATCCTTGCTTCACTGAGCTGACAGCAGGAAAGCTGGATGCTAAAATTACTTGAAGCTTTTGTCTTCTGTTTTTATTTGGAAGAAAAGGCTGTGGGATTTATTGTGCTAACATTGCACTTGAGTGATTCTTGAGCATGATGGCAATAAGCAAAGCACACCTAAGAAACCATAGTAAAACTAAGCTGGGCCACAAGAGCAAGAAAGAAGTTATTGGAAGCTACTGCTTACTATGCTTGCCTTCACTGTAGTAAATGACAGCCAACGAGCACTGCAATCTGAATGACCAGCCCACTTGAGGAACTGCAGCTCTCAGCAGCAAGCCTGGGGCAAGCAAGGCCCCAGTGTCTCTTCACATGGTCCCACTCAAAAGGGCCTCTTTGGCCACAGACCAAAAGATGTTTTGCTGATTTGGCCCACTAAATGCCAGCACGATCATCTGGGTCTTTTTCTTCAGGGCTAGTGCAGAGAGACCAGTTCTAGCCATCCCCCCCCAGGTGCTGCCCAGCTGTACTGGCCTGGCACTGTCCTGGGCTCCTGAGCCCAGCTGGGCTTGCAGTGGCCGGGCTACGAACTGTGTGCTGCTTCCACCTCTATCGCTAAGTCTTTAGGGTTCAGGGCTGGCCTTGGGAAGGCATGTGCTGGATCTGGGATTGTTCAGCTAGTCTGTGATTTTCTTGCAGAAGGACTTTTGATATGGTGTATCAGAATATTTAAAGAGCAGGAGCAGGATCTTGAACTAGATCCATGTTTTCAAGGGAAGTCAGTGGAAAGAGCAGATACAGCGTGTCCTGTTCAGTAAAATCTCAACAGGCTACTGAAATAGATGTTGTTTTTAATGGCTCCATACCCAGGGATAAATCCCTTTTCTTTGTCAGATTTTTCCTCTGATTTGCTTAATTTGTAAGCTCTCCAGGGAAGATCTCTGGCCATGTGTTTTACAAAGGCACCTTGACCTCTAGTTGCTATGGAGACATAAATGACCACTTAATGACATGTGGAATTTGAAAAAGGAGCTATTTGATCACAAGCAACCATTTCTTCCTTCTGGTTTTTGTAATACATGAATGCGTCTAGCTACAGCCATACTGTCTGCACAGGGAGCGCAAGCAGTGGGCTGGCTGAACTGGTGTCTCCAGACACTGGCGAAGACCAACAGTGCTAACGACAGGGTCTGGCTAAGGGGCCGAGCAACACGCACTTCCCACAGACTGCTAAGCAAGTAAGCCCCAGCCTGACAAAGTGTCTGGCTACATACTTCCTTTTTAGCTGTCCATTTGATTATTCTCATTGGCCTTAAATTCTTAAAATCTGTGAGCATCCATTTTTCCTACATAAAGCCATGTAACTGTCACCCTGGCACCTCCACTGAAGCCCCACAGAGCTTGAGCCAGAAGGTTGTTCAGAACATACCTGACATCTCTATAGCGAAGAGTATTGTGTTGCATACAATGCCTACAGCCATTCCCCTTTAAAAGTGTCAGAATTTTGCTTTTGTTTGCCCAGGATCTGGCAAACTGGATACCCCCATCCATATGTTAGTGACTGTGCCCAGATGTTGAATTCCAGCCCATGGGACTCTGCACTTCACCTTGGGTCACAAATTCACCTGACTGCATTTTCATTGAAAAAACTTATATAAATGCCTGAACTCATCAAGGAACGGAACAATCCTCTCCCCCCCACCCTTTTTTCCCTGAAAGAAAAATCTCAGACTTAGCTATATTCTGATCAGGCAATAATGAATAAATTTCTTAAGAGTCAGCATAGTTTTTATTAATGAAGATCGATTGTTATTAGTAGTAAACAGAATATTATTTGTCATTTAGAGGTCAATTTATGTCACTAGCAGATTAAGTTTTCAATTTGCCTTCTGAAACAGCTTGACACTGAAAGTAACTGTGGAAATTTTGATAAGCAAAAGCATCAGAAACTAAAAGCAAGCAAGCATGCAACATTTAGATGCATATTTTAATATTTTTGCGACATTGCTTCTCCTTTCCACTTCAAAAAAAAAAAAGAGAAAAGGAAAAAGAAAAGCCAGCCCTGTGCATTTCAATTTTCTATGTAGCCTGCCACAGAAAGTATAATTAATTTTGATCTTTCTGTGTGGTTTTGCATTTAAACTAATGTGCGTAGCCAAGGGAAGGGAAAGGGAATGAGGGTCTCCTTTTATTTCATTAATAATAACCATAGAGCAGAATACAGCAAAACAAGACACTCTGACAAGGCTGGAGCTTGAAGCAGCGTTCCCGTGAGGGACTGCCCTTGCTCAGCGCAAGGAGGTGAGGAGGTGCCATGTGCGCGGAGCTGCTGCGGGGCCCGGCTGCGGCAGCGTGCCCATGGGGCTGGCTCCCCTCACCCGGGCTTCGTGGTGCCTTCGTTGCCTGTGGGACACGCAGTCGTGGCGCAGGGGCAAGCGCTGTCGCTGCCCAGGGGTGGTGGGCGCGTTGGTCAGTGAGGCTGGGCTCTGCGTATTGGCTTTGGGGAGTCTTTTGAGCAGGGACCCCCAAGGGAGGGCTGCGTCCTGTGACCCACGTGCTAAAATAGCACCGAGTTTGCTTTGTATTTGCAAACGGCTGTGTTCTGGCTCTGAAATGCCAGCCCCAATTAAAAGAGAGATGAGTAATTTATGCCGATTGAGGATGCGCGTTCTGGCAGTTATCTTCATCTTTGATTCTCCTGTCTCTACGTGTTCAGAAAGGGTAACGAAGATAGTTGTTGGGGTATCGGGGCGATGTGAGAACTCGAGCAGGATTGCCTTCCTAAATATAAAACCTATCGGTGAAGCCTTCATTCAAAGGGCAATCCAAACATGAGAAACTGTGTGTTAAGGACCATCCATTTGCCAAACTAAATACGTGTTTCAGGGACTAAAAATATCCTTCCTTTTCTATCTGCCTGTCCATATTCTAACATGGGATTGTTAAAAACGCAGCTCAATGTTTGGTGGTTTATGAAATCAGTTGCTGTCTGTCTGAATCTTTAACTTCTCAAATACGTTTAGTGATGTGGCAGTATCCAACCCAGCCAAGGGTTTCATAGGCAGCAATGCAGAGCGTTTAAACACAGGTATCTGACCATCCTCGTGGTCTCAGAAAACACGAGCAGTAAGATATAAAGGCCTGTTTTAAAATGCTGTTTCTTTTAAAACCTGTTTTCATGTTCAGCCTGTGCCAGGTTCTGAGAGAACAAACAGTGCTGTGCAGTGCGGTGTTACAGATACACCGTGCTTCAGGACACTGATAGCAGGGGTCATTGCCTCCGCACGTCAGAAAGCTCTAGTTTGGACACTGTGGTGATCAGCACAGCTGCTAAGCTCATGTAGGGAGCAGCTCTCCACAGAGCTGCATCAGGGCAGAGGGCTGCTGAGGCCACTGTTTCACCCCACGCTGCTTGCACGCTGCCTGGATGAGGTACGGCGCTGGCGCATGTTACAGTAGGCTTGGGGCCCTGCTGATTCATATTCCAGCATCAGAAAGTACCCAGTGGTCCAACAGTCACAGCTGATACAGCAAAGATGACTCAAAAGCTCATTTTTGCCTGCACCTCAGATGAAGTGGGCAGAGGAGAGTCCTACCCCAGGCTCTAGCTATGTTTCTTTAAAAGCATTCCTTAGTTAATTAGCTAATAAAATATGCTAATGAAGTATAATTTTCTTTCAATATTTGACTGTCCAGGGGATAGTGCTCTCTCCAGTCTCCAGTCTAATTAGGACGCATTCTCTCACTAACCCCTAACAGCAATACGTTTTTTGTATCTAATGGCCACACCAATGCCATCAACAATTAACTGAACACTTTTGAACTGACATGATTTCTTCCTCAGTGCAAATTAATTTCTCATAAATTCATTGGTAAATTCACCACACTGAAGATTAATCCCCACTAATAACAGGGCTAAATTGTAGTTTCTCTACGAGCGATGAGGAAGAGGCACCACAGATCTGCCCTGCTTTGGCAGCGGACCAGACGCTAGCATGTGAGCCAGAGGCTCAGTCACGTTCGCATGTCCTTCCTGAGAGAAGTTTATTTGGGCGGGTTTAATTCCCTGTTCCCTGAGCAGAGTCTGCAGCACCTCAGTAGCACTGGCATGAGGCTTGGGAAACTGCTCTTCCCACCTCAGCGCTGCAATAGAGGACAAATAATTTTCCCTCTGCATACTGCAGTTCCCGGGCTGTGAACCGAGGCTGTAGTACCTTTCCAGTGAATAGAGATGTTGCAAGGATAAATAGCAAACATGGCTGATTCCAGGTTGCCTCCTGTGCATGCTGCAAGTGATGCCACGAGGCAGCCGCGTAGAAAGCAGTGTAACATGCTTAAAACTGATCAGCAAATTGCTTTTCCACAGTTACACAGACATGGCCTATGAGGGACTTGATTATGCAGATATTGCTTGGTGAGTATGTTCATTCATATACTTGAGGGATGCTGTTTCATCCTGATCTATACGGCTGACACTTAGCGGCCTTTGAACAACTACTGATTTTCCTCTGTAAATGTTATAGCCACAACTCATCTAGACTGTTTGTGAACTCTGAACTTGCACTCTAATGGCAGAATATAAAAAAAAAATATTGCCTTCCTGTTAGTATGTATTTAAACAAGAGCAACATACTTTGTTCAAAGCAAACAAACCACTGGCATAACCTTCTGTTCTGTTTCTGTGCCATTTGGTAACAATTTTTGGAGCTGGCCGCCTTATTTGCAGGCAGGATTAGTTGAAAGTTTTCAAAAACGTTTTTGATGCTGTAGAAACATAGCTTTTGTTTCAGAATTCAGAGTTGTTTATGGAGCAAGTGAAACCGTATATTTCAAACCCAGAAAAAAAGCCTAGTCTTGTGTTTCGCAACTGGCTTACTGGTTCTTTTTCAACCTCCGATTTTCCATGTACAGTTCTCTTTTTAATTTTTCTACCTCCAGATTTTCTCTCTAATCACATTTATGGAATAATTTAGACCATAAACTCCCTTTTCTTTGTCTGAAGTTTTGGCAACTTCTGGTTGGCAGGCTATGAATTTGATTTTGCCTGTCTTAAGAAGAAAATGCAGTCTTGTTAACTGATGACTTATTTTTCTGAGCTGGAAACCTTGATTGGAAAACATGTTACCTCTTATATTCATTTTGATAGGAAATCAAAAGTATGAACCATATTACCCAAAAAACAAGTCAAAATGCAAGTGTGCATTGCAAACAGGTTAGTGTCTAGATTGCACGGTGCCTTAAACCCACACCCAATATATGTCATCGCAGCAGCAGCAGCAAAAGAGGTGAAGGAAAAGTTACAACTTTCCAAGGTGTGTGCTAAATAATTAAAAAGTTTATCTGAAAACAAAATAGAGCAAAGCATACACAGAAACACCCGCCTTTCCCGTGGGCTCAGATGCCTGTACCTTTATGTGGGAAATCTTGTTCAGATCATAAAGGAAATGTAGCTATATTTTGCCACATTCAAAGCTTGCCTCATACCAAGGCATCTAGCCAGCAGTGAATCCAGTGCATTTGGACTCACAGAGCTACTCAGTTCAAAATGGAAAGTTTATGACAGATCTTCAAAACCCCAAGAACAGTGTCATTTTTTTCAGGGATCAGAAATATTCCTTAAAAAAAGGTGCTGCCATGCAGTCATCTCAGTGCAAATTAAGGCAGTCCTTGGCAACAGTCAAACTAAACGATGTGTTGTCAGCTTTCTATATGTGAACACAGCAATTACTGCTCTTACCTAACGGATACCAGGGTTATCTCCAGGAAAAAACTGTCTTGCTTTCCTAAAGATGAGCATATTCCAGAGAAGTCCCCATCCACTCTTTTCTAGACATTGCTAAGCTTTCCACACTTTCAGAGGCCCTATCTGTTTGTGTATGTGTTTGCTTGTTTTCAAACATTCAAAAAAGAGATGAAAATAACGAGAAAGGGAAGGTAGTAGGTGAAAAAACAGGTAGCCTCAGAGACTGGCTTCTCTTTCCAGAATCTTTTGAGGGATTGAGATGTGCCTGTGCCCCTCTTTCCCCAGATATGAGGTGTTTGGGTCCTTCACTGAAAAATTTGAGACTAATTGGTGGAGACAGGAATTCGTTTCAATCTAACATCCATTGATAGAGTATGATTGGGGGACTGGAAATAACTAAATGCTAGACTGGAATACAGAGGTAGGCGTGCAAAGGCACGTAACATCCATTAGTAGCAATGAGAGCCACACAGTGGGCAAGACCAGCCCAGGTTTTACATCAGCACAGCTTGTGAATAAGCTGCAGATCCAGCACATCAATTATTTCAATGGTAAATCATTTCTAACAGCAAATAAGTTCAATATCATTGCCATCTGGGGACAGTTCAGAAGGAGGCAGAACTCCCCTCTACTATGTTGTTTTTATTGTGAATCATTTGTTCAGCTTCTTGTCTTTGATGCATTGCTTTCATTAACTTCAAACAGTGGCAAATATCAAGTTTTGTTTGAAAGATTTCTTATTTTGGTTGTTCTTACAGTTTCTTTCCCCCCATGCCCAAACAGGAAAATAAATAAACAAACAGGCTACAAATACGAGAGAGAGAGCGAACGCGTGTAAACAAATGCAAAACAAGTCACCATGACAGGGTGACGTCACTCACATTCGGGTCTGAATGGCCTCCCTTGCGCTCGTCTTGCTCCCCGAGCCTACCCCAGCACTGCAGCTATGTGTTACGGCACACCGCCCCTGGGCCCTGCAGATGCCGAGGGCTGCAGGAGCACAGCCAGGGAAGCTACGAGGCAGAGAGGACCTGCAGGAAAGTCTGAACTTCGCATTTAAAGCTGCTGCCTCTTCTCTAACCTGTCTAGCAGAGGTGACACCATGGGCCTTGTCATTTTTTTCTCATGCTCTCCCAGAGCTTTCCAAGAAGGAGGTAAGTTCCTCTCATTCTGGCATGGGAGATTGGCTTCCTCTTCTGTTATCCAGTGCCTGTTGGTCTCTCTCACAAGAAGTCCCTGGGACATTTCATGTGGGCCCATTCCATGCAGCTTCTTGTAATAGAAAATGTTGTATCTTTCTGTAAAGCCATCTGTCCAACCCTGGTGTCCAAAACCACAGGACTCCTATGAAAAACGTGATGTAGATGCAGACCACGTGTAAAGGCCTGAAGTGATCTTGACCCTGCCATAATCAATTGGCATCTGTCTTATTAATGAACATGAGATTCTTTTCACAATCATGAAGACCCGTTGGGGCTTTTAGTATCCTGAGTAGCTTGAATGAACATTAAACCCACATGAATCCGGTGGTGAACACCAGATTAAAGCTAGAAGTCTATGTGGTTTTCAGACAAAAAACATAATACTCGAGTTTAAATTGATGTAGGAGCTGTTTAAAAACCAAAACTACTTTGGTATCTTCTGTTAACAGTTCAGTAGGCTTTAATTCTTCATTTCACCTGAGACTAGATATTCTTTAGGGCCTGGATTACTTCTACGGGGCTTTGCACTGTCCTTTTCTCAGTTGAGCCATACGCACTAATATAAGACACATTGTAACTAAGAATAGGCAATTCTGGTAAACAAATTTTGTTGTTTCTCATCTAGACCTGTCAATTAAATCTACTGCAAAGGCAAGAAAAGCAAAGAATCTAGCTATGAAATTTCCTTTTCTTAATGAGGTATTTAAATAGCATCTCACATTTGTTCTCCGATTGTTTACATAGGATGTCATTTGTGATGCATTGTTAGAGCCCCGTAAATCTCAGCTGGGAACAATATCCCAGAGAGCAGAAAGGGCCAGTTGTGCTTCAAGCTACATCTCCATAGATTCACTGCCTTTTATTATGTTACTCATCTGAAATGATATCTGTAATCCTACTAACGAAATGCAGTAACATCAGATGAAGCAGCTGCCAAAAAAAGAGAAATAATGTGAATTTCCATTAAAGTTTTTTAGTTGATCTTCACTTTTTCCATTGCTGGTTTAAATATTGCTGGATTTTCTGAAGGTCATCTTATTTCTATGAGCTTTTAATGGATAGCTTGGCTTTTGTGTTTTAGACACCTTACTTCCTCTGGTTCAATAGGTCGTTAGGCATATATTTAAGTCATTCTTTGTCCCAAGTGTTTTTTATGGGATCACAGCCAAAACAGACAAAAGATCCCAAGGTGGATGAAAGGCAGATTAATTATCCTTTTTTTATAGATGAGAAAATGAAACTTGAAAGGGAGAAAGTGTCTAGGACACAACTCACCCCAGTCAATAGCGTGACTCCCATTGGTTTTGAATCAAGTCTTAAAGACCTGAGCCTTAAACACCACATTCATTTCAGTGGGAATCAGGAGACTTCAAAAATCCCAGTTGTGACTCTGGCTTTTATTGTTATCTTTAGAAGACAGAATCACAGAATCACAGAATCACAGAATAGTAGGGGTTGGAAGGGACCTCTGTGGGTCATCTAGTCCAACCCCCCTGCCGAAGC
>Ga0065711_1028193_pt1 | contig 43055 bp, 40 predicted proteins | sample Hoacrofraction12_FD_59098 | JGI IMG/M metagenome (GOLD analysis project Ga0065711, IMG submission 59098) | Hoatzin crop microbial communities from Cojedes, Venezuela - Epithelial fraction 12 v2 (version 2) | ecosystem: Host-associated > Birds > Digestive system > Esophagus > Crop | place... | reverse complement strand
AAAAAAAAAAAAAAAAAGGAGAAAGCATCCACTTAGGCTGCTGATAATATCCTTGTGGAAGAAAAAAATGAAACAATTGCTGATGGCCTGGGATTCATAACAAATACACAAAGTGTCCCAAAGTCTGGCTCAAAAGTGTAGCGCGACTCTGCACACACGCGTGTCAGCGAGGGGTGCCGGCTTTCACGGCAAAAGGCAGAGTGTAAGCGCCAGAGGTGTTTCAATGTGTCAGGGGACAGTGCCTCTCATCATGTTTCCTCCTGGAGCCCAGAAACTTTGCACAGCTTAAAATCCATTTTTAAAATATTAAATGCATACATTAAAATACACACAGTCTTTTAAAATGCAGTATATTAGCTACCATGGTCTTTTGCTGTGCCGGGTTTCCTGTCATCAAGTGTATCTCTGCGTTCAGCCTGTTTAGGTCTGGCAAGTCCCGTGCGTTTCAGGCCAGGGGGTAATGGTGAACCAAGGACTAATGGCACTGGTGAGCTGAGATGCACACGCGTCAGCCCCATCCCCAGCGAAAAACGAGCTGCCTCTGTGGTCTCCACCACTACGGCTAGGGAAAAGTCCTGCTGGCTGGAGCAGCATGGAGCCACTTAAGACAAAAATCACAGCTCCCCTCTGAAGAAGCGTCAGGCAATGGGGCCTCGCTCACTGGATTTGGTGTCTCTCAAGGGAAAGGACCCCTCGAGCACCTCTGCTCTCCGGCAGAACACACCTCAGGGACTTTACAGGGATTTCGTAACTACAGCGGTGTGAGTCATTTATGGATTTAAAGAGATAAGAATTTTTTTTGTGCCCATGGTAATCAATTCCTCCGCTCAGTTAGCCTTGCAGATCTAAGAAAAGATGGATCTTACTTCTAGAGAAGAAAAAAAATAATCAGCATCCCTGCAGCACGGCTGCGCTCGTGGAGGCTCAACAGAAGACGTGTCTGCAGCAGTGCAGTGGGCACCAGCCCCTTGCCCTGCAAAGAGCAACAGGATCCAGGTGTCAAGGAGGGCAATGAAGGGAGAGCGGGGGCAGGTGAAGATGAGGTCCTGCCCTAAGGCTACGAAGGTGCTGAAGTTATCCACCGAGGCAGGGGCACGTGCTGGGGACCCAGCGCCTGTCCCCAACCAACCACTCCTTGGCTTCACCCATCATTTGCCTTTGCTGGAGAGAACGGCTTGGAAAAATCCCTGTCCCGTGTCCTCTGGGACCGCAGCTGGGGATGGAGCAGGGGCTGCAGCTCTGCCTCTAGCGAGCTTAGTGCCGGGAGGAGCAGGCAAAGTGATTTAACCTGCTGAGTATGAGCTGCTGGGGGACAGGGAGAGCTTCGAACACAAAAGAAATGCTGCAAAGAGTTTCCAGCCACTGCCTCGCTCCCCTCCCTGAGCTGGCTGGACTTTCTAACGCCGTCTCCATGCTGCTGGACAAAAGGCTGGGACACTGTGGTGTCCCCAGGAGCGAGCAGCACAGCCCAGGCCACAGCCCAGGGCTCAGCGCCCACCGTCCCTGAGCACACAGAGGCCATCCCGCAGCCCAGAGCAAAGCAGCCACCGCAGGTCCTTTTGCCTGGCAGAGAAATAGGGCAGAGAGGCAGCAGAAAGAAAATGTTGTGGGCAATTCTGACTGCTCCCAGATTTTCTTACACCTTCCCCAGAAACATCTGGCGGTGGCCAGTATCGGTGCAAGATGCTGCAGGAGACGGGTGGGGGCTTAATCCAGCACGGCGGCGTTCACGTTCCCGTGCAGGGCTGATCTGATCCCGGCGGACGTGTGCGCTCTTGTTTGATTAACCAGAGATGATTCCTTGCTGCTTTCCCTCTCTCCCCATCTTCAATAGCAGCTCTCTAGGAGGACAAAACCCGATGTGTGGCACAGCAGCCAAGTCGGGTGTTTCTGCAGGAGCGGAGCATCTGTCCTCGCTCCCTTAATCTCCTGCATTAGCTGCACAGAGGTCAGGGATTAGAAAAGTTCTTGCTCTGTGGGTGCAGCACAACCCGGAGGTTTCTATCCCTACTGCGCGGCCCGGCTTTGTATGCCCCTAATACCCTACAGCAGCTTAAAGCAGTATTTCCCCTGGACCAAGCATATTTTCCTGCATCTGCTCTATAGCTTCTACCTCGCTACGCCAGCCCAGAGAGGTGATGGCAACCCCAAATCCCACCGCAGAGGAAATTTTGCTTTTCCTATATTCATCAGTGACTTCACCATTTGCGTCCTTCAGCCCCAGCTTGGCAAGGGAAGACAGAGATCCCACGTGCTGCTGGGCTGACTGGGCAGGTTGGGCTGGAGAAAGTCCCCGTTGCTCTCAGGGATGGAAACCAGCAACCCTCGGGCGCTCTCTCCCTCCCACAAGGCTTCATCCTGGCGTCTAACAGTGAGAGGTTAATTAAGCTTAACCTTGAAAGCAGGAAGATTAATATCCCCACCAGCTCTCTTGTTATCAATGACCAGTGAAATTCCAGGTTCTCTCGTTTTCCACGACAGACAGAGCTTCAAAGAGGTTAAACCTCGGCCTCGGGAAATCCTGACACTGGCTGGTTCCTGCAGCAGGTCACCTTTTATCAGATCTGACAACTACTGGGCCTTCAAAACCCTGCCTGAAAAGCAGGAGATGCGCTGCCCATGCCCCTCTCCCAGATAATCAGCATCATCCCTGAGCCCCTGTGGCCGAGCCAGTGGGGCATCCCCATCCCTCTCTACTGCCTGCTTCAAAATCTATCATCAGATTAAATAATCCTGCACTTGGTAGGGAAACACTTGGTGCCACTCAATTTGCAAGCTATTGCTTTTGGTAATGAAAGCCTCTGTTCCAACCCAATTAGCATGATACTCCGAAAAGGCAAAGGACAGCGCTGTTCTAGCTTGGGAGGAAAAGGAGATAGTGTCGTTGGATTGGGGGAAAAGAAGGAATAAAAGGTCACACAGACGTCATAACCTTATGGCAAGCCTCTCCCCAGCTGTGTAATTATGGATCATTGGACAGCATTTGAGCGGAGGGAGGAGGTCGCCGCGGACCCAAAGATGCTGCAAAAAGGCATCGCGCCCCAAGACAGAGGTGCAACCCTCGTCCGTCCCCACCGGGCCATGCCCCAGGAGCCGAAACACTGCAGATACCTCCCCCCGGGTTATGGGCACCCAGTACCGAGGTGTGTCCCCAGGGAGGGAGGGCTGGAGGCTCAGTTCCCCTGGTTTTTGGAAATGGAAAGCTAAAATCCCCGGGGCTTGAGCCTTTAAACACCATGTGCGAGCAGCCTCACGTCGGTAACTATCACTCCAGGGCTGCTAAAGGCGGCTTCGGCTTTGCAAAGCTTCACGCTTACGTGGAGTTTATCAGGCTGTAATCCGGGCTGCGTTGCATAATGGGTTGCATTACACATAATCCATACGCTAATACGTTCTGAGCGGGAGCCAGCGTGGATATTGGACTGTTTACCTCGGGAAAACAACAACACAGCCTTCCGCGGAGGGAGGTTGGTGTGTCCACTAATATATAGCTATATAGCACATATAGACCATTTATAGCACACTGACCATTTATAGCAGACAATATATAGCAGACAGACAATATATAGTATATAGGCAATATATAGCACATTTCTGTGGCTGTGTGAAAGGACTTGTGCAGGGAAGGAGTAGGAAGGCAGGACAGTGAGGGCAGATGTGGTCGCTAGAGCAAACCCTGACAGTGGGTCGAAGGGGATTCGGAGCCGAGACCCCAGAAAAAAATGCAAAAGCAGTGAATATAAATAAAAAACCATCTGTGGCAAAATAAAGCTGACTGGATTTATGGATAGTATTTTAAATTAAAGGCTTTGCAAAACGCACAGGGTTTGTGTTTTATTAGATTTGCAACTAGGAGGAGAAGAAATTCATGGCAAGGGGGAAGAAGAGGAGGACACAGCGCTGTTTCCCAACCCTGCTCACCTCCCATCCAGGTGTGAACGTGATCGACACCATCCAAATGCAAAACAAACGGGCAAACACCAGCACTTTCCTATAGATCACAGGGTAATGAAGAGCCGGAGATCTAATCTGCTTTGAAAGATAGCTTACAGCTGTGACAGCTTTGTGTCTGTGCCTTGGGGGACAAAGAGTTTATCCCACCCCACCTCCTCCTGGAGTGCCACCTCGGCATCCAGCCTGGTTTTCCCCAGGTTGAGTGCAGTTGTATATCTTCATGGTAAACGCATTTGCAGCCAAAAGCACCCAAACAAATGGTTTTGCAATCCCAGCAGCTAATCAGCATTTTACAACCAAAATTATCTCTTCCTCCCTACCCCCAGTTTTCAAATACTCTTGTTTCACCTTGCTAACATCAGCTGTGTTGGATTTTTTTGCTGTTCCAGGATGAAGTGAAACTTTCAGACTAAAGAAAAAAATCTTAATTAAAGAGTTCATTTGAAAATAACATTTCCTGTGATTTTTATTGAGTGCATGCATTTCACGTGACGTTTCACACCCCATTAGAATTGAAGAATTCCTGACCAGCCCGCTGACAGTTCCTGTTGGGGGTACTGGTGCTTATATATGTGTCTACTCCCATATGCCAGCTATTGCCATCTGGGAACGGCCTTTTACTACAGTAGATACAGCACACAGAGAAATAAGCACAGTTGTCAACCTCTCTAATAAAGATGAGAGTTGCGGTACGAATCTAAGAGCAAAAAACTGCCCCAGATTCCCTGCTAAGCTAAATACTGTCAGGTTTCTTCTGTGTCTACATTTCCATTCCCTTTTCCCAGCCATAATGATAAAGAAACTGTGAGGCTGAAGAAAAAGAAACAACGGTGCTAAATCTAGAAAGAAAACCGATTTTTCTTTGCAAGGAAACCCACTTGGTGAGTTGTTCAGAGACAGTCACAAGCACGGAGCTGCTGGAGCCAGAGCTCAGCCCACATGGCACCCTATACCATCTTCTCCACAGCTGGAGAAGGATTTTGGGTCCATAAGAGCCTTTGCAGGCTGTTTCTGAGTCGCTTGGAGTGTGAACTGAGTCGAGTCTGGGCTCCTAATTCACGCCTGACCACACTTCCAGCTGGTTTGTAAGGACAAATGAGGCCTAAAGCTTTAGGTCTGATCTTCCCGTCACCAACATCTTTTGCATCTGCCAATCAACCATGAAAGCAACATCATGCAAAACTACTATCAGTCTTCATTTTCTCTCTTTTTTGCTTTTTCTTTCTTTTTCTTCTTCTTTTTCTTCTTCTTTTTCTTCTTCTTTTTCTTTGTCTTTCTCTTCTTCTTTTTTTTTTTACCTTTGATTTTAATTTTTTTTTTATTTTTATTTCCCTCTCTCTTGCCATTTTTCTTATTTCCTTCACCCTTTGCTAAAAACAGATCAGCATCTCCTTCTGCTTTTGTGAAGCACTGTGAGATCCTGGTGAGAAAAACCCTTTACCAGGTGCTGATGTGTCTGTTAGTGCCAGGTCGCAGGCTGGAAATGCCTAACCTTAAATGTATCTTTAAGGCGAACCTGTTCAGCAAAGCCCTCGAGCACCAAAATCGCCAGGACTTCAGCATGTGCTCAAAGCCATGCACTAGAGCCAGGGCTTGCACTGCCACGGAGCCGGTGGAGTCCCTGGAAAGAGAGATTTCCTCCCCTTCGCAACACCATGTCTGACTATTTCATAGCCCTGGGAGGAAGGAGTGATGGCACCTGTATTTGAAGAAAACATCTTTAACGTGGAGAGGTTTGTATCTCGGGGCAAAAGCAGCAGGAACGCTGCCCGCCTCCACTTCCCAGCCCTCCCTAAACCTCTTGCTCAATTTCAGGCTGCTCAGAAGATCCCAATATCACAGAAAATAATAATAATAGAAATAACCTCCCTCTCACGTTGCACTTTGCAAGTCTGTGACTGCATGTTTAATGGCTATCGTATGTATAAAAGGCTTCCAGTGGGCAGCTGTGTATCTTCTGGTTTGCTGCACAAAAGTGTTATTCTTTCACCAGTGTTTGCCCTCTGTATTCCCAAAGCCATGAAATCCTCTCTCCCTCTTCGCACAGCTCTGAGCAAACAGGACGGCAGTCGCAAACATCGCGTCATCAGGGCACTTAGCACCGCTGCCAGCTCTTAAAGCCGATGGAAAAGTGCTTTGCAGGCACTTTCCTCTTCTGCTGGGCTATAACAAGCCAGGGCGAGAGCCGAGGGTGTGTCGTGAACCCAAGTGGTGATGGGGAGCATCTGCCTTTGGATAGGCAGCATGGTCCGCTGGTGGCACACCACCGCATCCATGTCTGCCCTGTCAGACGGCAGACCTTGCCAGAAATGACATTATAAATTCAATTGAATAATTTAATCTTCTCTCTCTCTCTTTTTTCAAATTAAGAAGGGATTGCTTAATCTCCCTGATGATTTTGCTGCGCCGTGGCCAACATACTGTCGCAGTGTCTCATGCATCCTCCTGCCACTGACTTCAGACGTGGCATGGCTAAATGGGACATGACATAACATCAAGGCTGAGCATATGGTCAGAGGCGTAGCTATTTTATTTATTTATTTTAAAGCCCCTTTTTACTGGTCCATTAGTCACACATATGTAAAATAAGCACATTTCTTGTAACTGGTTAGCAGCACGGACAGCAAATTATCTCTCCTTGGCTAGCAGCAACAGCTCTTTCTGCCCAAATTTATGCCAGATTGGCAAATCTTCCCGTGATTATTTCATTTGTTGAGTTTCTGTGGCTGAAAGCACAAGGAATTTTGTGAAATGTAAATTTCTGGGGCATGATGTAACTTTGCTAGGAGGACTAAAATGCTGGGCCGCTGTTGGATTTCAGCTTGGCTTCCCTCCAGGTTAACCTTGGAGACCTCACCAGAGGCCCCAGGAGAAACCCTTACGCCGGGGACATGGTTATCAACTCCTCTTTGACCTCAGTAAGGTTGAGATATCATCCCACATCCCTTAAAGATGCTCCAAGCTGGTTATCAACTCCTCTTTGACCTCAGTAAGGCTGGGATATCATCCCACATCCCTTAAAGATGCTCCAAGCTGGTTATCAACTCCTCTTTGACCTCAGTAAGGCTGGGATATCATCCCACGTCCCTTAAAGATGCTTCAAGCTGGTTATTAACTCCTCCTTGACCTCAGTAAGGCTGGGATATCATCCCACGTCCCTTAAAGATGCTCCAACCTCTTCCTGAATCCTCTATCGCCTTCCTCTGGGATTCCCTCGATAACCCCAAAGATGACGTCCTGTGGTGCCTACCATGGAAATACATCGGGAGCTTTTCCAATGATGAGGCATCACATATGGCACAAGATTTGCAAAGGGCTCCAGCACCCGCAGCAGTGCATCTTCTCAGAAGGGCTCAGCAGCAGCAATACTGAACCCAGCCCTGGTTATTTGGGGATGGCTGAACAACATCTCACCTCCACTGAAGCTCAGCAAGGTCATCAAAGGCAGAAATCAGGCTGTTGGGGCTGCATTTGGAGCTGATTCACCAGGCACGGGAGAGAAAAAGCTGAGCATTCACTGGTGTGTGCGGCCAGCTTGCCAACTGAGCTCCTCTGTGGCAGCAAACAGAGATTTGCAGTAATTGAATGGAATAATATACTGTACAGCAATATTTTATATTTTTTATTCAGAGATAAATTAACCTGTAATTAAATGGTGTCATTTAATGCACTGCCCAATAGATACAATAATTGGTTTTTTTAAGAGGCAGCATGGCAATGTCTACTCATTTGCAAAGGGATAACGGTGCTAATTTAACCTAGTGGAGGTATAAACAGCCACACTGTGTATCACACCCCACTGTCACCAACGCAAAAGTTCCCTTGGATCACAACAACTCTGTTCCGTGCACCCTCTAATCCCTCTCCCGCTCCCATCCAAACCAGCCAGCAATGAGCGCTGGCTTCAAGGGGAAAGGCGTGGAGTGTGCTCCTTTCCTGCCCCAACAGCTGAGATAGGTTCTTACAGGAGTTTGTCTTTGAGGATGCAAAAGGGAAAGGGGACACCTTACCCTTAGCTGTCTTCTCTGTACCTGTACAAGGCCGCCAGTTTAACTACTGGAAATTTAGTGCAGGAATTTGCAAAGAGCCTGAAAGAAACTCGTTCGGATTTGTGGTTTACATGTAGAACAAGGGGTTTATCCCGAATTACTCACAGGTATCTCCCTCCCTGGAAAATCCTGCTGCCTGAGTAGAAAAAGGGTTTCCCAAAATGTGAAGGGTTACCTGTAAATGTCTCTCACCAACCTTCTGCTGGAGCCCTGCATGTTGGATGTTACACCTACCTTCATGTCCAGCCCTCACCCTGCTCCTTGCTGGGTTAATTCCCCTCGCTCTGAGCTGCCCTCTGCTTTCATCCCTGCTTTAATGAGCCACCCGTAGCTAATGATGCTCCTCTTTAAAGCAACGGTGGTAGGAACCGGGTTAATATTCGGGGCTGTGCTCTCAGGCTCCCTGCAAACTCAGCCTAAATCAGCAGAGCAAATTTGCCACGAGCGCCGCATTAGCGGAGCAGATAATTCATGACATGACTTATATCTATAGCTGCAAAAGGAGCCCTAGAATCATTTTGATTTTACAGACAGCACCGTTTTACTCCAAACAACTTGACGTTTACCCATAATCAATTTTTCTGTGTGGTTTTTTTTTTTTAATTCACAGCCTGAAAGTTTATTTTGCACAACGAGCAGCTAGAGACCTGTAAAAAAAAAAAAAAAAATATATATACATACACACACCAGGCCAGGTGTCTGGGGAGATTTTTGCAGCTTGCGGCACTCAGTGCCTCCAACACCAGACTCAGGTTGGCAGGGTCAACGCTTGCACCACGTGAACCCCAAAACCAGCTCCTGTTTGGGGAGGAGCCGTGGTGTTTACTGCAGCGGCAGCGGAGGAGGGATGGAGAACAGCCTTCACTGGTTAATTTTAACAAGGCTCACATTTTTCTGGCTCTGTCATGGACTTGCATATTTTAACTCCTATCTCCTGTTCAGCAGCTAAAAAGAGACTTTCATTCCAGTTTTGGCTGCTGCACCTCGCTTCCCATTCACAGGCTGTTACACAGGCACTATTCTTACAGCCACCCTCCTGCTGCTAACAGGGGAAAGACGGGGGTTCACGAGCCACCCCAGAGCTGCTCCCTGAAATGAGTGGGGGGGGGTGTCTCTGCAAAAAACCTGCTTTTACAAGCCCATTACTGCTATGCCTGCAGCCAGGAAAGGAACATGAATCAGTACCGAGGTTAAATTAGCTTTCTGCCCACAGTTCTTCTGTAGAAGGAATTCTTACAGAGATACATTTGTATTAAATAAAAGAGATTAGAGGAAATAATATAAATGTAATCCATCTCCACAATTAGAAATAAATGAGGATAGGAGCAAGAGAAACTTTCTCCCTTTGAGTCCTTTTTCAGGAATATGCTTATATGTGTGTGTATATATATACATAAAAGTGTGTGTATATAAATATGCACACACAGGCACATGTACATATATAGTGTCATATATTCACAAATTTTTGTCAGAGCTATAGAGTATACACATACATTTACATATACAACATGTATAAATACATTTTTATATATATGTATAAATATATAGATACAGATATGGATATGGATATAGATATAGATACAGATACGGATATAGATACAGATATAGATACACACTGTACGTATATACAAGCAGCCAAAAGAAACAGAGAACCTGGCTGCCTTGCCCAAGGCCAGGCACATTGTCACCCCAAGGCAATATTAACCCAGCATTGCACCTCTTTTTTTTCACCCTTACAGACCCAGCTCCGGGAGTCAAGTGAATCTTTCATAACCACAGCTTTCTTCAAAAAAGCAACCAGAAAAAGCTACTCGACCAAAAATTATATTCTCATCATCAACATTTCATCATCAGCGTCTCACCATCAACATCCTGGTGCCACACTGGGCTCCCTCCAGAGCTCACAACCCTGGAGCAGGAGGACCTCAGAGTCCCCCGCTATTGATGGGGGAACTGGTGCATAAGCATAAAACACCCCTTAAGATAATGAAGGCATAAATCATTGCAAAACTCAAATTGCTAGGCCAACACACAGCCCCAGCAGGCCTCTCGCTGCCTCTCCCAGCTGTGCTGCAGAAGGCACTTGCAGGAGCACTAAACTTACCAAAACCATTTTAAAAAGACCTTATTTGTTTGGAAAGTGTGGGAGGTGAAAGGTTTCTTTAAGTAGATTTAAAGTGAAAACCATTAGTGGTGCATTGTTCATTCAGTTCCTTTATTCATGACATGAGAACAAAATGATCTGATCTAAGCAAAACCTCTGGTTTCATAGCAACACTGAATATATATTTTTTGTGGGGAAATATAATGCAAATCAATGCTTAGGTGCATAACTTGTGACTACTTTAATTCCTGTACTAAAGTCTGTTGAAACACTATTAAAATATAATTTAACTAAATGACTTCCAGGAAAATAATAATAAAAAAAAAAAACCTTTCTAGTTTGAAAGTCAAAAAATGTCAAAAGTGTCGTTAAGCTGTGAAAAATAATAATGATGTTTAGTTCTTATATAACTCTTTCCATGAGATCTCAAAATTATTTTTGAAGAAAACAGGGTGGATTGCCCTTCTTTCAGATCCAAGGCCGTTGTCCTGCCGTAGCTCGGAGCCTTAGAGGACACAGCAGAAATGCAGGCCAGGTTTCCTCAGCTTGGTGTGATTTTCTGGCATCTCACAAGCAGAGACACAGCGGGTAAGAAAACAGCAGGAAAAACTTCTAGAAGTTCTCAAACAGCTGAAGAAGAGGCAAACTTTTTCAAGAGTAATTTGAGTGTCTCAGCAATTTGGATGCCATTGAAGTCGTGTCCTTCCCTCAGGTCTATAAATGCTTTCACCACTGGTGTTACATATCTTTGCTGAGACACAGGGGCTGAGAAATGAATCTTTTGTGGTTTTATTCCCAAAGCTTTCACAACATAGAGCCTGTGACACGACACCCTACTCCACAGACACTGTCACCATCCCTTGGTGTCCTTCCCTTGCCACGGCCATCTAAAGGCCATTGCTGTTTGGAAAGCAAAAATAAAGTTCCTGCAGGATCTAAAGCATCTTGTATGTTGAAGACTAGACATCTCCACTAAGTGTTCTACCTTCAGGTTATTATGTAGCAGATGAATGACAGCAGGTTCTTCTGCCCTCCAAAGTTCGGGTGACAATGACCGCAGCTCCCATGCTGTGCCTGGGTTGGGTGCTCCAGGCACGCAGCAGATCTGAGGCACAGGGGCCAGTTTTATGAGCAAAAAGTACGAACAGTTTCTTATGCAAAGGTTCTTAGCCTTGATCTTCAGGCACGTGCCATCATCCAGCTTTGGATATGGGGTCTTCAGTCCTGCCAGGGAGTGCCAGTTAAATTTTAGGTAACTTTCGGATCAGGAGAAATTGGACCGTGGTTTTTATGGGCAGTTGATTTAGAAGCTACTTCAAGGACCCTAACGTCCCAATCAACACAAAATCTAGCCAGTCCAGATCTTGCCTTTGATCTTCTTCATTTTCTGCAAAATAAAGAAAATACTTCCCTTAGGTCAATCAAATCTATGAGTTTTCAGGGCTATTTTATCAGAAATCCCTCCCACAGGCTGCTGCTTCTGGAGTTTCCCTGCTCCATGGGGAAAATGGGGACAAAAGGGAACTGGGGCGATGGCCTGATGCAGCAGCAGGGTTGGGGACTCTTGGGTCACAGCAGTTCCTCACCACCCTCAGCAAAGTGCTCGAGTGCTTCGCTGCCCTTCCCTTAAGAAAAAAAGCCCCTGATGTTTAATCAAAACTCCCTCAATGCCATTTAAAGCCTGTATTTCTATTCCTGTCCCTGATGAACAATAACAGAGAAACATTATCACAGAATATAAAATATTAAACACCTGTTGTAAATATTAAATTATATACAAATACAACCTGGCAAAGATAATACTCAATACATTGTTTACATTGCTAGTGATTAACACTGGAGATTAAAATTAATACTCACGTAATATAAACATCAACATTCTTTTAGCTGCAATTAAGCCGAACAATTCCATCAGCACAAAATGTCCTCATCCTTGCAAAACAAGACACACTGAAAACAAAGCAGGTCTGAAAATATCACTGAAATCAGACTCCAAGTGCAAAACATTTTATCATGAAAGATTTTTTCTTTCCCACTTTGGAAAAACTTTCTCCCAAACTGCAAGGCCACGGTTGCAGGCAGTCAGAAATCCCACCACGATGGGCAGATCCTCCTGTCTTCTCCACCGCAGTGTCTGTCCCTCTCTTCAGTGATACAATGGGACCATGGAAGCCACTGATCTTTTCTTTCCTGAAAAAGTTATTAAAAACGGGATGAGTTAACACAAATGTTGGATTTAAGGCACATGGAGCCTTCCTTTGGCATGGCTTACTTGCAAGGTCTTAGCTGGAGAGCACCATCGCAGCACGGTGCAAACTGGGCAGACCCCAAAGGGGTAAAACAAAGACTATCAGAGGTCGAGAGAACTTAACTTAAGCTCTGAGAAAAATGGGGAAAGAAGACTGAGGGAAGACCTCCCAACAGTCCTCAGAGGTAGAACAGGCCTTTGGAGACAGTTCTCCACGTCCACTGCAAGTAGGACAAGAAGTGGTGAAGTAAAGTGCAGCACATTTGGGTGAGACTCGAGGAAATCTTTCTAATGACAAGGTCAGCTAAGCAGGGGTGTAGATTAGCTGGGGAAGCAAAGGAGTCTACATCACTGGAGATTTTTAAGAACAGGTTAGACAAGCATGTAGGAATGGTTTGGAACACTGTGTCACCTTGGAACTGGCGACGTGTTAAGTAGATATCTATTTTCTCCGATTGCTCTTATCCTCTGCTCTTTATCTCCCCAGGAGTCAGTCCAGCTGGATTTTAGCCACATGGGAGCTAAGAGATGCATTAGCTCCTCAGCAAGCTCTCAGACGCCAACCAGCATGAGAGGAGACCGAACCCAGGAAGGCAACCTCTTCCCGCTGTCTTTGTCTGGGATGTCCTGCCACTCTGATGGAGCACCACTCAATGCTCCATCTAAAAAACCCATGGCTGATGCCTCTGCAAGAAATAAGGCAAGATGGAAAGCAGAGAAGAGAAAATGTGGGTGTGTAATTAGGTGACGGCACATGTCCTGGCAGATGATCGCGGTGATAAAGCATGCCATATGCTCCAGCTCCTACGTAAATCTTCCTCGGCTGACATCGTTACAGAGCATTTGAGAACATACGCCCGTCACTTATGTTTTCTCCATCCTTCATAAATGTTACCAAGCGCCAAATACCTAAACACAATTAACCTCTGGCATCGCATCGAAAGGCTCTGCGACATCCTCAAAAAGCAGGGAGCTTCTCCCAGATGTCCTCGGAGCACGTTGCCTCCATGGCGGGGAGATTGTCCTCCAGGGCCAGAACAAATCTATTGGTGTTGCAGCAGCCTGCGCAGGGAGCAGGCATCTCTTGTCCCCCTCCAGCCTTCACCAACAAAAGAGCTGGTAAATCAAATGTGCCAGACTGATCCCAGTTTGGGATCAGCAATGCAAGACCCAAGTGAGATGGTGTGTTCGGGCAGTGCCCAGAGCATCCCAGCCATGACCTGGATCTCAGCATCCAGAAAGCTACCGGTACAAATTGTTAAGCAAGGCAGAAGTATTAGATCAGAGGGAAATAAGGGGAAGAGAAATTGCCAACAGGGATTTTTCAAGAGCAAATTCCTGTCAATCCTTTCTACTCTTTGACAAGAAAACCAGCCCGGCTGATGGAGGGAAGCTGTAGCTGTGACAGATTCTCACTCCAGGGAGGCTCCTGGCACCGTCTTGGCTGACAACTTTGCAAACAGACAAGGGAAACCTGATCCAGGTGAGGTTAGAAAGGTGGGGACACAACAGAGGGGAGAAAACCTGTGCTCAGCAAGCTGCTTTCAGACCTTCTCTGCCAGGCTGTGAGGGGATCTGAAGGGGCACCCGCTCCCCATCTATTCAAAATTCACATTAGCAACCTGGATGGTAGAATAAAGAGTGTGTTATAAAGTGTGTGGATAACTCCGGGCTGTGAGGACTGCAAGGTTTTTGGAAGGCAGATAATTAGAAACAACCTTAATAAATTCATGGCATTTGTTTTGAGGGAGCTAGAAAAAATTCTGTAAGAACAGAGAAGTAAAGAGCTGTGTTTTGAACAGGTAACTCATGCCCAAATCCAAGTTGGGGAATAGCTTTTGGAGAGGTCTTTAACCCCCAGAAAATAGCTCAGGAGGTTGTGATGGGATCCGGCTTGGGATGCTGCTTGGGAAGGAAAGGGCAGGCGCGAGGGCCACCCTTGGGTGCATGCCTGGGAGGTGACACCTCTCCTTGTGCACAGCGCTTCGACTCGCTGCGATGCACCGCAGCTGAAGGATAATACAGATGCACTGGAGCTGGTCCAGGAAAGCACAACCAGACATGGTCTGGAAGCAACAGCCAACGCAGAAAGGATTAAAGATTTGGGGGCTGCAGACTTTTTCACCATCTGCTGTTAAAAAAAAAACAAACCAACAAACAAGCTCAGGTTTTGTCTACTTTACCCAGAGACAGAGTGATAATTGGATAGAGTCAGCTGCATATTTCGCAAGAAGCAGCTTCACATCAGTGGTTGGATGCCCAAAGCCGATCTCTCCCTTGCCAAGGGTTCCTGGGCTGAGGTTTCCCCAGGCAGCACCTTCCCTTCGCAGCAACGCGACACAGCACACGAAGCTTGGTCACGGTTTTCCTCTGTCATGCTGGTCACCCTCGGCTGCATCTTAACTCCCGAAGCTCGCAGAAATGCCAGTTATGAGATTCTTTTCTTTCTATTAATTTTATGAAAGCTGTGCTGTGGATACCTATGAGTATTCTGCTGTACCTGTCCTGGAACAGCGGTAGACATTGTTCTTCATTCAGTTGCTGCTTTCCACCATTTTTTTGCAAAGTTATTTTCCAAATCCCTTCTTAGGAGTAGCTTTTTTCCCTCTGGTGGGTTCTCTGACTTTGCTCCATTCCCAGTGGAGGTCGGCATCAGCGGTAAGGAAGCAGGATAACAGTCCCCGTCACACAGGGTGGGCAGAGCAGGCATGGTACCTATTGTTCTCCGCATCCGCTGTGGCTATGAGAGGAGGAAGCCAGCTTTATTTGAAGCAAAGAAAGACATCAATTAGGAAAATTATTAGGAAGAACTTCCTGGCAATAGGGCAGCAATGCATGGGAACAGACACTGCAGGCACCTGCGGAAACAGCTGTATTTTTAAGAAACGGGCTGAAGGGAGATGGTCTCCCGTACACCAGTTCCTGCAACATTTTCACCTCGTCCTCTGTGGTCCATACCTGATCCTCTCCCACTCTGATGACAGGGTTCCCCTCTCTTCCTGCCCTACCAAATAATTTTTTCTGGGGTCCCTGTAGTCCTCCTCCTTTGACAGCACCCTGCTCCAGGGTCTCGCCCTGATCCAGGAGACCCACAGCACTTCATATACCCCTAAAGAGAAAGAAGAAGATGCACCTTTCCAAAGGGCTGGGAGAAGGGCAGAACCTTTTGCAAGGCAGCGGGGAGGATGGCGGGACAAGGGCCAGGGTTTTGCCCTCCCTTGTGAGCAGTACTTGGCAGGGGAAGCCACATGGTGGGATACGCTGCAAGCCCACCACCATTGGTACTCCCTCTTTACCAGCAGCAGCAGAAGAACGAGCTTGCAAGGTCTGCTCTGGAGCCCACCCAAGCTTTATCCACGTGCAGTGGGTCCATGCTAACAGAAAATAAGCCTGTTATTCCCTTACAAGGGTAAAAGAAAACATTTTTCTTCTGCTAGCCCTAGCAAAGCAAGTAACCAACCAACCCAAAAAGCTGTAAGTGCCCTTTTAACCAAATTAGTCCATATGAACCATATGCAAGGGAAGAAAATGGGGTTCTGTGCTGACCCCCCTGTCTGCTGGCATGTCTGCTGCTGTGGAGCCAGCCCAAGCAGCTGAAGGCAGCTCCCAGCAAGGGGGCTGCTGAAGGACCACCACGATTTCACACACAGCACCAGGCAAGATCAAGAGCAGTGTAATCTGCTGGCATTCAGGTTGCTCACAAATCACAGGCCTTTGCTTCTCTATTTATTTGTTGGGGGGGAAATCAAACAATGATATCAGTTGTTCACTTGGCACTTTGCGGGTGTCTCTCTGCCCCATATTGCCCCTAATCTGGGACAAAACTGGGCTGCTGAGCTGTCGAGCACATCTGAACGTGGAAATATGTGCTGGGATGGATGTCTCGGGAGGTTCTGCCACTCACCATCCTGCCTGCAATGAGCACACATTTCCTGAAAAGCCAGAGAATGTCAAAAAACCCCCCCTTCTCCTCCACCTGTGTCCTTGTAAATCATCTCAGCAGACATCTCAGCCCATCAGGCGTGATGGAGGGAACCTCCCCATGTCCCAGCAAGTTGCCGAGCCCCTCGGTGTGCGGCAAAGCCTGAAAGCCGTTCGGATGCCTGCAGCGCGGCACGAAGCCGTGCGGATCCAAGCCAGAGACCAGACTGGCAGACCCGCAGGCGGGAGGCTGCCGCCGGGCCTCTGCCAACAAGCTGCTCCTGGCATCCGCCGCTCGCCGGCATCCCTGCCCTCCCAGCAGCCTTTTTGCTTCAATATATCCATCTATTTGGTAGCAAACTCATAGCCGTACTGCTCTCATCGCTGTTATAAATGCACTGTTTAGGGGTGGATCTCTCCCCTGAGTCAATGCCAGTCGGTCACCAATATTCCCTGCTTCTCCTCTGCATCTCTCCATTTCCAGATAATAAAATTACACTGCTCATTCCCGATCTGTAAAAAAATTTCCAACCCCAGGCTGAGGCTCCCTGGGGTCTTCCAGGGTTGGGGTGGCTCCTGTTGGCAAAAAGCCACGACCCACAAGGGAAGGAAGCTCCAGTGAAGAGATGTATTTTTGTTACTGTGGCTGTGTTTGAAGTTTCTATAGCTACCAGAAGCGAGTTGTCGGGAAATACTGCTGCGCCCTTCCCCACACGCTGCTTTTGAGTGGAAAAGCAGGAAACAGGGCTCATCAGAAAGGGTTTTTAACTTGCCATATTGAAGTATCTCTCTCCCTCTCATCTCCATACCCCTTTCTGGGTGGAATGAGCACATATGGCCACGTGCTAGCGACGCTTCACCAAGCTCAGTGGACAGACTGCAAGGCCAGATGCAGCACAGTTTTCCTGCAGAGCTGCGAGCGCTGGTGGCCAAGGAACCTGAAATCAGCTGGGAAGCAGCATGCCAGGCTGAGCCGGGGCTGCTGCCAGAGGGGTTGGTCCCCAGCCCTCGGGTCTCCAGGTCCTGGGCACCAATGTTGCATGCTGCTGGGCATCCCCCTCTCTGCCCTGCAAGGATCCTGGAGCTCCTGGATGGAGCTTTGAGCAACTTGATCTAGCGGAAGATGTCCTGCTCATGGTGGGGGGGTTGGAACCAGATGATCTTTAAGGGCCCTTCCAACACTTACCATTCTATGATTCTATGGAACCAAACCCCACTCCATTTTTCCTCCATTTCCCTGTTTCTATCAATCCTTTGGCATTTACATACATGTATATAACTGCACACAGCATGCAACAGCTAACCTTCAAACAGCTTGTAATTCTGCTTTCTGATTTTGAGAGACTTGAGCCCCCAGAACAGGAGGCAAAGGACCAGAGGAGAGTCACAACCTCTCGAAAGCCAGAAGCACCCCTTCGAGCCCACGCCGGACCCCGAGGGCAGCTTTGTGTTCTGGTGCTTGCATCCTCAACTCACTGCCACGATGATAAAATCCACTTCTCCTCTTCAAACAATGAGCCAGTCTTCCATATGCTTTCAGGAATAATGTGCATGCTTTTCACACAGTCCCTAAATTGCTCCAGGGGGACAGAGCCGTACTCAGACACAAGACAATAAATAGGGTGTAGGAACTGTTTCCTCAAAGGGGTTGAGTTGTTTGAGTCCTAGCAGTGACAGACCTCATTTTGTTCAGGGACGGACATGTTTCTGGAGGCATTATCTAGATCCAGGGTGTTTCTTCCCCTTCTGCCAAGTGTTGGGACACAACAGTCCAGAGTAATGAACTCTCATCTCTGTTAGTTTATGCTCTTGTAACAATTTGGTCATCTTTCCACAATGCACACACACATATGTTGGTCCCTCAATATTTACAAATTAGTGAAACGTGAGGCTTGCGAGGTCAGAGGTTGGGTTCATACAAACATCCTGAAGTTCAAGTATTTGCCCAAAGCTTGTCTGAACTTTATGTGACCTTCTTCAGTCTGGAAATGTGAAGCGGCTGGTGTTCCTCACAAGATTACCAACACATCATGAATCTAGGAAAGTCTGCATCATCACCAGCAGAAAACGCTTTTCCTGGAGCATTCAGTCCTTGGCTGCAGCTGCCGACCAGGGCCAGGAGGGCTGGGCTCTGGGTCATGATCAAACACCGAACGATGGTTTGGACAGCTTCCAGGTGGTCTGCAACAACGTGGACATGACCTTCAGGTGTTCTTCCACCTGTCTTTGCTCCAATCCTTGAGACCTAAGACCCAGAAACTGGCCAAAGGGTTTTCCTTATCAAGCAAGCTGCCTACTCTGAGCTCCAATTTGCCAGCTCTAAGGTAGGGATGACCATCACCCAGACTCCGGAGGAAGGCCTGAAGATGGCAAACGCACAGTATTACCTGTTTCAGCAAGTATTTTGCATTACAGCAATTCCTGCAATGTCCTGCCCTGATTCAAGGCCCAACCTGACAAATTCTGGGCACGCATCTAGCAAAGGACAGTGACACAGTTCTTCTCCTCACTATAACATCTGCCACCTTCCCGCGGCAGGGAGATGACTCAGATGCTGAGCGTGAAAGCTGTATTTTGCAGATATTTGCATAATAACAAACTACCCGGAAGCAGTAACGAACATCGGGATCCTACTGGACATTTGGCTGCCTGACCGTTGATGTTACAAGACGTTTTGTGACATTAAAATCACTATTCTTTAGCATAACTCACAAACACAACAAAGGCACCTCAGGCCAGTGTTTTAGTTAGAAGTTGCTTAACAGCAAGCAATATTTCTGCTGCTGTTTCTAACAAGCAATTTGCTACTTTTTGTTGTTGTCTGAAATGCCAGAAGATTAACAATCTCTCTCCTGGGTCTGCGAAATCTCCTTTTACCAACAAAACTAATTACGCTGTTAACCACTAATGCTGCCGAAGGACAGGTAATGAGCTGCTAGACAGTGGGCATTTTATCTCCCATGCACAAAAAGCTACGGCCACGCAATATGCAACACCAACAGAGAGCTTCTGCGTCGGACGCAGTCTGCCTGGCAAACGAGAGAACCGTGGAGGAGGAAAAGCAACTGCTCCGAAACACCTCTCCCTGTCTCCATCCCTGCAACGCTCAGCAAAACAGCTGTGGAGATGTAAATGCAAGGATGCCCTGTTGCTTTTACACCCCCAGGACATTGTCAGCCTTGATGAGTTAATGTTGTTAAATCCTTCTGTGTTCATCAGCTGGGAAATAGTGTAGGGAAGGCGCTTTCGAAGTCAGCCCTCCCAAGATGGCGTTTGTACGTTCCTGTTTCCTCCAGCCATCTTCTGCCTTTCCACGTCCCCCCAGGAGACGTGTCCTGCATCATGCACTGCTGTCATTGCTGCCAGTTTTATCGCTCTCATCATCATCATTTCTTAATACTAATATCATAGAAGCAGCTTGGAGCGGTAATCGCAGTCCTGGACAATTTGTGTTTTAATATGGCCTGTAGCGATGGGAAAGGAGTGAGGGTTTTTAACTAGAAGAGGGTAGATTTAGAGTAGATATAAGGAATACTTTTTTACAATGAGAGTGCTGAAACCCGGGCACAGGTTGCCCAGAGAGGTGGTCAATGCCCCATCCCTGGAAATGTTCAAGGCCAGGTTGGACGGGGCTCTGAGCAACCTGATCCATCTGAAGTTGTTCCTGGTCATTGCAGGCGGTTTGGGCCAGATGGCCTTGAAAGGTCCCTTCCAACCCAAACCATTCTATGGTTCATGTTGTGCAAACACTGTTGGAGACATCACACACTTGCCCCAGTCACCCTTCAGTGCAATCTGAGTAGATTCAGGGCTCCCCTGTGCATTGTCCTACTCCAAAAACCTCTGCAACCATCTCTAATGGGCTGATGAGCTGCACTGACACATCCCACAGCAGACCAGACAAGATGGAGAGCCTGGAAGGAGGTGAGGCATCTCCTCCATGAGGCTGAGATGGTAGCTATCCAGGGAAAACGCTCATGATTTGTTTGACTCTCGAGTGGGTACCTGTCACAGGACAGGCCATTTCTCCCCATCGCAGCTACGTTAGACACCTGTGGTGGGGTGGGAAGACTCCTATGTGGGATGGAGTAGAACTGAGTATCACCCCACAACTAGGTTTTTCTGAATTGCAGCATCTGGTCCTCAATGGTACCCAGTAGGATATGGATCAAAATGCCCCACTCGCACTAAACCACCCTTCAAAGGCCTCGCTCCTTAGTTTGTCCATAGGGTTACTGATGCTATCCATCGTCCCTAGGATATCACAGGAATTAAATGAACACTATACAGTGGAGCTCAGAGATGCAAAATGACCACAGATATTAGCAATAACACCAATTTTAAATCGGATCTTCCTCCCCAAGCAGCCCATTCAGACTCTTCCTTTTCCCCACATCAGCACTGGCGAGGAAGTGCTCCTGGGAGCAGAGCCATAGCTGAGGTACATCTCCAAGGCATGCAGCCCAAATACTTGCAGTGGTGGACACCTAAAACTCTGCAGCCCTGTTTGTGTTCAATGCAGACATTAATATCTATTTCTGGTCGTGCCATGACTCATGTTTGTGGAATCCAATAGAAACAAATTCTCCTTGAGCTCAGTGAAACCAGGGCTTGGCCCTGGGAGCAGAAGGAGTCGCACTGGTTGCTGACCCTATGGTGGACAAGCCCCAGGATAGGTGCAGGACAGACCCTGCAGCAAGCCCTAGCAGATCAGGATGCCCAGACTTGCCTGCAAGCTTTCCAGCTCCCTTTCTATCCTCAAGCATGCTAAATCTGCATTCGCACCTACACTTTACCAAGCATCTCGTCTGTTCACGCAGCAGGCGATTTCCCTGCATGTCACCATTTTTTGACCTATACATTCATGGTGTTAATTATTCTCAGCAAAAGCTGCAGCATCACCATCATGAAACAGTCTCCACATTTGTCTGCCTTCCTGCCCAGTTCACATAACTCCTCCAAGTCCTCTGTAACCAACTTTCTATGCTGCACAGCCTTTCCCAGCTCCCCCAGTTCTGAGTATAAGAACATTATTATATTGCATCCTTTGATGGATCATTCAAAGGCTTCAATAATCATGTCTTGGGTTTTGTAACCTTTGCTTGAGCACTGCCTACTACTGTTGTTTACATCTGCGACTTTCAGTTGCACAAAGGTGCCATCACAAAAAACGTTAGTTCCTCGCACTTGGATTGAATTCATGGCTTGAAATTGTGTCTTTCCATGTGTTTGTACACATTTCCTGTGTCTGCTATGGCCAGACAGCAGCTCTCTGCTTCCTGGGGAGAGATTGCTGCTTCAAAGACATCCCCTGCATAGTTACAATGAGTTTTGTAGGAAGCGAATAAAGTGTCCGCCAAGGTAGAAAAAAGGAGGTCAAAGCGCTTCAGAGAGTCACGCAAGCCTGGAAAGCTTCTGGGAGTGGGGAGGACTTTCAAGGGAAGGGGTGCTGAGGGGAAAGATGTTTTGCCCTATTTTTTACTTCTCCATTGCCTACCCTGTGCCCACCATGGAATTGCAGGGCACTTCTGCTCGGCAAAGGGGACAGGTCCCATCACAGACCAACAAGCCAGACTGGGGAGCAAGAGGTCAGGGCATACAAAGTGCTGGAGGAATGGACCCCAAAGGTGAACTCAAGTTACACATTCAGGAGATAATTTCAAGAGAAATTCAGCTTTTTAGGGAGCTCAGGAATAAGTAGCATTACCAATATAGACCAAACCATCACAGATGCACCCTTGGGGTTTCACATAAGTTAGATGGGACCTTGATATGTCATCTATTACTGTGAATGTCTCTTGGGGCTCCTCAGCTTCCAAGATGCTCTATCTACTCCAGGGCAAAGAAAACAGCTTTTCCATAGGAGGCAGGGACATCTTCAAGGGCTGTTGTCCACCCTGGTCTGGAGCCTCTGGGCTCTATTCTCCTTCACAGATCATGGGGAGCCCAGAGGGCTTTCCCTCACTCAGAGCTCAATGTCTGCATCTTCTAGGTAAGGCTGTAACCTTGGTCTGGTCCTCCTACCTTGAACCACTCACCTGACCTCCTCATCTCAAGGCAAGAGCAGACAAAAGGCCCTTGGGTGCTGAAGGAAAGAAGGAGAAGATGGGAGAGAACAGGGGTTAAATGTTTAGACACTTCATCTCCAACACCAAATCCCTTCCAGGACAAGAAGCCAAAAAATAATTTCAAACCAGCAGCTGTAAAGGTCATGAGGGAAACTGTAGTGTTGAAATTATGTCTTCAGTGAGCAGAGGAACACAATCAGAGGAGAAGGTCAGCCGGCACCTCTTCACCCCCTGGCCAACCAGACACCAGCAGCCCTCACCACGCCAGGGCTGAGCCATCAGTGGTGACACCCTCACACCCTGCATGGACCCACGTTGCCACTGAAAGCAAACCAAACACAAGTGCAGGTCTTACACAGCCAGAGATGCTGGGAGTGGGAGTTGCCTCCCTCGCCAAGCATTCCCATGGGTGGTGGACGTTGATGCCTCCATGTAAACACCTTTCTGCTCCAGGAGCACTAGCTGGAAAACAGGCTGTTTCTGGAAAAGGCGGTGATGGCATAGAATCATGGAATCATTCAGGTTGGAAAAGACCTCTAAGATCATCAAGTCCAACCGTCACCCCAACACCACCATGCCTGCTAAACTACCTCCTGAAGTGCCACATCTACATGTTTTTTGAACACCTCCAGGGATGGTGAAATCAGAAATTTATTTAACCAAGCAAAACCCACCCCAGGGTCAGTGGGGACCCAAGTGCCACCCCAGGAGAGCCCCTCTGCCACCTGAATGCAGCTTCTGTTGCTGCTCACACTGGCACCTCTAGGTGAGACGCCCCAGGCTCCCTATTGTGTGAACACCCCGGCCATGCCTCCCTGCCACTCAAACCCCCTGCCAATGCACACAGCCCCTGGAGCAGATGTGCATGCCTGTATGTGAGGCATGTGGGCTGAAGCCCCCTCAGAGTCAGGAGTACAGTAATGCCTGATTTCCGCAAAGCCTGGGGCCGGAGTGGTGAGCCAAGGAAGCCGTGGACACTGAATTCTCCTATTAAAGAAGAATTCAGCTCATCAGTCTCTGATCCGGCCTTTTCTTCTCCTAAATCAACACTCTCTGGCCACAGCAGCTTATAGCCAGATTTTGTGGCAAAGCTGGATTCGGCTGTTAAAAACATCGTATATTCTGCAGCAAAATACGAGACCCTTTTCCAAGCACCCACCAGCCTTTTATTCTGCTTTTCACAGGCGCAGCAAAGGGTATCTGCAGTACCAGGGGCAGCTGCAGAGCCCCGGGCAGGAGCATAGCCTGCAAGCACAATGAAGTCCCATGCTGGTGGGCTTGCAATGAGCAATGAGGTGCCAGGTTTTTGGCCACCGCCCTCACAAGGTCTACATCTCTTCTGGGAACCCAATCTGGAGCAAGAGAGAAATACTTGGGACAAGAGACTTGTGATGTCCCTAGGCTATCGGGCATGGGCGAATATGACCTGATGGACAAGGCAAAGCAAACCCAGAGCAGCAAGCTGGTGCGCTTGCATGGCTTTTGCTGCTGACGTTTTTAAACCGATCGGTTTGTCGGTGCGCCGGAGAAACAAAGTGGGGAAAAGGCAATTATGGAGGAGGCCAGCATCATATTAGGGATCACTGCTGCTGCTGCTATTAGTGTTATTGCCTTCTTCCCTCTGAGCCTTATTAGGTGCTTACATGAGAGCCAGACTTTCCTGAAATGTCAGTGAGCATCAAGTGCTTGAAAATCCAGCCCTGCAGTGCCCTGAAAACCTTGTTGATTAGACAAACTTTAGACGTTGTATGAACGCTGGAAACTACAGCAAGCCTGCCCTCAGGTGAGTCCCAGCCACGTACAACAGCAAGAAACAGGGAGCAGAGGCAGGTAGGGAGGAGGGGAGCTGCACTTTTAAAGACTTCTTCTTCTGAACCAGTCATACTGGGGACATTTCACAGCAATTCTTGGTGCCAGGGGACAAATCCTGTCACTCACATTCAACCATAGCCGCCGGGCAACAGGTCCCATCACAGCACAGCGATTTCAGCAGATGCAGCACTGAGTTCCCCAGGACTGCAGGTTTCCTGAGTGCTGCAACTATGCTCTGCTCCTGTTGTTCAACACGGGTTGCGTGAGGTGACCAAGCTCATTACCTGCTGGCAGTGGGGCATCAAGGAGACAGACAGGCATCCTGCTGTTTTCAGATCGAATGTCCTCAAAGCTGATGCATTCCAGGGTTTGTAGTTTTATAAACTAAAATCCTTCAATGTAACATATCCAAGAAAATGTCCAAGAGTTTCTTCCCTTCTGCTCATTCCCGGGTCTCTCTTTGCCTTTCTCTTCCTTCTGTGTGAGCTCCTTTTTTCGAGTATCTTCAGTGCAAGCTCCCATGTTCTCCTTTTCAGGTAGGTGAAGGGATGTTCATGCATCCTCATACATATCTGAAGTTCTCCATCAACCTTTACTAGACATGAAGCGAGCAATGACCTGATTCCAAAGGAAAGCCAGATTTTCTCCTCTTTGCCACAAAAGCCAAGTTGCTGCAGCTGTAGGAACAGCCCCCAAAACTCTGGAGCTGAGCAGAAGCTTTCCTAGAGGTGGGTAGCATTACAGCGGATAAAAATGGCTTGGTCTGGTTTTTATATTGTAAGTGTGTGGAAGTACCTTCAGTGAGCCAGTGCCTGTCCAGGACAGCTTTTGGTTCAGACAGCCAAAGAGCAGCACAGGGTGCAGACGTGTGGGAAGGGAACAGGGCTTGTTCCCAGTTAACCCACACCTCTGCTCAGCCAGGACTGGAGAAGCAGTGTCAGATCTCCTGGTTCCCAGCCCAGGGACCTGTTCGTGGTTAATGCTTCTTCTGGACTTTCCCTCCTCGTCGGCTGCATGGCCATGGATAGTTGTTGACTTCTTCCTTCCGCAGGACGTCGGTGGTTTGAGTTTTACAGAAGTCCAAGGCACAGGTCCTCCTGAGGCAGACACAGTGGGCTTGCTGTCTCCTGGGGAGTTATATTTGCTCTTCCTCTCATTGCTGTTTTCCTTAAACTAAAATAAAATACCCTAGACTGAACAAAAAAGTGAGCGTGTTTTGTTCCCAGTGTCTGGATAAACATGTCACTCCCCAACCCTTAAATAGAGCTAATGGCATGAGTCGTGGAGAGCTCACTGAGATGCGGCAGCTTCAAAGGCTAACGAGAAACGCAGAGGCGATGGGGCCCTGTTTGCTTCCTCCCTCTGTCCTGCCAGACCCACGAGAGAGTTCTGCTTGGTCATACCCCACGCTACAAGGCTTGAGAAATCAGCCTCCTTCCGCCTTGCTCTTGCTCTCCCACAGCACTTCTCGTTACAATTACGTGGCTGTAATTAGTGCAGCGCATGCCCGCTCAGAGCCCCTCCTCAGGGACAGCTGTTGGCTGGAGCCGTCTGTTTTTTCCCACAACAAAACAGCATTCGTGTGCAAACATGTTGTTTTCTGGGAGCTGAGCTCGGCTGCAGCAAGAGGGCTCGGTGCTCCTCATCCCCCACGAGCTGGGATGAGGTCGGGAAAGGCTGGGTTTGCCTCAAAAGAAAGGGAATGAACTGTTTTGGCCTTTTGGCAGTGGAGGAGTTATTATTTTTTTGCTTGGATGGGCTTTTTTCTACCTCAGACCACCTCTCCCTAGATTAAATGAAATGTTTAAATGTTATCAAGAGCAGATAGTGCTGAAATTACATCCTCCATCAGTTGCAGACAGGGCTGGCTGATTATCCTTTCACATTTTGCATCAATTTAAAAACCAAAGATAGTGAGAGCAGGCTTGATATCTCTCAGAGACCCTTTCAGAAATGTCCAGAACACAAGCCCGGAGGAGATGAACCTGCATTAGCTCTCAAAGGTGGGCCAGGCAGCGAAGAAGCCCATTTGGCCTGGCTCAGTATCTCGGAGAAGACCAAGAGCACCCACCTGCACAATCCTCTGCTGGAAACTCCTGGGGCGCAAGCAAGCCCCGTACCCCAGATCCTCCTGTGGCATCACCAGGCCTTTTCACTTGTGCCATGGAACGTTAGCAAAAGCACATTTCACTCGGTCAGGAGAGCATAACACAAGAAGAGCCTGCTGAAATTTTGGCACAAGTCCTTCCTTAGCAGTGGGCATCTCCAGGCGTCCAAGGAGCAAGGGGACATTTGTTCACAGCACTAGTTCTCAGCTGGTGAGGTCAGGGAAGATGCTTTCCTTGGGTTGCAGCCACGGCAGAAAATGGGGCAGTTGTTTTCTGTGAAATCCTCCATCCAGGTTTGCTTTTCCTCCTTCTCCTGCCTCCAAAAGATGACACAGGGAAAGGGTCCCTCTCCTCCCCTGCGATGGTCTGGATGCAGACACTTGGCTAAAACTACTACCTCACCCTCCCACAAACATGTATCTTCTACTACATGACAGGAGCTCGAAGTTACCTGTGCTCAGCACCACCATCAGCCCACTGTTCTACTTCCTCTACAATTTTGCTTCTGCCATCAAAGATACAGGTGTAGGAATCACAGCTCCACCACCGCAAGTGACGTAGGGGCAGAGCAGAAGGAAACCTTGCTCTGTGCATCAATGCCAGGCACTGTTCAGCCACTAAACCGGCCCTGCAGCATCTCTCTGCTGTTCTTAGATAGTGTAATTTTGGTTGCCTTTTGGACTAATCCCCTTCAAATCTGGCCTTGTGAAAAGAACCTTGCCTCTGGAAAAAGAGCCCATCTTCTTCTGCCCTCAATGAGCTCGATTTTGTCAGCTTGCACCCTGCTTGGGAGGACTTGCCAGCTGGAGGGGACCTCTGGCCACCACCCACCCACTCCACCTCTGGGCTTCTCTTTGACCCCAAGCCAATTTCCTGGAGATGTTGCAGAGAGAAGCACATTCAGCCCTTTGAAACTCCCTGCTCAGCCTCTCTCGGAAACCAGATGTCACCAGGGCCAGTGACTGCCAGCCCGAAACATCTCAGCTGACAGCTAAAAGATGTTTATGCCGCTGATGGGAAATGACCCACCGAGCTAAGGAAGCTGCTCGGCAAGGGAGGGAGACTCAGCAAAAGCAACATGAGTCAGCAGCCATAACGGGAAGCGACAGCAATGACAGTGGGCATGGGCAGAGCTGGTGGCTGAGGAGACAGGAGCAGCTGATCCAGGAGAAGCACGCGAGAGCAGCTGCAGGGATGCAGGAGCCTCTCGCAGAGCATCTGCCCTGCAGCAATGGGGCATCCACGAGCCATGCTCTGTCTGGCTGAAGAGGAAAAGACATTCTCTCCAACCCAATGATGACAAAAAACAGTGTGGACTGAACGGGGCATGGGTTAAGCAGCCTTCCACACTGCTGCTGATTTACCATTTATTTGCCACCGGGATTTAAAAAACCTGCTCAGAGCTAAAGGTGAAGGATGCCTGACCCAGGCTGACTCAGCTCTGTGGGTGAAAGTCTGGGAAGAAGAAGCATCGTTACCTTCAGCTCCAGGGCAGAAGTATTTAAGGACAAGGATTTATCCCAGGAGAGTCCCACAGTGATCTCCACACGGTCCTCGCAGCCAGGTGGCTGCAAAAGAAACCATCTCATGCATTGCTGAGCACTGGGGGCTTTCGATCCCTGGTCCACTCTATTTTTCAAGGCAGAAGCCCCAGGGCTGTCCACCCCATTTCCTCCCCTCCCTCCCATACATATCTCTGCTGGTGGAGCTGTGTGAAATCCAGAGCCTTCACTACATCTATTGCAAAACAATCTGCAGCACATCTGTAACATTTGCACTACGTGCTAACCAGATATCTGAGCTGTTTGTTGCAGGTTTTTGCACCACAGAAGTATCTAGAGGCCCAGAAAAAAGTGTCCGGCCATGCTGGACAAGACTGGCCCCTGCACTGAAGACCCTGCTGCAGGCAAGGAGGAAAGAAGGACTATAAACTCCATTTCCCAGAGGAAAACCAGAGGGGCCGCAAAAATACCTGACCTCAGTCACTTGATAACAGAGCCCTCTTCCACACAGCCCAATGAGCTCTTGTTGTGTTTGGTAAAGCTTCATGACGTTGTCTTAAAAAAACCCATACTTTCATTGTACATTTTCTTTGTGCAGCAGCAGGCTGAAGCTCTTGTCATTGCATACTTTAAAAGCCAGGCTGTAAAAGCAGAGCGATATGTCCCTCATCATTAATGCATTTCCGAAAGGTGTTCTCACTTCTTTGCTTTGTTTTTCGCAGCCCGGATGAGAAAAAGGCTTATGTGAGCAAATCTAAAATTAATAACCTGAATGTCTTACAGATTTCCAGGTAACAAGGGCAACTATGAGTCACTGTCTTTGCCAGCTGCCCAGACCTCAAACACTGTAAATCTCCTCTCGCCTCCTGCCTTTTCCCTGGGTTTCTTGCTCCAAGACTAGAGCAAACCTCGCATCCTTACATGCAGGCGTTAGAGGCAGAAAATGGGCAGCATCACACAGAGGGGCAGAAACTTGCCAATATGAATACGATTCTACCTCTGCAGCTGGTTGTGGACGGCAGATCCCTTGCCATCGCTCCTCCCCATCCCCATTCCTCCTTGTCTGCTGGGCTGTCAGGAAGCAGTGATCCTTCCTGAGCAGCCAGGATGCTCCAGAAATGGTCCCAGAGCTGATGTGATGAACAGGAGCTAACAATTTAGATTACTACCAGCACTACTAGCATCATTTCTGCAACCAAGTAAGACATTTAGACATGCTAGACCTTGTTTTGAAAGGTTCACAAAGCTGGAACCCAACACAGAGTGCAGATATACATTCACAAGTGTCTCCCACATTCCAGCTGAGTCAAAGAGCTGAGTCAGGGTGGCAAGGAAAGGCAGAGATTTAGAAATCAAGCATGCATCAACTGCTGAGCAGGCTGGATGTCAGTCTGCTCTGCCAGCAGGCTCAAAGTCAGCAACTTCACCTTTGGAAAAAAAACATCGCTGGTGAGATATTTTGCTGGTGGAAAACATCCCTGGTGAGAGAGACCTGCCTTAGACCCAGCTGACAGAGAGCTGCCGTCTACGTGCACATCACCACTGGGAAGGAGTGAGGGATAAAAAGGCATTTACTGTGTGAGCCATGAGCACTGGGGTGGGCTTTATCCAAATCTCTTGGAGTCCAGAGGCGCTTTCCATTGACTCAAACCAGACCCTGGGCCAGTTACGCTCCAGGAATCCTTACTGGATTGTAAAATCCTTAGGGCTACAGAGCAATCTTTGAGCTGATAGGAAAGTCTTTGCAAGCAGGGATTAATTCCTAAGAAGAACTGAGAGCTGCAGTTGTAAGACAGGGCCCTGACCCAGTATGGGAGGTTTCCTTCATTATTGCTACCGTTCAATAATTATTTGAGCAATGGCTACATTTCACCCAGATACTGCCTTGAAAAACTGTAGAAAACGTGATCTACAGCTTGGCAAAAGGTGCGCCTGCTGCCTGCCAGCAGCAAAGACAGCATTTACCTCCCAAGAGCACAGCCTGAATTCCCAGGGATTCGGGCTGGAATTCGCAATATCCTGCCTGCCAAGCTGCCAAGCACATCCCCAGCTTCGCCTGTGCACTGACAGAAGAGGGAGCAGATCCCTCTGCCACATCTTTTGTTGCTGTAAGAATATCTTTTCTGGGGGCTTTTTTCCCGTTTTGTCCAGCCCCTCCAACTTGGTGCTGTGTTTTGCACCCTGCTGCTGTTCCCAGAGGTGTGAGCAGATCACCCAGGCCCACTGCGCCGACTTTCTCCCATGTAACTGGAAGTCCATCTTCTGCAGCCCATTCAAAGAAACGTTTGGAGGACAAGGACGACCACCTTGCAACACCTGGAGCTTCTTCCACCCATGCTGGAGGCACTACAGAGCGTTCATCCCACTTTGCAAACTTTTCTCTCCCTTTGTTTTGTTGCCACAGAACAGCCAAATCAGCGTTGCTCCGACTTCTCATAGCAGCTCAACTCCAGGCTGAGAAAAACATCAGTCAAATTAGAGGCCAAAAATGAGGGAGCTGGTAAAGTTATAAGCAGAAGAGGGATGTTTCTACAAGGTCAGCAATGTGCACCTACACTCCACGTAACAGCAATGCACTGCCCAGGCACCAGCCCATGGCCAGGTTCCAGTCTGAACATCACCTGCAGTCTCCAGCATCGGGAGGTGAAGCAGTTTACTCACAACCACCCGTGAAGCATTTGCTAAAACCAACCATCTCCGCTGCTGCAGCCCTGTGCTGTAACCACTTGCAGTCCTGGATTTGCCGAATGAGGGTCCGTAATAGGTGCATCAGTGCATGTCCAAAGCAGACGATTGCGAACTTACGGTCACATTATAGGATACTACTCTTCATTTATTCCACATACATCTCCAGCACGGGGTGAGGATGGGCACCCAGCAGGCACCAGCCCTTCGACTGACACCACCTGTGGATCCGGCTCCTCCGTTAGACTGCATGTTTTCCAAGCGAATATCTCCTTAGTAACAGCTGTTTGTTGGAGATCATAAGGACATAAATGCAGACGCCAAGAATGCCTTATTTCCTCTCCATCCTGACAAAACGTGCAAGCAGGCAGCAGGGGAGGAGACTCCTGTGCAAAGCTTTCCTACGGGGCATCACCGGGGCTATTGCGGATCCTTGGTTTCTCCCATGCAGGAAAGCAGCAATGAGGGCAGGCAGGAATAAAGATAATCCAAGTAGATGGGGAGAAGAAACCCTGATTTCCCCGCTAGGATTTTCCCTGCCTGTTCTGAGACCACCTTGGTTTGGTCCTCCCCTCACCTCTGTACTTACAAATGAGTATGCGTGGTCTCCATCCTTGCAGGTGTGCATCCCTGTAACCCTCACATCAGGGATCAGCAGCCTCAGTGCAACATCTGCCAGACGTGCCCTGCAGAGTTAGGTGATTTCTGGAGCCAATGTAGTGGTTAAAAATCTCTCTGTCCTTGTCCACAAAACCCTACAGGAGCAACCTCTGCTTCTCTGTGCTGCCACTGCCAGCTGCCCAGCCAGCTCCTCACACAGCCCTACTAGGAGCGTGTCCCGCACTCACTGGTGCTGTCCTGCACCCACCGCACTTCTGCGTTTGCTTCTCATGGATGTTATCCTCAGAACATCTCCTCCTTCCCACCACTCCACAGCTACCTGCTCAGACCATTTCCATCACCCATGAGCTACAACCGCTTCTGGGATCCTGCTTGTCTATCAAACCCAATCCCATCTTCTCCCCTTTTCCTGTCACCAACCACATTTCTGTGCAACAGCTGGGGGAATTCTAGCCCAGCTTGGAGTGACTTCCTGTGGCCAACAAAGAGACAAGATGGGGACAGCTTAGCCCAGGACAACCTGCAGCCTCCCTGGCCCTGGGACCTCTCAGTCCCTCTGCAAGGATATCTCTGCTCTCCATCCACCAGCTGCTGGGAGTGGTGATCATAGAATCATAGAATCATGGAATGGTTTGTGTTGGAAGGGACCTTTCAAGGTCATCTAGTGCAATGACCAGGGACACCTACCACTAGATCAGGTTCCTCAGAGCCCCGTCCAACCTGGCCTTGAATGTTTCCAGGGATGGGGCATCTCCCACCTCTCTTGGCAAACTGTGCCTGTGCCTTACCCTTCTCAGAGTAAAGAATTTCTTCCTCATATCCAGTCTAAATCTACCCTCTTTTACTTTAAAACCCTTACCCCTTGTCCTATCGCTAGAGGCCCTGCTAAAAATTTGTCCCTATCTTTCTTATAAGCTCACTTCAGGCCCTGGCAGGCTGCTCTGAGGTCTCCCTGGAACTTTCTCTTCAGGCTGAACAGCCTCAACTCTCTCAGCCTTTCCTCACAGCAGAGGTGCTCCAGCCTTCAGACCACTGTTGTAGCCTCCTCTGGACCTGCTCCAACAGGTCCATGTCTGTCCTGTGCTGAGGGCTCCAGAAAATGATGTGATGCAGGGTTTTGAACGAAAATCCAGAAGGATTCCCTTACACTCGGGATGCTGCAGATGGAATGGGTTCAGGGCCAGCACGGGTGGCAATCCGTCTCATTTGGCATCCCCCTTTTTGCAGAGTTGAACAGAGGTCAGCTTTCAATCAGTGCCTCAAGTGTCTTCATTAGAGGCTACTCAAAGGCCCCGGGCTGGCGCTGCACAGCCTCGCCAGCTCCACTGGAGACGTTTGCCACGAAGAGCACTGCAGGCTTGGTTTGTTTTATCAGAACCGATAAGTCTAGGACATCAGCTTAAAGCGTTCCAGTTTGGAGGCCCATTTCTCATAAACTCCTACAGCTCCTTTTCTTCCAGCCTAACCCAATCCAACACATTTGTTACTCGGCTAAGATCCAGCAAAGGGTTTTATTTTGAAAGCCAACAGCAAATGTTTATGACCACGAAATAAACCTTGAAATCTGATACGTTTAGATAAGCGATGGGAATGCTAAGAGGCTCTCGGCGAGTTGAATCGAGAGGTGTGAACAGTTCTGCTTGAAGGACATCCAGAAATAATGGTACCAGGGTCTTGCTGCAACTTCCAGTAGGAAACATGCTGGAGGCAACAGTCAGCAGACCACAATAATGCTGGCATGAATTACGGCTCTGCAAAGACGAGCTATAAAAGAGCAAGAGGAGATGGATTATGATCAGCCCTGAAGCAAGGATGAGGTTCCTGGGGATTCAGCCCCCCGAAGACATGCCCCAAACCTGCCTCCCGAGTGCTTCTTCCAAAGCTGCCAAGCAGCACAGCTGGTTTCATCGTGACTGTCTCCTGTCAAGCAGGGAGAGAAATCTTCTTCCTCTGCACATCCATGTCAAAGTAGCCTTATGTAGCCCAGTGGATTTTTTTTTCCAAGCATTGCGCTGAGGGGATTTTCATGATTCCAGATGAAATGCTCAACCTACTCCAGTGCTAGACCTGCTCACCACTACTGCCCACTCCACTGCTGCCAAGGTAGCCAGTGTTGGACAAGATCAGCTCCTGGGTGAAAAACAGCTATCTGAAGGTAAAGCTGAGGACCAGAGGTAGTTCTGGTCCCTGGATATGCGCAGAGCATGTGTGCTGTGTAGACAGCTTGGAAGGGCTATGAGACATCTCAAACCGCACGGATGGATAGTGCATGTGAGCTATATCCACAGCTGTCCTGCCAAGGGCTCCTCAAAAGTCTGGGGTGGCCACAGCATCAGTCGTCTTCTCTAGGTGCTATGTGGCCTAAGCATACCCAGACATGTCAAGGATTTCTGGACATACAGCTGCCCTCAACAAAACTGCAGTGTTGCTGTGAGTTCTCCCTACTAATGCAAAACTCCACAAACACTATGGCTGAATATTTAGAAATGCTCAAAATCTGCCCAGAAGAGATTTCCTGGTGGAAACAGAGGAAATTTTCACCATGTAACCCCAGATGGAGCAATTCCTGGGGCGGAAGATCCTGCAGCCATTTGCACAGTCGGGACACCACAGGCTCCTGATTTCCCATCGATGATGAACTCAGCCACCACGGCAGCACCCAGTGACGGTTCCCATCATCCTGATGAGCAACCAACCTGTCCAGGCAGGCAGACAATGACCCGCACTCAGGCAGACCTCTCGCCAGCTGAAGGCTGAATTGCAGCTGCGGCACAGATCCAAGTCCGAATCATCATCGATTTGGAAACCCCAGAGAGCTGGGGATGTTGCAGCTCATGTCTTCAATCCTGTCCTGTCCTCCCCTCTCAGTGCTTTCTTCCTCTGGGGATTTAAAGTCACAATCTTTGAAGCACCCCATGGTCAGGCTCCAGACCAGCTGAACAAACCAATAACAAGCTAAATGGGTTGTCAGTGGTGTTGCTGTGAGAGGGGCAGAGCTCAGCTGTGCATTAGCAGTGCTTTCTCAGGGGGGTCATTGGCGATGGGGATGAACTCCTCCAGGAACCATCACAGACCTCCCCATCGCGTGCAAAGGGCATTTTGCTTACCTTGGGAAGGCAAAACAACACATTCTCAAATTAACAGAGACAAAACAACACAAGCGGCTGCTCATCTCGCTCCCAGAGGAGAGGATAACACGACAAACACCCACCAGATGCTGGCCACCTGGCTCCAGGCACGACTCAGAGATGCTCCAACGTGCTGCACCAGCCTGTGAAACAAAACCTGGGGCTCTGACAGTCCAGTGTTTTCTGCTAACATTAACATTACCAGTTGCTGGGGGAATGGGACTCAGTGTTGCCTACCCTCAAACTGAGGTGCAAGTCTCATCATGGTTAATATTTCAGTTAAAGCCGCAGGTACTGGAGTCAATGTGATGATGGAGAGAGCTCCACTCTTTATATTTCAACCAAGTTTAGCCTCTGAATCCTGCACTGAAGCTGGAGACACAGTTTCTTAGATATTTTAACAAATCCATATTTCGAAGTCAAGCCCAAGAGCTAGCTGGAAGCCACCCTAATGAGCTGCATTCAATCACCCAGGCCCCATGGACGGCTCCAAGACGTACCAGGTATCCTGCTCTGGCAATCAGATGCTGCCTGGGTGTCCTGAGCCTTGTGTTAGCTTTCACCATAAATTTTTCAAAAGAATGAACCCGAGCCTGGGACTTCTCTCTATTTTTATCGTGTTCCATCACTCCCAGCAAGAACCAGACAAACAACCCCAAGAAATGCCTTGGAAAGTCTGGAGGACAAAAATAAATGCCCAGACTGTGGTTAGAGGGGCTGAGCTTGGCCAAACCAACTTTGGCTGGAAAACAAGCAAGCTGTTTTCGTTTAAAATATCTCCGGTGCCCAGAGAGGCAGAAACATCATCCCATGGGATTGGGGTGGCATGAATCTGTGAGGCAGGAGAGAAGGAAAGGTCTGGACAACCCCTGCCTCAGTGTGCCCAGAGAGTGAAATTCCTGTAATGCTGGTGTTACAGTAAACAGCTTTTTTTCCTCCCTTTCTGCCACCTTCTTTCCCTCCACTTCTCAGCCAAGCCTACATCTGGATGCACCAAAAATATTCTCGGAAATCCTGATTTCGCCCAACTTCAACCACCCACAGGCAGGGCTGGGGAGCACATGGGGCACAGTGGCTTTGCAGTAACCGAACCCAGAAAAGACCTGGGTTTAGCCTTCTGCTTCACTACCGAGTTTCTGTGCAAACTTGGGCAGGTGGGCACGACACGTCACCCTTTGGAGCTCCTCTTTCATCACATGGATATGGCAGCACCACCTCTTTATCCACCTTATCGCCCCAGTTGCGGAAATTTTACAGGTTAAAATGAATAAAATGGATGTGAAAAAAAGCCAATAAAGTAAAACTTGTCATTTGTCAAGACACAATGGAGGCAAAGAATCACCCCACCAATGTCCTACAAGCCAATACATTGAATTAAGAAGTCCACAGCCAGAGCTGGGCTCAGGATAGGAGAGACACACAGACCTGTGCCAGGCATAGGGAGCCCGATCAGGGTGAGAAACCCAAGTGTGTGGATATAACCCAGGAGGAGATTTTTCTAGAAACTGAGATCAAGAAACAGAGGAGAGAGGAGGCACCAAAATCTCTTTAGCAAGCAAAAAGGAGCTCTAAGTTAGTAGGTACAAAAGTCCTGCTAAATCCTCTGCTGGACACAGGTTTGATCTAGGGCTGTTCTTGTGAACGTGGAAACTACCTCGAACAGGGATGGGGATGGCTGTACCGAGTTTCTACCTACCCCTAAATATTATCTGGTCTAGGACCCTGGATCATTGGGAGATCTTAGCAAAGGATCCAAGATGCTGGCTCTGGGTCCAAGCTACACCTCCAGCTGGCCTTGCTGGCAAAGCAAAACACTCCCCCACTCTCTGTCTACTATCAATAAAGACTCAGTCTACCTCAGGTCCTCTGTATTCTTGGTGGGTCTTCAAAAAATCATGCAATCCTTAGCAGTCAAAAGTCTCATAGTGTGAGGTTTCCTTTGCAGGACAGAGTACACCTAAGGGCTGCTGGTGTAATTCTATCATACTAAGCTGATTAAATGCTGAGGAGTTAGAGCCTTTTATAATTTTATTACATTAGATTCCAGCAATGAAATGAATAGAAATGACCAGACACTGAAGGAGGCAGAAATCTGTGTCCGCAGATTTTAGAGACTATAAATTACATTCGGCCAATATAGCTAGGTGTCTGCAAGAACAAATCTAATAATAGAGTACCCGTCTGTTCGACAATATGGATAAACTTGGGCTATCAGTATTGTACAATATTAAAAGTAGAATTACAAGCAGGACCACAGAGAACAAGTAAAGGTCGTCGTATCCCAAGGATTCATGCCATCCCTTTGAGGAAGATCGGCAGCCGTTAGTAGTGCTTAGCAACTGACTGCAGGGTATTATAACCAATGCTAATTATTTGTGGTGAGAGATGAACGTTTGCTGGGCTGGACAGAGGACGCAACACGATGAATCCATCATCCCTGCCCAAAAGGTCTGAGCTAGACCCAGCTGTACCACATCTGCATATGGAACTTAGTAAACACCTAGATTTGACTGAGTTTGAAGAGAAATAAAGATTGCAGACTCCACTGAAGAAGCCTGGATAACACTCAAAATCAAGGCAGAAACAGCAAAATGCTTCAAGGTGCAAATCTACATGTGGCGTTGACTTTGGGTGATTTGACTCATTTCAGCCATCTCGGCACAAAACCCTTCATTTCACTAGGCTCTGTCTCAGACAGGTCAGCTGGGGACAGAGATTGCAGATGAGACATCTGCTTGTTGAGCCCCTTCCCGTTTTCCTTTACAAGGAAATCTGGATTTATAAGTCACTTCCAGCCAGGTCTTTGTGCACACTCATGGGTCATATTGGCCATATTGGCCACACGACCTGGTCTGCAGTTACCCGACTGAGTGATTTATGGAACTCATCAACAAAGCAGCCAGCGTGAGTCAGAGGACCTAATGCACAATGTGAAATTCAAGGGATATTCATGCACCGATGATTTACATTTTTCTCTGGGCACCACCGTCAGCAAAATGCTCCAGTATTCAGATGAGGGTCCTATAAAAGGTCAAACTGAAAATTGCTTGCATATCTGAACAAATATTTGATAATAATTTTCCCCTTTATACCCTAAGCTTTACATATGGCCCGTCCAGCTGAGAAGCGCGGTCCTGTTCAAAATATCAGCAGGGACTGCAATGGCTTAAAAACTGCCTGAAAGCAATTAAGAAGCTGACTATTCAAATTTATTTTCTGCAAACAAAAGTTTATTTGCTATGTATAGATAAATGCTGTCAGTGGGCTAATTTGGAAGCATTGTTGATTACCCATTGTAATGAGGCCTATTACATAATTAAAAGAGTTTTCTCCTAACTGTATTTTCCTGCTAATTAACATTTTATGCCATCTCCAATGGACACTTTGGGCTGCATCAAAGACATTATTATGAAATTTTATCCTAAGAGCAGTCTATGAATTATTAATTAATATCAAATCTGTTGATTAAGGGGTAATTTGTAAGTAAGCCAGTCATAGCTAGGAACATGTTTTGCCCATAAGTATTCCCCTGAAACACAGTCCAAAATAATATGGACTGAACAAAAGGTAGAGAAGACAAGGAGCGTGAAACCTGGGAGACAGGGATAATTTATGAGGGCCTCTGATGTTTTTCCAGAAATTCCAGTTTCTGGTGTTTTAATTAAATACCGTCTTCTAAAACACTCTGTCATGTCCCGGCAGGATTCATGGAGTGGAAAGGATAGAGTCCTTGCTTTTTGTGCAAGTCAAACAACAACAGAGAATCTACTGTACAAATTCAGTGCAACCTGGAAGTTCAGATCCAAAAATACCCAGGCTGGGGGTGGAAGCAGCAGATGTTGGCAGAGACTGGAGAACATCTACAGAAAAGCTTTTGCTGCAGCATCACCTTAAAAATTGAAGTGTGGGCCGGGCTACAGCTGCAGTATGAATGTGGGGAGGGTTGCTTTCCTGCTGGTCATTTGTACAAGTGCATTTCTCTAAATGTAGGTTTGATCAGTAAAAACAAGCTGTCAAACGGTTACTGGGCAAAGTCCTGGCTTACTGGGGTTGAGAGCAGGCTCCTTTCAACATGACCCAATTCATCATCTGAATTGCCCACCACAGGCAATAATCAATGCACATCAGGTCCTGCAACATCTCATCCAGCCCAGCTGCACCCCCTGCACCTCGCCGTGATGGATCGGGGGCTCCGGCGGGCAGCGTTACCCACGGGACTTGCCGAACCGCCGGCTGGGAGCCACAGACACCCTGAAAAGCCAAACCTTGGGGCTTCATCGAAGACTGGGCATCCCATGGGACCGGAGGAGGAGGCTGGGGAACGCTTGCCCCGTGCTGCTTGGCCACCGTGAAGTCAGGGCTCATTAATCACAAGCGCTGGGACATGGCATCATCCCGAGTTTCAAAGATGAAGATGCAGCTCAGTGTGCCCTCCCCCAGCCCCGGCATCTGCTTGCTGCTACAGCAGCCTGTTTCGGCTCCGTGCTCAGGCTTTAATTAGCTGCAGCTCATCCTGAGGTCAGGAGCGGTGGTAGTATAATAATAATAATAGTAGTAGTAATAATAGTAATAATAATAATAATGGCAAGTATAATAGCAAGAGCAATAAATATTATACAGTAATAATCATCATCACCCTGGTGAAGTGCATGCTGTAGCATAGCTGGAGATACCTGAAATGCACCCCACGCACTACACAGATTGCATCTGCTCAGGGAGAGGCAACCAGACTGCTTTTTCTCCAGCAAATGCCTGTTGGGAAAAACTACTTGTGGCAGTCTTGTTTACCAACATGAGCAGGCTGCAGGATTGCTGTGAGTTACCTCAACGGGGACGCTGTGGCCAGGCTCCATGCTTTAATGATGATAGGGGAAGGGGAGAGGGAAGCACTGGGGGTGATGGTGGTGGTTGCAGCATGGTACAGCCCCGACTCTGTGCTCATGATGTGTCTCACACCCAATGTGATCAGAGTGTCACATGACTCAGGTGAGAAAACTAGCAAAATAGGTCATAAATAGAAAAATAGGTCAAGAAAGCAGCCATGCTTCAAATCTTGGACATCTTCAGATGTCTTGGATGGAAAGGGCATTTCTGAAGGCTAAAGGGGGATCCATGACATCTCTCCCTCAAGATCTGCTCCAGCATATTGCCAATCCCAAAAAGGTGAAAATCTCCCAGATTCCTGGTTCACCCCCAACCCCAAAGGTGAAGGTCCTCTCCCTTCTCATCGAAACAGTCATTTGCATGGACTCACCCTCTGCAAGCCTGTGCCTGCACACAGCCTGGCCAGAGACACGTTGTTAACTCCTGCGGTGTCTGGGAGCAGTAACGAAGCCCAAAACTGATTAGTCGTTGTCCTCCTCCCAAGAAAAACACACAGAGAAAATAATTGTTGGAATTCATAAGCCGTTGAATGCAGCAGTGATTAATGAGAGCAGCTAATTACAGAGACCTGTAGGAAGATACAGCTACGTTTACATCAGCCGTTTTCATTGTTTTTCTCGTTTTGACTTCTCCCATTATTCTGGAAGATGTAATGAAGAGCTCCTTCAGCCATGTAAAAACAATGCCAGAGAGTTCCCCAGGTTTATGGGTTGTAGAGAGGATCTGGAAGGCTTTTCTTTACAAGGCTGGGTAATTTTGAAGGCAGACTAAAGGAAAAGGGTGATCACGTCATTTCTTTACACTGTATGTGGTTCTCTCACCTTCAGCAAGACGTTTTGCACTGTGGGTTAGCTGACAGGCCCTATCTCAAGTGAAAACCCCAGTGCAGAAGTTAACGGTGATAGCAGGTCTCCCAGGTTTGGGTGCTTTTCCTTTGTCCACAGCACCCACAGCACAGCTGTACCACAGAAACAAGGAGGTGCTCCCCAAAACTGAAAGGATATTCCTCTGTACCACCCGGTGCCATACCACTGGTCGTGGTTTCTCCATGGGCACTGCAGCATTTGGAGCCATGTGAAGACAACATCTTCTTTTCTAATACGTTTCTGGCCATCAGGACTGCAGAGGGAATCACGAAAACATTAACTGGATGCAAACAAAGGCTCAAACAGTGGAAAAAGAGCCCCTGCATCGCTATTTTTCTCAGATTTTAAAAGCAGTGTCCCACCTGGCTAATTTCTGCTCTTGATCTACAAGAAGGTGGAGAGTATCAGGGTCCCCCATTCACCACCCAGCATATCTCCAGCCTCAGCATTTCACCTCCTCACCAATCGTTCTCGCAGTGAAACAAACCCATTCATTTTTAAAGCCATGAAAACGCAGACGACAGCTGCCTCTCCCATCCTGGTAAACTCTCGGGGCGGCTGAAGCCATGCCGTATTTCCTGCTTCTACCAGCCTAGTCTGCGGGCTCTTCGACCCTGGCCATTGGTAGAAAGCCAGGCCATCCTATGGACTACAGCTTTCTTTTTTTTTTTCAGATAAATGTTTTAATATGAGAGGCTATAAATATCCAAGCAATTTACTGCAGATTTACCACTCTCCACTTTTCTGATCTCAGCACTGGTGCTCCAAGTTCAGCCCCAATCCAAATTAATACACAGCAGTAGCTTTGCATGTCAATTAGAGGGAGAAGGTTATTTTCTGGCCCGACCTCTGAGATCAAGTGCTAATGCACTACAGAAAAACGCAGTGATCTATCATCCAAACTCCAGCCAGGACCACTTTTTTTCTGCGAGAAGGGCTTGCAATAACTTACTCAACACCATCAGTCATTTCTTGGCGTCCTCTCGGGGGCATTCACAGTGTTACGTCTAAGTGCTGCAGGACCAGGAGTATTCAGCCCCAGACACTGATTGAACACAGCACCTTATTATTCATTTTACAGTAGTAGCTTGGTACCCGGGTCATGAAGCAAGACCAAGCCGTGGAGAAGAACAGACCTCATGCCCGGAGACTTTGCGGTTTGAGGATATGCTGTGTTTTGATGGTAGTGCAATAAACGCTCCTCCCTATGGAGGGGTTGCTGGAAAGGGCAGCGGTAAAGTAGGGAGAAGTGAACTGGTAATGAATTATGTCTGGAAGCAGTCGAAAAACAATGTTCTTAAGCCATTTCCTTGCCTTGTGTCTTGTGTATTGGCAATCACAGTCTAGTCTGTTTTCACAGAATCACAGAATCACAGAATAGTAGGGGTTGGAAGGGACCTCTGTGGGTCATCTAGTCCAACCCTCCTGCCGAAGCAGGGTCACCTACAGACCTTCAGACACCAAGTGGGGATGGAGCATCAAGTGATCCCTGGGACCAAAGAGATGAAGCTGTGCCGCCAGAGAATGAGCTGCCTGTGGTGGCACAAGAAGAAAGCAGAGAGCATCTATTGCTGCCATCTCCTCCTCTTCCTCCCTAAGCCCCAAACCCTGCGCTGGCCCCATGGCTTAGCAAAGGACCATGACTCTGCTTTCCTGCATTATTGCAGCCCCTTGGCTCGCTGGTGAGCCAAAGCCCACTCCTGTGCGTGGTCAGGACAAGGCAGGAGCTACCTCCCAGAGCAAGAGATGCTGCCACCAGCCTCCCCTGAGACATGAAACAGTCCCTGCCCTGGTCCCATGCCAAGCTGTCTGCACATCCCAGGCTGCAACAGAGCATGCGTGGGGAATTTGTCCCTGCCTTCATGGGTCAGGAGCTGGCTTGCTGGAGAGATGTGGCTGGGCTCACTAGGGGCCAGGACGAGCACGGCTGGGCTGGTGTTCCACAGCTGCGAGGAAGAGCTTCCAAAAGACCTGCTGGAGCCCCGTGCAGCTCAGGATATTCTTTCAAAGGGAATATATGAGGGCAAAAAGAAAGACATAAAAAAAAAAAAAAATCTTAATTTTACCCCATAATGCCTTTTGTTTTCCTGCTCTTTCCCTCCTACTTTCTTAGAGGGAAACTTGTAGGCTGGGAACGGGTGAAGAGCTGGAAAGTCTACCCCTCAGCACAATACCCAACACTGAGAACTGATGGCATCCTGTCCCTGTGGGTAACAGAGCTGGGAAAGAGGCCAAAAACCTGGGAAATATTTCCAAATACCTGCTGCACAGTGCGGTCTGTGCATCCCCAGAGTAAAACAAATCTGCTCAGCAGGGATGCTCCTGAGAAAGCAGCGGTGGGAGGTGGTTTACAGGGGAGGAAGGACCTCTCTGGGCAGAATTGTCCCTAGCACAGCTGCAGCTGGGGAAAGGCAGCACATGCCCCTTCGCTTTCAGGAGCAAAGCAATCATCCCGGGGTGCCCTTCAGGGTGGCTCAGAGACTTGTTTGCCTTCTTTCCCCAGTTGCATATCCATCTGATTAGTTTGTAAATCCCTGGAGCCTCGTTTGTCCAATTAGTGCTTGCTGAGTCTCTTGCTGCTGGCAAATAACAGGCTCTTCCATGTGCTATTGCATTACCCAGAAGAAAATTACTTGGCAGCTAAAAGCTGAGGCGTCTTAGTGCCACAAGGAATTGAAGGGAGGAGATGCAGCACCTGAACCTTAACTGGCCCTGACATAAGCCCTGCGCGGACGGGAAGGCTCAGCCTCAGCCCGTGCAGGGACATGAGGTCGTTTCAGTGATATTTTGGTGTTCTGCAAGCTGGAGTTGGAAAAAAACTTGCCCAACCCATCCGTACCCAACAGCTTCACGAACAAACCGCTTTAACTTCACCCCTCTTCGCCTACACGTTGCAGGCACCGTAGCATCCCGCAGCTCCTTAAGGGCATTTCTTGCTTTGCTCCCCGTTACAGCTTACCGTTAGTGAAAGTTAATCTGGGAGCCTCCCCTCCAGCCGGACCATCTGCAGAAGGATAAATCACTTGAGTGCCTTAAAAAGGATTCCCAAGCATTTGAAGAATGCAGACATATTGGGGGGAGAACTCTTGCCCCCCCCCCCCCCCC